>Ga0163109_10002326_pt1 | contig 14887 bp, 26 predicted proteins | sample CRUFie1St13metaG_FD_108704 | JGI IMG/M metagenome (GOLD analysis project Ga0163109, IMG submission 108704) | Marine microbial communities from the Costa Rica Dome - CRUD Field 142mm St13 metaG | ecosystem: Environmental > Aquatic > Marine > Oceanic > Photic zone | place: Costa Rica: the Eastern... | reverse complement strand
TGGTTGGCCTTGCTGATCTGGCACCGGCAGGCACTCCTGTGAATGCGGCTTATGTCGAGGACCATGACAACTACTACGACGTCATCCTTGAAGGTGATCTGACTGCCATCACGGCACTCAGCGCCGTGCGCATGCCATCCGCGAATGGCTACAGCGCTGTGTACAACCCGGGCGGGCCCGGCAACAGTCCCGATGCTCCCGGTGCCGCTCCGGGACCCTTCACCGTGCCCAGCCAGGACCACAGCATTCCGATCAGCTTCGATCTGGACGGTGCCAGGCAGGTCACCTTTGTGGAGAGCGATGGTGCTGTGCTGCGCAATCCCTGGAATCTCAGGCCTGTGGGTCGCCTGTTGGGAACGGCTGTCGAAGACACGCTCACAGGCCAGAAAATCCTGGCTTACAGCGATCCTCAGGGCCGACGCTTCTTCAGCAGTTTCAAGGCTTCATCCTCCAAAGCCAGCAACCTGCCGGGCGGCCGCAGCGAACTTTCCGCCATCGATCTGATCGACACCAGAGACTTCGTTGCGCAGAGCGACGTCATTGTGACCGGATCCTTCAGTCGATCGGCTGCAAACGAATCGGTCCTTCAGTGGTATTCGGTCAGCGACGAGCTGGGCACTGTTGTTGATCCACTGAGCGGATCAATCCTCAAACCAGGCGAGCCGGCATACGCCTCAGCTGCAGACCGTCGCGCCGCCCTGATCAGCGACAACGCTCTGCCGTTGACCGACTCTGTGATTGCTCCCTTCAACATCACACTTGAGAGCGGCGCGATCTATGCACCAATGGTGATCAATCAGACAAGCGGCGAGAGATATTTCGCCTTTGCCGCGGCCAACGCCGACAAGCTGGTGCATTTCACCGGCTTCGGAGCCAATGGATGGGGCATGGAGGATGTCTATGGAGGCGGCGATCGTGACTATGACGACCTGGTGGTGCGTTTCAGCCTGGGCAGCTGATCACAGCAGCTACTCCTCACTCAATCATCCTTGGTCTGCCCTGATGCAGCGATTCTGGCGTCTGCCCAGCGGGCAAAGAAATACACCCCCACAAACAGAGGCAGATAGGCCAACCACATTCGATCAGCGTCCAGACCGCTGTTGTTGATGACAACCAGACCGCCGTATCCGACCAGGAAATAGATCACAGCCCGCCGGATGGCACCCACCTGTTTGGGATTCATCTTTCTGCCGATTCTCAGTTGATCCTAGGAAGCAGATCTCGGTTGGAGCATGCCGTCGCCGCGGGCAAGGCTGCATGCGATATCCGAGCAGAATCCATGACTGCTGCCATGGCCACGACCAGGTATGGACTCGACGTCAAGCATGCAAGCAGCCAGCAATCCATGGACAGAGAACAGGTCATTGCACTGATCGGATCCTCGGTGGATTACAGCCGCCAGCGTTGCAGGGTTCTTCGCAGCAGGGATTGTCGCTTCGATGCCGATGCGGTTCGCGGTGAATTCGAGGAATGGCTGAACCCCAGCAGAGACTGCCTTCCATTGATGACTCGTCCCCTTCCCAGGAACGGATGACACGCCCTGTAGCGACCTGAACGTCAATGGGGTGACGATCCTGCTACAAGAATTCCGTTGAAACTTCAACATCGTTCACCTCGTCATCGATGAGGCGCAGTTCGACTCAGGCCATGGAACGGGGACCTGAGCTTGCTTCGAGGAACCACCATGACGCTGACCTACAGAGGCCAGAAGTACGCTCAGAACACCGCTGCTGCCAAGCGCAGAGAGCGACCTGAGCTCGTGTACCGGGGCCAGAAAGTGGCCAGATGAGTTCCGCCGGTTTCGGCACATGCCCTGCACCTGCAGGACTTTTTTGATCACTTGACCTGTCCTCGCTGCGCATGCACCCCTGACTTCAGGTCATCAGCAACTGATAGGCGTCGTTGACACGACGGAAGGCTTGCGCCGATCCACCAAGATCGGGGTGATGCTGTTTGACGAGCTTCCGAAATGCCTGCTTGATCGAGGCCTGCGAGGCCCCCGCCTTCAACCCAAGCACCGCAAGCGCTTCGTTTCGACGATCCCATGATCCGGCACGCGCCTCACCCCCAGCTTCACGATTGGTCTCACGATCAGTCGCACGTTGATCGCTCCTGGTTCGCCGTCCTGCGTTGCCGGGCTGTTGACGTTGGCGTTGACGCAGCTCGGCCACCACACGGAGGGGATCCTCTTCCAGCCATTCACTGGCCCGCACTCCGTAAAGGGCAAACGCAGCCAGCACCGCAGCGGTTTTCTTGGTGGATCGCGACCCGACTGCTGCGAGCAGATCAGTGCCGAGTCCATTGACGACCCGGTCGAGCCTCTGAGCCAGATTGAGCTGAGGGGGAAAGCCGCTGCGATTGAGCTGGTCGATCAGCGCCTCAAGGCCCTGCTGTCGAAGCACGCTCCAGCCGGTCTGCATCGCCAGCGAATCCCCCCAGCGCTGAACCTGCACGGGAGTCACACGTGCCGGGGACTGCTGCCGACTCGGATCACGACCATGATCCCGCTGAGGGCGATGCCACTGCTGTCGGTGCAGGCGATCGAGCTCCTGATGCAGCCGCCTCACCTCTCTGCGCAGGGCATCATTCTCCTGCAGCAAAGCCTCCACATTGCTCGTGACACGTTCAGCGTGTTTCGGTCGATCCCGGTCATCACGCGCTGATGACGACGAAGACCACTGGCGCGGATCAAAGCCCATGACAATCGCGCAACAGCGGCCGAATCAGATCACCGGATGCGAAGAGCGTACGAGCTGAAGGCAGGATGGTGACCTGCAGCGACACGGCGATTGGCGACTTATCTGGTGACCGGTGCCAACCGAGGAATTGGACTGGCCTATTGCCGGCAGCTCCACAGTCGTGGAGACCTCGTGATTGCGGTCTGCCGCCAGTCCAGCGATGAACTGGATGCTCTGGGAGTTCGGATTGAATCAGGCATTGAACTCACCAGCTCTGACTCGATCGCCGCTCTGGTCAATGGACTGGGCGGGCAACGGCTGGACTGCGTGATCCTCAACGCAGGAATTCTTCAGTCCATGGGATTGAACGACCTGGACCCCGATGGCATCCGCCAGCAGTTCGAGGTGAATGCCCTCGCACCTCTTCTGCTCGCCAGAGCCCTGGTGCCACTGATGCCTGAGGGCTCAAAACTGGTGCTGATGACCAGTCGCATGGGCTCGATCGAAGACAACACTTCAGGCGGCTCCTACGGCTACAGGATGTCGAAGGTGGCGCTCAACATCGCTGGGAAGTCCCTTGCTGTGGATCTGAGGACCAGCGGTATCGCTGTGGCGATTCTCCATCCCGGGCTTGTCAAGACCAGGATGATCAAGTTCAATCCCAGCGGAATCAATCCGGAGGAATCCGTGCAGGGGCTGATTGCACGGATTGATGCACTGACGCTTGAGAACAGCGGATGCTTCTGGCATGCCAACGGAACGCTGCTGCCCTGGTGAGGAGTGAGGAGCCCATTGATCGCAGGGCACATCTGCCACTAAAAACCCCCCGCCTGAGGCGAGGGGATCGTTCAATCGCCGATGGTGAACAGCGGCTGATGACAAATTCAGAAATAATTGCTGAGGGCGTTCAGCGATGCCCAGAGGTATTGCACAACTATGTTGGCACCGACCCCCAGAACAGCGATGAAGGCACCAAAGAGAATCAACTGGATGTAGCCAGTCCGATCTTCGGGTGCCCAGACATCAGGCTCCTGGATGGATTTCAACCGAGGCCAACCTGGGAAAGGATCCCCTGACCGGTCAGCAGCTCTGTGCCCAGGCCAATCACGAAGCCCATCATGGCGAGGCGGCCGTTCCACTGCTCGGCGAAGGAGGAGAAGCCGAATTTTGCGTTGTCCATCGGAGAGATCTGCGTCTCCACCCTTTGTAACAGATTGTGTAGCCCTTGTGTGGATCGACGCGCAAATGAATAGCCCCCGGAGGGACCAAAAACTGTCTCGGGTATCCCTCTTCCAGGCCATGCAACGCCTGATCCAGCACAGTGTCAGGCATGAGCGAGGCCTCCGCGGATCGATTGACGATGGAAAAGCCAATGCCCGCAAGGCGATCGCTTCAGGACTTTCTTCTACGGGCTTTGCGGATTGCAGCGAGCACAGCTGCAATCGTTGAACTGCTTCGCAACGACTGGGCCGGGGGGAGCCTGGCCGCCCTGGCCTGGGTTGTGTTTTTGCTGGTCGAAAGACTGCGCGGCTCCTCCAATGACGGTGGTCAAAACGTCTCAGAATGAGGGTGCCGTGATGAAGCCGATCCCGATCGAGCAGGTCGCAGCCTTCGCCGAAGGACCGTTTCAGGGCAATCCGGCTGCTGTCTGTCCGCTGGAACGCTGGTTACCGGATTCCCTGATGCAGGCAATCGCCGCGGAAAACAATCTCTCCGAGACTGCTTTCTATGTGGGCCGCGAGGGGCGCTACTCGCTTCGCTGGTTCACCCCCACGTGCGAAGTGGATCTCTGCGGCCACGCCACTTTGGCGGCCGGCCATGTGGTGTTTCTGCATGAACCCCATCTGAACAAGGTGGAGTTCAGCTCCAAAAGTGGTTCACTGATCGTTCGCCGGCTTGAGGATCAGCTCAGCCTGAACTTCCCGGCACAACGGACATGCCCCTGCCCCATTCCCGATGGGCTCGAAGACATTCTCGGCATCACCGTAGAAGGATGCCTTCAGGGGGTGGACCTGATGGTGGTTGTCGCGCATGAACACCAGGTCAAGGTTCTCGCCCCTGATTCTGGAGCTGTCGCCTCTCTTCCCGGACGTGGGCTGATCGTCACGGCACCAGGCACTGAAGTTGATTTCGTCAGCCGTTTCTTCGCACCATCCTGCGGGATAGCCGAAGATCCGGTGACCGGGTCAGCGCACTGCAGCCTCACTCCCTACTGGGCAGAGCGACTTGGCCGTTCAGATCTGCTCGCTCGTCAGCTTTCGGCTCGAGGCGGAATGCTGCACTGCCAGCTTGCCAAAGAACGGGTGTTGATCAGCGGCCGTGTAATCCCCTACCTCAGTGGAGTGATTCACATCGACTGCTGAATCAACATGTCGACCTTCGCTCGTCTTCAATGCCGAGCTACCCAGCTCCAGACGAACCAGATGATTACAGCGAGCAGCACCCAGGGCAGAAGTGCACGCAGAACAACCACAGCCACAAAGACCACGAGCAGACTCAAAGCACCTCGCTTCACCAGCGCTTTGCTGTCGTCGGTCATAAACCGCCAGCGTGGGATGAGCGACACGGCATCGAAACCCGATAGACAAGAACATACCGGAGATACCATCCAACGCATGAGCGAACGACGGATCGCGGCAAGAGCTTTCATCTTTCAGGATCAGGCCTGCCAACTGTCGTATTGATCAAGCCAGCAGAGCTCAGCGGCAGGGCTTAGCAGGGAGCGAATCGATCCCGGATGATCAGAAAGCGCGGGCAGACTGCAATACAGGGCGATGTTGTTGAGCGAACCAACACTGCCAGGTTGATCCCGGATTACGACATCTCCGAAAGCCGACATGCCGCTGCAGAAGTTGCGCTTCCTATCGGGAATGCGCCGGACACGTCGCCCATCAGGAGTGATGAGCACGTGATAAGTCACCTGTTCATCGTCGTTTGGGTGATTGGTCCTGAACAGAGCCGGAGCCGGAGGCTCACTGATCACCGTTTCATGCAGCACGATCACTTTCAACTCCAGCTGACTGACCGGAGACTCTTCGAGCGCTTCGATCAATGTGGCAATGAAGGCGTGATTCGCGAACGCGGCCTCACAATCACGGCACCGATCGCATCGGGCAGAGAGCGCAGGTAACGGGCGAACGAGCGTGAGCGGATCACACCGCGGCCCGGAGCTGCATGGATGGCATCCAGCCTTGAACCGTCTCGAACAAGAACACCCGTATGACTCACATCCAACCCCCTCATGCTGGTGGCAACAGCGAACAGATCACCTGAGCGAAGACTGGGAAGTGCAGCATCAAGCGACGCGAGCGGCAGATACTGCTGTTCAATCCACCTGCCCCGCTCACGCTTGTGAATGCAATCGAACAGTCGCGGAGACTGCAGAGCCGGGTACTGATCGCGGTGGCTTGACATGAAGTTCAGCGGCAGAGCTCGAGTCACCTGCCCTGGCCAGGATGTGTCTGTTTCCAGCAGACCCTGGTGCTGTGCCGACAGAACCCAGTCGTGAAAGTAGTGCTGACGGGTGCAGTAGTCGACGTGGCCGTTCCGGTAGCGGAGTCGTCTCGTCTGATGAGCGAATTCATCAAAGGAATCAGCCGTTGCCATGGCGAGCAGCTGTTCCACAAAGAGCATGCAGTCAAATTGCGTGAGATCGAGACGCAACTGTTCCGATCCGGATCCTTCGAGCGAGAACGCCAGGTAGGGACTGCCGAGAAATGCTTCGGCAAGACCGGCGATCATTTCGTTCACTTGAAGTGTCTGAACGAGTGAAACGGCCCGATCAAAACGCTGACGTGTTCCTTGAACGACATGAACACTGGAGGTCGGTTGCAAGATTTCCGGTTGCCGGGCGAGCGAAGCCTGCTCAAAGAGGAAAGCCAAAGCTGCGATGCAGCCGGTAAGCAACGGAAAAGTGAGCTTCAATCGCGTGAAGACGTGGAATTCACGCTCTCACGCCAGAGCCGGTTGAAGCCCGCAGCGGAATACCTTCACCCCTACACGGCATGACGCCGGCGACCCAGCGGCTCAATCCAGTGCTCAACAACCTCTCGGTGGTGAAGCCACTGTGGAGGCACCCGACATCCGAGGTTCACCACCCCATCATCCATCAGGCGGCCGAGACGGACTGCAGCAGCTTCTTCAGCACGTGAAAATGAGTGTTGATGAGAAGCAAGCCAGTCGACTTCACCTTCTGTGATCACGCCTGAGGACAGGCTTTCGAGGAAAAGTTCGCCAAGCGTCATCTGAGGTTTGTAACGAAGTCTTTACATCATGACGCCGGGATCAGATCACCGCGAGCCCAGCCGGAGATGATCCCGCAAGTGGGACCCGCGGGATGACATGACGATTTTTTAAGCTCATGTCAACAATCCGCTGTTCTATGCAACTCAACCTCTCTCAGAAGTTTGAAGCCGAGTCGCTCAAGCGGATGATTGATTCCACAACTGACGTGCACGAGCTGCAGAAGCTGGCTCGTGAGCTGACAGACCTCTACATGCGTCAGCGCGCGGCAACAGCCTGGGTGGTGTCTGAGCAGTAATCATTTCCCGAACGACTGCCTCCCATCACCAGATCAATGAGATCGTCTTTGCAACGAGGAAGGTGAGATCGTTGCCTGTTCAGCTGATAAGCCAGCAACGCATGCGCGGAAAAACGAAGCGCTGACAGAACAGCCAGGCCTATGCAGAGCGGACAGTGAAGCAATCCCATCCAGCAAGCCTGGGGTTGTGAAAGCAGGTTCACCACATTGTTTGCCAATTCTTGACCTGATCGCTGTGATTTGATCGCTCTGATCAAGGCAACTTGATTGGTCGCAGCCCCTCAAGGCCGAAGCCAGAACAATCTGAGCTTCAGCGGTGAAGCCCGGCGGAAGCGGAAAGAAACTGCGCAAAGCCGGTTACAGCTGCGCGGATTGCGAATGAACTGCTCTAGCCGAGCCATCCGGGCTGGGCGAAGGCCTGAAGCAGCCAGCTGCGGCCATTCCGCATTCACCCTTGCTGACTTCCCTGCCAACAGCAATGCGTGATTGCACTGATTGCCGATCTGCACGACGAACCACAACACTGGAGACATCCAATCGGAGGCACCGCATGTCGGCAGACACTCCACCTGAGCAGATCTGAGAAGCGATTCAGTTGTGCTGCCCAGCGCCGGCGTTTCTCTCAACCAACAACGAGCTGAAACTGAGTGCGATCAACGTCGATCCATACAGCCAGACCTCACTGAAACCTGGCTCCAGGCACCCACAGCCGAATTGTTCGCTTCTGCTTTCCTTTGCTTCATTCACTGTCCTTCGCAACGGATTCAACAAGGATTCACGTTCAGATTCAGACAGGAAGCCAATGAACAAACGAGCGACATAGGCCGTTCCCTTCATCCGAAGGGTACGGTCAAAAAACCAGTGAAATCACTGGAAAACCCCCGGAATTCAGCGCCAACTCTGAATTCCGGGGGTTCATTCATTCGTATCAAAGTCTTATTGAACTGATCTTGGAAACAGCAGGAGCTGTCAACTGAACGTCGGAAAACAGAGCACCGGCACCAACCACATCCTGGCCTTCAATAACAGCTTTCATGACAGTTCAGTCAGAACATCATCCAGCGATCTGTGGGAGAGAGCGGAAGTTAAGCACGCTCATGAAGCAGCCGAACCGAAACTGGCCATCGTCAACGGCGCAGGAACGGAAGCAGCTGAAATCGGCTTTCGCCTGCGCCCTGCATATGCATCAGCCCACAGTGCCCGCTGGCCCTGATGGTGCTTTGATCTCGCATCTTCAGTACATGCTGGAGCATCCGGACGAGGGAGATAACCACAACAGTGAGCCCTTCGCTCATTGCTACAGGCGCATGGCTGATCTGATCCCGGAGCTGATCAGGGAGGGATGCAACCCACGGATCATGCTCGATTACTCCGGGAATCTGCTGTGGGGCGTTACGCAGATGCAACGCCAGGACATCACCGAAGCACTCCACTTCCTGGCCTGTGACGATGTGATGAAGCGGCATGTGGAGTGGCTTGGCACGTTCTGGAGTCATGCCGTTGCACCTTCCACACCCATACCTGACCTGAGCCTGCAGATCAGCGCCTGGCAACACCAGTTCGCAGATCTCTTCGGCGATGCAGCTCTCCAGCGTGTGCGTGGTTTTTCACTGCCTGAAATGCATCTGCCCAATCACCCGGACACGCTGTTTGCCCTGGTGCATGGTCTGCTCGAGGCAGGATATCGCTGGCTGCTTGTGCAGGAACACAGCGTGGAACAGCTGGATGGCTCACCGCTCAGCGATCTGCAACGCTTCGTTCCCAACAAACTCGTGGCGCGCTCATCCTCCGGTGAGCAGATCTGCATCACAGTTCTGATCAAGACCCAGGGATCCGACACCAAGCTCGTCGGACAGATGCAACCGTGTGAACAGGCGCTCGGGCTCGGACGGCAACGGCTTGGCAATGCTGAGATCCCATCTCTTGTAAGCCAGATCGCGGACGGAGAAAACGGCGGAGTGATGATGAACGAATTTCCGGAAGCCTTTCGCCAGGCCAATCGACGTCTGCGAGACGACAACCCGCAGACATCAGCTCTGAACGGATCGGAATATCTCGAACAACTTGATGAACTTGGTCTGGACTGGAACGATCTCCCACGCATCCAGGCTGTGCAACAGCATCGTCTTTGGCAGAGAACCGGTGGCGCAGGTGATAGGCACAGCATCGCTGCGGCGATCGCTGAACTCAGATCAGCCGGCGATGGATTTTCGATGGAAGGTGCATCGTGGACCAACAATCTCAGCTGGGTTGAGGGCTATGACAATGTGCTCAAACCCATGCAGCGTCTCAGCGCCCGCTTTCATCAGCAGTTCGATCAACGCCTCTCTGAAAAGCCTTCCCTTTCTGCATCTCGAACATACCGTGATGCACTGATGCATCTGCTGTTGCTGGAAACCAGTTGTTTCAGATACTGGGGGCAGGGTCAATGGACCCAGTACGCCACTGACATCTACGAGAAGGGAATGAAAACACTGGATCAATAGTGGGGCTTTAGGGAGCACGTTGGCTTGTTCTCGGTCATCGTTCATCACGCGCTGCCGCATTGTGATGCCGAAGCCGACAAAACCAATACGAATGGGTGCTGATCAGACAGCCCTAGCCATTCTTCGGCACATTTGTTTTAACAAGTGGCCTGTTTTGTTCGACACCAGTGGAGTCAAGCCGTCTCCCGAACCAAAATGCCGATCCTCTGTGGTCAGCACCGCGATGTGCATCAAGGGGAAAAGGAGTCCATTTGAGTCAAAAACCAGCGACTCAATAGGCAGTCGGTCGATGGTTCGAATCCATAAGAAGGCGCTGGGTGGACGCCATGAAACAACCGGCAAGACAACCTCATACGAATCAAGCTGCGACAAAAGCGAGGGTTTTGCTTTCCAGGAGCCTTGGCGTCAGCGAGTCCTGCATGGGCTAAGGCCAGACAGGCAGATTATTCTGTTTCATTCACCAGAAGCTCACCAGAATCTCTCGGCCTCTGCACCAGAGCTATGCAGTGGGGCTCACCAATAGGGCTGTGATCTTGAAGAAGTCGAGGGGACAGCAGCCCCAAAGATTTACTCCCTGCAGCCATGACCATGTTCAAGAGAGTCAACAAATTCACCACAGCTGTTCTTTGTGCTGTACAGATTGGATCCACAGCTTTTGCTTTGGCCCCAGCGGCTGAGGCGATGGGATACGAACACCAAAGACGACATGAGCTGAGGCAGCGATTCAGAGAAATTCGCCGTAACAGACGTGAATACCATCGTGCTCGGTGGGCATATCACCATGAGATCAATCGTTATCCACGTCTTATGCCAACTTTTGGAGCCCCCGCAGGCCTTGGTGTTCGACTGGTTTACTGAAACGTGGTTTAGAACCTGCAGATACACAAACTGAGAGAGATTCTCTTCCTGAACATCCATCACTCCCCGCCAAGTGCGGGGTTTTTATTGCCACTTAGCATAAGCGTCACTGGCTGCCGCACAAGCCAATCCACTCTTAAATGGAGTTCTTAGCCATTCACCAGAAGCTCACCGGAACTTCGTGGAGTTTGAACCAGAGCTATGCAGTGGGGTTCACCAGTGGGAATGTGACCTTGAAGGAGTCGAGGGGGCAACTCCAAACATTCACTCCTTAAAGCCATGTTTGTTAGGTCCCTCATCATTTACGCCCTCTCTTTCACTGTGGGCGCTGGTGCCATTGTCCACGCAAAAATACAGTGGGTCGAGAAAGCACTCCAGGAAACAACTGAAAACCTCATACTGGTGGGATACACCCGCCGCCCGGATAGATATCTAACTCTCCGGAATAAGGACATCTGAGTCACACCTGGAGATTCGGTCACCCCCACTTAGTGCGAGGTTTTTATCCCAAGCGCCAAGGTTGATGACACTTTCCATCACCACATCGTTATTCATCCTGTAATGTGAGACTGCAATCGTGCATGGCATGAACACCAATCATTATTTGCCAGGGAATAGCCAGACCACGCCGGGCCGGAAAATAAACGGCCACTAGCCGCTAACATTTCACGATTAGCGAACGCCGTGAATATTTGAGAGGCAGTCTGCAATCAGCACCAAAGCTCAAAAATCAATGCTTTAAACAGCAAATGTCACCACTTGGCATCAACAACTCTCCTAACAAAGATTTCCACCAATCAGTTTTTTCCTGGATAGTTATTCTTTTACTGGAGGATCTTCTCATGGATTCGCAAGAGCTCAACCACAGGAACTCAAAGACGCTCCACGCATAAAGACTGGAAAAGCTGAAGCGATCATGGCACGAAAGATCAAATGGAGAAATTATCATGAGTCCAAAGACTCAAGAACAATTCCTACTGGGATCGACTGCACAATCGTCTAAAAAAATATGAATTACCCTCGAAAACAAGAACAACAAATTCGTCGGACTCAACGATTCCCTCATACTCAACACAGAATGCATCAACGAACTGCTTAGCAGATTCAATCCCATTCTCCCTTAAAAGAACAATGAAGGCATTATTCTGCTCTTCACCAAGAATGTAATCAGTGCTGTCAGCGATTTCATCGATCAGAAACTGATCAGCCGCAGACTTCTCCTCGTACCAGTCCGCATACCTCTGGCGCTTCTTCAGAGATTCGCGGGAGTATCCACTGCTCATCAGTTCACTTTGCCGACTGATAACAACTGCATGCAGACGCCTCAGACGAGAAAGGAAAACAGTCGGTTGCGATCATCGCGGAAATCAGAATCCTGCCATAGGCGATGTGAACCTCAGAACGAGGCTGCAGCGAAACATCAGAAGTTCATGCAGAAACCACAATGCAGTGGCTCAGGTCAGCCAGCTGAACGGGAACGACGACGGACCACACGGCGTCCATCGGGAGTCTGGTCAACATCTGGAGCAGCGTCCTCCGATCTGGTCACATCCTGCCCTTGAGGCTCACTCTCAGGAGGCTCCTGTTCGGCGATCAAACCCACCACGACAGCCGCCTGCACCTGATCGTGCAGATCACCGATGACCATCAGGGCTTTGAGAGTGAGCTCCAGCCTCGAGTCCCTGGGGAGTCCGGGACGCAGCTTCTTGACTGAGCCCCAGAGCTCAAGCGCCACCTCTCTGAGGAGTTCCTTGTCTGCCATTCGAGCCCGATGCGATCCTTCTGTTCGATCGCATCAACCTACCGTTCAGAGTGCAACGCGCCTCAGCTGAACGGAGACTCGCTTCAGACCCTGGATCGGAACACCCTCTGAAACGGATGTGAACACGCCAGGATGGGACCATGGCTCTCACTCTCGTCTACGACGGCGGCTGCCCTTTCTGCAGACATTTCGCCCACCGCAGTGAACTGATGGGTGGACTTCCCGATCTTGTGATCAGAGACGGACGCAGTGACCATGAACTGAGAGCGATGCTGCGCAACAAAGGGTTCAACCTGAGCAACGGCGCCGTTCTGATGGATGAGGATCAGATCTGGCACGGCAGCGAAGCCATCTCAATGCTCTGCCGGCATCTTTCCCCCAGCGATCCGTTGCTGCGGCTTCTGAATGGTCTGTTCAAGGATTCAGGAAGGGCAGGCCTCTTTTATCCGGGCCTGCTGATGGCCAGACAGATTGCCCTCGGCCTGCGCGGGCTGCCCGTGGATCCTGATCAGACCTGAGCGGAACTGCCCAGCAGATTGACTGACAGCGTTTCAGCCAGTTCAGCCTGGTGATCGTGCTGGTAGGCGAACTCTTCCAGTTCGGCACGCAATTCCAGCAGCATCACAGCCATTGAGTGAGCCAGTTCCCTGCCGAAGCTGATCTGCATGAACCGTTCATGTTTCCGACACAGGGGTTCTAGAAGCTGCGCCGGAAAAGGCGTGGATGTCGTCAACGTGCCGTTACATGAGGGGCCGCACGCTGATCAGGCGGCGGCCCGGCTCATCACTTGTGCTCGCGTTGCCAGCGGCTGAAATTGGCCGCGGAGAACTTGTGACCATGGCGCATTCCGACCTTGGCCACACAAGCCGTATCACCAGCACACTGCTCGACTTCACGGCGGATGTTGTCGTTGCCGTTGGCCCTGGCCATAAACGTCTCCAGCTGCTTCATGGACATGGTGAACCTCCAGAGGGATTCCTCACCGCTAACCAGGCTTGGAGGAAACAGCTGAATCCGTCGGTTTTTCTTCCCCAGTGGCGGACGTCCTCACAGGAGCACGCCTGGGAGCGAACGGTCCTGCCTGGGAGGAGCTGGGCGCTGATGCAGGGGGCCCTGCTGGGGAAGCACCCGGTACTGAACCCTCACGCGCGTGCGGGCCGCGCAGTGGGTGATCACGCCCAGAAGGAGCACCATCAGCAGGCCTGTGACAGCGCGCTGATTCATCTCCACTCCTCCAACAGCATCACTTGCGTCCGACAATCACCGGGGGAGTCCCGCCGGCACCGCCAGGCAACCCTGGCACCACCTCGGTCTGACCATCCCACTTGTCGAGGAAGAGCTTGTAGAGAACCTGGTCATCCAGACTCTTGTTGAGCGTGTCGTAACGAAGCGCCTCCTGTTCAGCGATCTTGACCTCGGTCTGGGCCCGCAGCAGCTGCTGCTCAGCGATCTGCTTCTGTTCGATGGCGGCCCTGTACTCCTCGGCGATCTCCAGGCCGGTGAGATCCAGACCCACCACCTTCACGTAGTCGAACTGATCCAGCTCTTCGGCAACCGTTGAAGCCACCAATGCAGAGATGTCGTTCCACTCTGAAGCGATCGTCACCAGTTCGTACTGGGAGAACACGGATTTGAGCGCTTTCAGAAGCGAAGGCTGAATGATGCGCGGATAGACATCGCGATCACTGCTGGCAATCGTGCTGTAGACCCTGCCGGCTTCATCCGGACGCAGAGCGTATTTGATCGTGGCAGTGGCCTGGATCACCTGGAGATCCTTGGTGAGCGTGGCGAAGTTTTCAGGCCTCACCTGGGTTCGGATGCTGAAAGGCCAGACCTGCTGAACAAGCGGCACCTTGGCGTTGAGACCCGGTTGCCGTGGCGCACCGCTCACCTTGCCGAGGGTGGTGATCACCGCAACTTCACCGGCGGGCACCACGAACAGCGCCTGCCCCAGCAGAAGCAATGCGGCCAGAACAACGGCGACGATGGCCACCAGACCGCCTTCCGGACCGCCTGGGTTGGCCGATCGCATCGACGAGGGGCTCTGCATGAAAAAGAAAGCGTCAGACGCTCGAATTCGCCTTCTTCTAGCGACCGGCGGCCAACTCTGCTCGCGAGGCTGACCGAGCCCTGATAGCGTCCGCCCATCCTGTCTGGGTCCCATGCTGAGAAGGCTGTTCTCGCTGCTGTTTGTCGCCCTTCTGCTGATGGCGCAACCGGCATGGGCGGCAGACCTGCGGCTCACGTCCGTGACGCTGGCACCCTGTGATGCTTCCGACCCCGGATCCCAGCCCAGAGACAGCAACACACAACGGGGCAACATCTCCAGACCTGAGGGCGCCAGCTGTTACGTGCTCAGCGGCAGCGTGAACAACCCCGGGCGCAACACCGTGGTGGACACGGATGTTTTCGCAAGGATCCTTGATCGCAGCGGCGAACCCGTGCTTCAGAACCGCACCCGGGTGGGATCGATCGGCGATGTCCTGCCCGGAGAGCACCCCTTTGCACTGCGGCTTGCCGTACCTGCAGGAACTCCGGGGCCATTCGAAGTGAAGAATCCAAG
>Ga0163109_10002325_pt1 | contig 14889 bp, 11 predicted proteins | sample CRUFie1St13metaG_FD_108704 | JGI IMG/M metagenome (GOLD analysis project Ga0163109, IMG submission 108704) | Marine microbial communities from the Costa Rica Dome - CRUD Field 142mm St13 metaG | ecosystem: Environmental > Aquatic > Marine > Oceanic > Photic zone | place: Costa Rica: the Eastern... | reverse complement strand
CGCCTTACGGCCAAAGCCACCCCCCATAAAATGGTTATGCACTTTCACATTCCCAGGCTCCATGCCCAGAGCTTCAGCTACAGCGTCACGAAACCCCAAAGGATTCTGGCAACCGATCCAGAGTTCACACTGGCCATTTTGCACATGGGCCGTAGCATTCATGGGCTCCATACAAGCGTGGGCGAGATAGGGTACGCGATACTCAGCCTCAACAACCTGGGTCGCGTTTTCAAGAGCCGTGCCCACATCGCCCTGCAAACGATCGTTTTCCCGCTCGACGCCAGCGGTGATGTCGCGATCAAACTGGGCAAAGATTTCGTCGCTGCCCATACTGTCACGACCATAGTGATTCCACTCGACCGCTAGCGCATTCAAGCCCTGTTTCGCTGGCCAGTAGCCTTCGGCAACCACGGCCACGGTTTCACCAATATTCTGCCTGCCCGAAAACGGATCTTCTTTGTTGGAACCAGGGAGTGTGACAACATCAATGACACCCTTAACCTGCTTCGCGGCACTGGCATCAAGCTTATCGACCCCACCGCCAAATACCGGCGCCCGTTGCACCGTGGCATAGACCATTCCTGGCACATGCACATCCATGGCAAATTGGGCACTTCCGTCGACTTTGGCCGGAATATCACGACGTTGCACGTGGTGGCCAATAATTCGGAATTCATCGGCTGATTTGAGGCTGGGCGATGACGGTGGCTGCATCTGCGCGGCCACCGCGGCAAACTCAGCATAGGGCGCGCGCCGGTTGCTGGCGGCATGGATCAGGTGGCTGGCCTCAGTTTGAATTTCCGCAGCCGGCACCTGCCAAGTTTGGGCTGCAGCCTCGACCAACATTTCTCGCGCTGCTGCACCGGCAATACGCATACCGTATTGCCCAGTGGAGCGAATACTTAGGCTGCCGCCGGTAATTTGCATCGCCATGGACTGGGCAACCTTAAGCATCAGGCCGTCAAAGGTGGGTACCAATACTTGGGGCACCTCAGCATCGCCGATAATCCCGTAACCCAATAGGTAGTTCGCATATTCCGGCACCGGCGGAGCCTCTTCAAACTGCACCAGATCCCAGTCTGCATCCATTTCTTCGGCGAGCATTTGCGCCAGTGCAGTTTGCGCGCCTTGACCCATTTCCGAATGGGGCACAATAACCGTAGCAACGTTATTGGAATCGAGCTTCACCCATACGTTGACCAGAGTCTCGTCGTCGCTGCTGACTAATGGTGCCAGCTCTGGGGTGCGATGCCCGGGTCGCAGCGCAACACCAATAGCAAGACCACCACCGGCAACGACACCCGTTGTTATGAAGGCTCTTCTAGTCCACTTACCCATGTTAAACCTCCCCTTGCGCTGGATCGAAATAACCGACACCGGCAACATTTTTGATGGCCTTTTTGATACGACCGTACATGCCACAGCGACAAATATTGCCCTGCATGGCGGCATCAATTTCTTCATCCGATGGATTGGCATTGCTAGCAAGCAATGACGCTGCCGACATCAATTGCCCGGATTGGCAATAACCACACTGCGGTACTTGCTCGTCAATCCACGCTTGCTGTAACGGATGCAACTCATCTTCGCTGGGCGCTAGCCCTTCTATAGTAGTAACTTGCTGACCTTGGACAGCCGCCAACGGCATCACGCAAGAGCGCTGGGCGGTACCGTTAACATGAACAGTACAAGCACCACATTGGGCCATGCCGCAACCGAACTTAGTGCCAGTTAAACGTAATTGTTCGCGTAATACCCATAACAGAGGAGTCTGCGGATCTACATCCAACTCCTGCTCTTTGCCGTTCACTGTTAGCCTGATCATTGCTACCTTCGTATATAAATAACTTGCGGTCACTTAATAGGGAACCGTTGGTCAGTTGTCAACTGTTGAGCTAACCTTGGCCCATGACAGGCTCTAAACCATTGCAATCCACGGCTTATTTCGGCGGTCCTGAGGGCTGGCAGCGGGCGCGCCGACCAGAACAAAAGCAACAGCGGCAGTCCTCAATCATCGAGGCCGCCTGCGCGCTTGTGGATGCTGGCGGTGTCGAGAGTGCAACCCTGTCTGCTATCGCGCGACAGGCCGGGATTTCCAAAGCCAGTTGCTATCGCTATTACGAATCACGCGAAGCGATTCTATTGGATGTGTTTTTACAGGAGGTTCAAGAGCATACCGAAAATGTATTGAACGCCCTCAAACCCCTCGCTGGCAGTCAGGATATCGAAAGCACCACGGAGGTAATCGTGCAAAGCACTGTCAGCCGGCCAAGGCTGCTTAAACTAGTGAGCGCATTGTGGTCGGTGCTCGAACATAACGTTAGCGAAGCGCTGGTTGCTGATTTCAAAAGACAATTTCATGCTCTGTCATCGGAATGGGCGAACATTATCAACCTCGTGCATCCGCATTTGTCATTGCAACAAGCACAGGCTTTTACCACCTATCACCTGCTATTCGTCGCCAGCGCGTGGCAGGCTGCGAATCCACCACCGGCAGTAGACGCTGTAATGCAAAGAGCCGAATTCTGTGAGGGGCGCATTGAATTCGCGCCCATCTTGCGCGCCCACACCATGACGCTGTTACAGGGTATGTTGAGCGAGCAATAGGCGTTAGTTAGAGATCGTGGACGCGAACCGGCAGGTCGGTGATACCGCGAATAAAGCTGGAATTGAGATATTTAGCATCACCGACCACCTCAACATGAGAGAAGCGCCGCATAATTTCCTCCCACAAAATCGTCAACTGCATTTCAGCTAAGCGATTTCCCAAGCAGCGGTGGATCCCGTAACCAAAGGATAGATGCTGACGCACATTCGGGCGGTCAATCATTAACCGGTCGGCGTCCTGAAAATGTGCGCTGTCACGATTGCCAGACAAATACCAAATGGCAACTTTGTCCCATTTACGAATGGTTTTGCCGCCGATCTCGACATCCTCCATCGCCGTCCGACACATATGCGCTACCGGACTCTGCCAGCGCACGATCTCCGAGACCATATTGGGGATTAGCCCGGTGTTGCCCTTAAGCTTTTCGTACTGCTCAGGAAATTGATTCAAAGCTTGAACACCGGCCGTAATGGAATTACGCGTGGTGTCGTTACCGCCGACAATCAATAGCAATACGTTGCCGAGAAATTCGTTCGGCGCCATATTCTTGGTCGCCTCACCCTGAGCTAGGAATGAGATCAGATCCTCGCCCGGCGTGCTGGCTGCCTGCCTTTCTTGCCAAAATATATTGAAGTACTCAAAGCACTGCCATATTTCTGCAAAGCCCTCGGCAGGTGTTTCGAAGTAATCAGGATCGCCAATGCGCTCCACGGTATCGGACCAGTGAATTAACTTGTGGCGATCCTCCTGCGGCACATCGAATAATGTCGCAAGCATTTGTCCAGTTAACTCAACCGAGACTTCGCGGACCCAGTTAAAGCTTTCACCCCGCGGTAAGGCGTCGAGAATCGCTCCTGCTCGTTGGCGAATTAAATCCCCCATCCCGGCTAGCCGCGGAGCCGTAAACATCGGCGCGACCACCTTGCGCTGTTCATCATGTACGGGTTGATCTTGCATAATGAACATCGGCAGATGAAAGAGATCTGGCGGTGGCTCATTTAAGGGTTGTCCGCCCAAACGAATGCCGCCATTCATAATATCGGACGAAAACAAATCCTGATGGGTATCAACGAATTTAACATCGGCGAAATTAGACAACGACCAATACGCTCCAAATTGACTGTCTGCCGTATAGTGCACTGGCGCTTCACGCCGCAGGCGCTGGAAAAGACGTAACTCTTTGTCTTGCTCGAACCAGTCGCCATTGCCTGGATTCAGCTCAGCCAACGGCACACTTTCGGGGTCCACGTCCGCATCGATACGCCAGCGCGCACGCACCTGGGCATTCGATGTGCTGGCGCCATCTATTTTGGTCGGTGTCATGTCGGCCATCCGCTTTTATCTGTCAGTGGAATTAGCTGTTTCGGCATCTAACTACCAGGGAACTTCATTCCAGCAGCAGATCGACCCAAGGCGAACTCAGGTGGCACGATCTCGCGCCCGCTGTTGATGTCAGCGGGATCGGAGTAATAACCCAGCGCATATTCGCCCTGGGTATAGCCCAACAAATCCTGTAATGCCGGATCAAAGTCTTTAGCAATTTCAGGCGGGCACGAGAGATACTGATTTTCTTCCTGACGCAGCCAGCCCAAACAATAGGTTAAATTGAGCCCAATCCTCGATGCGTTGCTGCGATTAGCGCCGCCCGCGTGCAAGACACTGCCGCTGTAGATGAATACCGAGCCCTTGCTCATCTCCGCCTGGCAAACTTGATCACTCGTATGTTTTTGCGACCAATCCCATTCCTGACTACCCGGCACGCAATGGGTCGCACCATTTTCGCTGGTGAAGTCGGTCAATGCCCAGATGGTATTAAATTGCGGCTCAATCTCTCGCGGCAGATATTTACCCCAAGCATAACGGTCACGATGTATTTCCTGTGCAGCACCACCCGGCCCAATATCTATAGTCTGAGTCAGATGCAAAATGATTTTTCGCGTGAACGGTTTAAGATATTCGTTAGCGCTGCTCAGCACTAAGTCGTGCAAGATCAGGTCACGGCAGACGGCGGAACGGGCGGCCAAGGCACCGGTGCGTCGAGTCGTATGGCCAGCGAACTCATCACGCCCAGTCGGCGTAGTATCAATATAGGGCTGCACTTCTGCGACCAGTTGATCCACCAATTCTGTGCTGAGCAGATCTTTAATAATCAGTGCGCCATCCTGACGTAGCAGTTGCACTACATCGGCCACTGTCGCGTCCGCTGTCAAAGTTGTTAGCGCCATAACCTTTCCCCTCTATATTTTATCCTTCTGTAATTTCCCCTACCGGCACGCCATCAATCTAGGAGCCCGGTGCCACCGCCGTATCTTCCGGTTCTCGAACCGGCATCAAAAATTTCTGCCACATCGTGGGCTCGGTCGGTCCTGTACCCGCTTCCAAAATGGGTTGATCGAGAAATGTACCAAACACCCGATCCCAAAGGATAGCGGCACATCCATAGTTAGTATTGCTTTGCGCCAGATCCGCCGAGTGATGGCAAATGTGGTAGGTATTGGTAGTAAAGACGAGACCGACCCAGCGGGTATTCATAGCCAGATTGGCATGCGCAATCGACGCTTGGGCAACCAATAACATTGCCGCACCTGCTGCTACGGCGCCGATACCAAAAATCAACTCAAGCAGAATTGACGGCAGTAACAAAAAGAACAGTTCCAAGGGGTGGTTCAACCCAAAATTCAGCGCGCTGAGGGTTTTAAAGGAATGATGGGCACCGTGGCCTGAGACACGCCAGATTATGTTCCAGCGGTGCTCCGCTCGGTGAATCCAGTACCAGAGAAATTCGCTGAGTAAGAACATAAAAAACAACTGCACCACTAGCGGCCAGCTGTGAGGCCAGATATCCAGATTCAGATCTGCTCTCAACTGCGCCAACGGTGCAGCCAACCATAGGTGATACAAAGCGTTCACTGCACCAGAGACAAACAGCAGTAGGGTTACGATCACTATGTTGCGCATTTTCACGCGCGCCGAGGACAACCACTCATTGCGTGCCGGGAAAAAATGTTCAGCCAAGCCGAGAATAATTTGCACCAACAGCAAGACCCAAAGATAGGTATTCAGATTGCTGGGATCCATCAGCCAAATGCCGATCACACAGATCAGTAATGCAGGCTGTAGACCATAAAATAACACTCTAGCAATGACACTAGAGGGAGGTGTTGAATTCGCAGTGCTCATATTCTACTCCGCTGAAGCTAAGCTATTTCTCGCTCGGCGTTGCTGCCTGCATATAATCTCGAGCAGCTTGGGCGACTGCGCGGGCGCACTCACCGGGCGTTAACCCACCAGCAAACATCTGGTGACAGGGTCCGGCCAATATTTCCGGACGCTGTTGCTGCAGCCACTCCAGCATGGCGTTAAAAATCGGCGGATCGTCGCCCGCAAACGCAATCTCGGTAATACGCTGATCAGCAACTCTAAGGCGAAAGGTATCCGTGGCTCGGTAGCCCAACGCGGTGCCAAAGTCATCGGTCACAGTAATCGCGCAGACGACCTCATCTTCGATGTTCTGGCAGGGCCGCCGCACCACCACGACGTAATTCGCCGCTTGTGCCCAACCCTGATAATAAAGTACCCCGGTAGCGTCGGCGTTTGCCGCCATTAAAACCTGCAAATTCTCAGAGCGCCAAGAATAAAACGCATCAATGAAACGCTCCCCTATCAGCACAGAAGAATCGGCACTCTGACTGCCACTGTTGGCGGCCACGGGGGCTAACGCCACAAGCAACAATAATCTTTGGCACCAACGAAAAAATCGATCTCGCTGCATATCCTTCTCCCTCGCATCACTGAGAGTACAGGTTTTAGTGGGCAACGACACACATTGAAATGGCCTTTTTCTAACCCCAGCGAGGTGTGCAAACAGAGCGAGCGCGGTACAGTAAAGCAGCGGAAATGGGGCGGTATTGATGAGTTCACCTAACGACAAGCAGACAACTCAAAGAGATTTTTCACCGGCTGAGACAATCAGCCGCCGGGACTTTTTGAACGGGATGGCGGTGACTCTTGCAGGCGGTGTATTAATGCATAGTAATGCCGTCATTGCGCTGGACTCCGACCCCACGGTTGCGGACGATCTGGCGGTAGCATCAGACCTCACAAACACGCTTGCCCAAAGCTACTATCCGCCCACCCGCACCGGTATGCGCGGCAGTCATAAAGGCTCTTTTGAGGTGGCCCACGCCTTAGCGTGGCGCGGCGAAAAACCCTCCCAGGTGCAGGATCTTGATGAAGAATACGACCTAGTCGTGGTCGGTGGCGGTATCAGCGGGCTAGCTTGCGCGTACTTGTATCAGCAGCAGGCTGGAGCCGGCAAAAAAGTGTTAATACTGGATAACCATGACGATTTCGGCGGCCACGCCAAACGCAACGAATTCAACGTGGATGGCCGTACCCTACTCGGCTTCGGCGGCAGTATTAATCTTGAACAGGACTATTTCAGCGACAACGTACACACACTCCTAAAAGACCTCGGCGTGGATCTCGAAGCCTTAGAAAACGCGGTAGATAGCGATTTCGTGTTGGCCAACTCCAGCGGCGACTTGGGGTATTTTCTGAACGCCCAGACCTATGGTAGCAATCGGATACTGCATGACCCATGGCGTCAGATCTGGCTGGCTCAGGGAGACTATGGCGAAGCCGTCAAAACCCTAGGCTTGGCCGCGTCACAGCAGGAAAAACTGTTGGCGCTTATTAGCGGCGAGCGCGATCTACTCGACGACTTATCATTACTGAAGAAAAGAAAGTATTTATCCACTACAGATTACGCCAGCTTTTTAGGCGAACGGGCGGGGTTAGAAGCCAGTACCATAGCGCTGTTTGAGCCCATCATGCTGGCCATTTACGGCTGCGGAGCGGAATGCTTGTCGGTAGCCGAAGCGCTGGCACTCGGGTCGCCAGGCCTTAAGAGTCTCGGCTGGATTGGCAGTTTCGCCAACTCGCTTTTGTCCGGCTCAGCTGCAGACATTCGTACGCCCATGTTCCCCGATGGCAATGCATCCATAGCGCGCCTATTGGTGCGTAAGCTGATTCCCACCGTGGCCGATGGCGACAGCATGCATGATATCGCAGCCGCCCAATTCGACTACGCAAAACTGGATCAAGCAACCAACCAAAACCGCATCCGCCTGAACAGTACGGCGGTCAATTGCGTTCACAGCGACAATGGCGAGCGGGTCCAAGTGACCTATGTGACCGCCGATGAGGCCTATCGCATTAACGCCAAGCACTGCATATTAGCCTGCTATAACGCTCTAATTCCGCATCTGTGCCCAGAGTTACCCGAGGCTCAGAAACGACAGTTGGGTTACGGCAGCAAGACACCACTGGTTTATTGCAATGTGCTGGTACGCAATGGCGCTGCCCTAGACCGCGCACCAACCACACAATGCGCGTGCCCAGACAGTTTTTTCGCGCTGGTATCGAAGGCTCCACCGGTGCGTCTGGGCACGTACAATGGAACAAATGCAGGCGGCGACCAGCGGCTATTATTTATGAATCACGTGCCCACGCCACGCGCCGAAACGGGCCAAAATATCAAAGACGTTTACCGCCTTGCTCGCCATAGTCTGTACACCACACCTTTCGCTACCTTCGAGACCGAGATCAAGCAACAGCTCAACGCCATGTTTGGCGCCTATGGCTTTGATGCCGACCGAGATATTGCCGCGATTACTGTGAATCGCTGGTCCCATGGCTACGCCTACGAGTATATGGATCTGCACGATCCAGAGTGGCCCAAGGGCCAAGCGCCTCATGAGATTGCGCGAGCGCGCAAAGGCAGAATTAGCATTGCTAATTCAGACTCGGAAGCCCACGCTTATTTACATGCGGCGATTGACGCCGCCTGGCGAGCGGTGGGTGAGCAAGTCAGATTGAGCTAATAGATAAAAATGCGCCGTAACACAGCTGGCCTTTAGCGGGAATTTCGATAAGCTCTAAACAAGTTAAATAAGCGGACAGAAATATGACCGGAATCTGGCCCTTCGTAGCAGCCAACGCGCCTACTACGTTATCCCATGCGCAGGGCGCATATCTTTATCTGCAAAACGACAGAAAAATACTCGATGCCGCAGGCGGCGCTGTGGTGGCAAATATTGGTCATGGACGACGCGAGGTCGCAGACGCAATTCACGCGGCGACTATGAACGCGACCTATGTGGTGCCGCCCTGGCTCACCCCCGAGCGTCAAGGACTGGTAGAGGAACTGCGCGACCATTGGCTGCCCCAACACCTGCCCTGTGTGCATTTGTGCAGTGGTGGTTCCGAAGCTAACGAATCGGCAATTAAAATCGCCGTGCAGTATCAGGCCGCGATCGGCCAACCACAACGTAAACTGATTCTTGCCCGCAACTTGTCTTATCACGGCACCACGATCAGCATGGCCGGGTTGTCAGGCCATGCGTCGAGAAAGCGCGGCCTCGAGTCTATTCTCGAACAACACCCCCATATACAAACCCCCTACCCCCTGCGCTGTCCTCTGGGCCCCCACCATCCAGATGCCTGTCAGTACTATTTGCAGGATCTGGAGGACACCATTCAACGACTCGGTTCTGAAAACATAGCAGCATTGGTCGCTGAACCGATAAACGGCTCATCGGGTGGCGCCATCACTCCCCCCGAAGGCTATTGGCAGCGCGCGCAAGAAATTCTGCAACGACACGGAATTTTGCTCATTATGGATGAGGTTATGACCGGATTTGGTCGCACCGGCGTCGCCTTTGGATCGCAACTCTACAGTGTCCAACCGGATCTATTGGTTGCGGGTAAAGGGTTAGCGGGCGGCTACGCCGCTATTGCTGGCGTTTTTGGTCGTGAAGAAATAGCCAATGCCATCAGCGCGGCCGGTTTCAACGTTATGTTCCATACCTTTGGCGCGCTACCCCAATCCTGTGCCGCCGCCACCGCAGTACTGAAAATCTTACGCGAGGAAAATTTAGTCCAGCGCGCAGGGGTTATTGGCCAACATACCCTCGAGCGCCTGCAGGCAAGCTTCGGTCAACACCCAAACGTCGCCGAGATTCGCGGTGCTGGCATGCTCATAGGCATAGAGATCGTAAAAGACCGCAATACCCTTGAACGCTTTGACGAAAACGCGCGCGTCACCGAGCACATCGCTGGAGCGGCGCTGGATGCTGGGGTATTTTTCTACCCCGGCGGCACTGGCGAATACCGCGATGTCATTTGCATCGGCGCGCCCTTTATTATCGATGAGCCGGAGATCGAACTTATGGAAACCGCCCTCGGCGCAGCCCTCGCAAATCTGCCCAAGGGCTAAGCCAGCTATAGCGCCCGATATATGGCCTGAAGGAGCGTTAATGAGCGCGGATCGCCCAAAACTCCGTCGTGCATTTTGTTCATAACAAAAGCAACGCTCATCTGCGCATCTTGGTCGACCAAAATATTGGATCCGCCCCAGCCGCCCCAAAAACAGGCATTCTTATTTGGTGATAACGGCAGCAATTCGGACATAAGACCAAAACCGAGTCCATAAGAAATGGGCACTCCTAATACTAAATCGGTACCAGAAACTCTTGGCTTCATTACCGATGTTGCCGTCTCAGCAGACATTAAATCCACACCAAAGGCGGATCCTTTACATGCCAGCGGCGCCTGTAATTTAGCCACAGATCGCGCATTACCATGGCCGTTTGCTGCAGGTATTTCGGCCTGCCGCCAACCATCAGTCCAAGAATGCTCGACACCAGCGAAGGGACTTCGGAAGGTACGTGCGGGAATAGAATTCGCATCGCCGCCATCCGGCGCTTCGCCTTGGCCAAATGGGATAAGACGGCTAATCCGATGAAATTCGTTGGCCGGGACGCCAATAAAGAAATCGGCACCCAGTGGCCCAGCAATTTCTTCTCGGAAATAAGTACCGAGCGACTTTCCAGTAATTCGTCGCACGACCTCGCCGATCAGATAACCCTGCGTAATGGCGTGGTAACCAGGTGCGCTGCCAGGTTCCCACCAAGGTGCTTGGGCCGCCAGCAATGCGACAATTTTGTCCCAATCGTACATGTCGTCAGGCGACACCATTTGGTCCATACCGGACAAACCAGCAGCATGGCTCATCAAATGCCAAACCTTAACCTGCTCTTTGCCGTTTTGTGCAAACTCTGGCCAGTAATCGGCCACATTGCGCTCAAAATCCAGCTGATCACGATCGGCTAGCACCAAGGCACAGAGGAACGACATAGTTTTAGTGGTGCTATAAACATTAACCAGGGTGTCTTCCTGCCAGGGGGCGCTGGCCGCTTCATCTAAATGACCACCCCATAAATCCACAACCATTTCACCACCAATGGTTACCGCAAACGACGCCCCAACATCGTCACCGGAATCAATGCTAGCACTGAGTATGTCGCGCACTTCGGCAAACTTCGGATCGCAGATCCCAGCAATATCGGCCATCACCTTCCCCTCTCATGTAATGCTCAAGTCTTTGATGATACGTGTTTGATTAGCAAATATCGCTTTGCCGGCCTAGTTCACAGCCAATTTTTACTGGGCAAATGTCAGCGATTACGCCAGTCTTAATGCTGGCGAGGAGGAAGTTAGTTCTATGGATCATCAAATTTTTGCGCAGCTACTGGGCAACTACGGCGAATTTGTCGGCGCCGTGGGGGTGGTTATTACGCTCGGATATTTGGCCGTCCAGATCAAACAGAATCGCACCCAAACTCAATCTCAGATCGAACAGAGCCTGTACGAGCAGTGGCAGACCCCAGCAAAAATAATGGCAGACTCGCCACAACTTGCTGACCTATTTTGCCGAGGTCAAAAGTCTCGATCGGCGCTGACTGAGGCGGAGCAAATGCAATTTGATATGTTTTGCTCACTGGGAATCAATACCGTGGAGTTTGCCTTTCGCCTTTCTGAGGACGCAGACACCGACCCAGACGGGCCAACCTGGATATCCATTGCCGAATTTTTTCTCGACAGCCCAGGTGGTCGAGAGTTTTGGCACGAACGCCGAGATTTATTTTTCGCAGGCTTTCAAAAATGGATCGAAAGACATTTGGACATCGCCGTACCACCTCACAATTTGTCATCTTAAGTCCAACCAACACGACTGGTGACAATCCGCGCTGGTCGCTACCATAGCCCGGTTGAGCATAAGCAACCTGTACCTACACTAAGGAGCACAATGTCTACTGACACGACTAACCAAGCACGCCAGTGCTTAGAGTGTTTACGCTCAGAAGTGAATGCCGCTTTTTCGCACCTTAAAGCACTGTGCTCAGAAGAAGGGCGACTATCCCCTAAATTGCTTGATGAGCAACAAAAGGTCAGTTACGAGCTGGCGTTTTGCGTTGCTGAAATCGAGGCCTCAATGGCAATGCTGAACTATGCGACTGAGACCCAAGCTGAAGCTGATCTATGTCAATCCATCGCCTTTACTTTTTGCGCTGAGAGCATTCGCACCGTCTGGCAGAGATTACTCAACCATGCACATGAACTCGGATTAGACGACGCCCAACTGCTTCAGTTAATGGGCAGTGCTCCGCTGGCGGATTTTCTTCGGCAGCACGGCAGCAGTAGCCAATTGGCCAAAATTGGCGCAGCGTTACTGGATCGAGGCAATGTACGACTGCCCACAGGTCTCGGTGAGGAAAAAGACCTCGTGCGTGAGAGCTTTGCCCGTTTTGCCGACGATGTCGTGGTGCCGCAAGCGGAATCGATTCATCGGTTTGATACAGATATTCCGGATTCACTGATTGAGGCCGCAGCGCAAATGGGCTGCTTTGGCACCTGTATTCCGGAGCAGTTTGGCGGCCTTATGCCGAACGATAAGCACGACAGTCTGGGCATGCTAGTAGTCACCGAGGAATTGTCCCGTGGCTCTTTAGGCGCTGCTGGTAGTTTGATCACCCGACCGGAAATCGCCGCTAGAGCACTACTGCATGGCGGCACCGACGAGCAAAAACAATATTTTTTGCCCCGCCTAGCCGCCGGGGAGATGCTTGCTGCCATTTCAATAACGGAACCAGACTATGGCTCTGATGTAGCGTCGTTATCGCTAAAAGCCAGCCAAACGGACAGCGGGTGGATGTTAAACGGCGCTAAAACATGGTGCACCTTCGCCGGCAAAGCTGACGTGATCGTGGTCATCGCCCGTACTGATACGGATCGCTCCAAGGGTCATAAGGGTTTGAGCATGTTCATGGTGGAAAAACCGCGTTTTGCCGGCCATGAATTCAGCCACGAGAATCCCGCAGGCGGACGCTTGGTGGGTCGCGCAATTCCTACAATTGGCTATCGCGGTATGCATTCTTTTGACCTGTCCTTTGAAGACTACGTCGTACCAAATTCCGCACTGGTGGGCGGCACTGCGGGTCAGGGTCAAGGTTTTTATCTCACCATGGCCGGGCTATCTGGCGGGCGCATTCAAACCGCCGCGCGCGCATCCGGCGTAATGCAAGCCGCATTAGAAAAAGCCGTGAGCTACAGTAATGACCGCAAAGTCTTTGGGGCTACCGTGGGGGAATACCAACTTACCCAAGTCAAACTTGCTCGGATGCTTGCAGCACTCACCGCCTCAAGACAGTTTAGTTACGCAGTGGCTAAGCTGATGGACAGCGGCAGCGGTCAAATGGAAGCCAGCCTAGTTAAGCTATTTAGTTGCCGCGCCGCTGAGTGGGTAAGCCGCGAGGCGCTGCAGATACATGGCGGTATGGGTTATGCCGAAGAAACCAGCGTCAGCCGCTATTTTGTAGACGCACGTGTCTTATCTATTTTTGAAGGCGCCGAGGAAACCCTCGCCCTCAAGGTGATCGCACGGGATCTAATTGCAAAAGCCGCCTAGGATGCCGAGCGCAATGCTCGGCCCTTGGGCACCTCAGCTAGCGCAGCTCTAGACCAGACAAGTCGCCTTTGTCTCGCCATTTCTCCATCAGCGAAAAGAATTCAATTGGACCGCCGCCATAGGTGTTATTTTGCGGCTGGGTATTTACCTGCCCTTCATTGTTGTAGTAACCCGGCGTGCATTTTTCTTGGAAATCCGCTGTCAGCCGCGCCTTCTCAATAATTGTTTGCACCCACTTTTGCTCCGCCGCTTCACTCGCCTCTATCCGCTGAGCACCGCGTTGTTTAAGCCCTTCCATGATGTGAGCTAGATGCACACTCTGCTCATCCAATGAGTAGGTGTAGGTGGCTGTAAAGCCCGATTGTGCCGGGCCAAAAAAGAACGCATTAGGAAAGCCGCGCACATGCATGCCATGAAACGTGGATAAACCGTCTGCCCACTTATCGGAAATCGACAACCCATCTACGCCGTTGATTTGATAGCCGGCGCGTCGGGAATAATCCGTCCCGACCTCAAATCCAGTAGCAAAAATAATGCAGTCCACCGCATATTCTTTGCCGTCGAATACAATGCCGTTCTTGGTAATCAGATCCACACCCTTACCATCGGTATTGACCAAAGTTACATTCGGCAGGTTAAAGGTCGGCAGGTATTCATCATGAAAACACGGTCGCTTACAAAACTGTCGGTAATATGGCTTTAGCGCTTCTGCTGTATCCGGGTCTTCGACTACTTGATCTGCGCGCGCCCTTACCTGCTCCATCTTCTGGTAGTCGGCAAGCTCCATCTCCTCCGCCAGATTCATATATTGGGTGGCTTTATTCGTAAGGTAGGTCTTTAAACCCTGCTGATAAAGTTGCTTCGATGCCACACCAGTGATCGCCCACATTGCCATGCGCCATTTGGACGGTGCTTTGTCACGCAGGCTGCCAAATAACAAACGAAACGCCTCGGTCCAACCATCAGCGACCAAATCCTCCTTGACTGGGGCACCGGTCATAATGGACTCAAAATTGCGCCGACGTTCGTTCTGCCAACCGGGCGCTTGAGTATTCATCCAGTTTGGGTCTGTCGCTTGGTTATTTCTGACGTCGATGGACGACGGCGTACGCTGAAACACATAAAGTTGTTGCGCAGCAGCGCCAACGTGAGGCACGCACTGTACGGCAGTAGCGCCGGTACCAATAATGGCTACCCGCTTGTCCGCCAAGCCGGACAACCCCCCTTGGGCATCACCGCCGGTGTAACTGTAATCCCAGCGACTGGTATGAAAGGTGTGGCCAGTAAAGTCATTTATACCCCTGATGGCCGGCAACTTCGGGCGATTCAATGGTCCATTCGAATGCACGACATAACGCGCTTTAATTCGATCCTGACGATTAGTGGAGACCATCCAACGACCAAGATCCTCGTCCCAATCAGTAGATGTCACCAAGGTCTGCAACATAGAACGCTCATGCAGACGATATTT
>Ga0163109_10002324_pt1 | contig 14893 bp, 28 predicted proteins | sample CRUFie1St13metaG_FD_108704 | JGI IMG/M metagenome (GOLD analysis project Ga0163109, IMG submission 108704) | Marine microbial communities from the Costa Rica Dome - CRUD Field 142mm St13 metaG | ecosystem: Environmental > Aquatic > Marine > Oceanic > Photic zone | place: Costa Rica: the Eastern... | reverse complement strand
CGTGTTGCATTTGAGGAAAGACTTACATTTTCTAAATCTTGTTTTGTTCCACGTTCCATTGCCAATGCTAGTTTAACTACATCAGCTTCGTTTGGTAACAGTGTTGTTGCATTATGATCTAATGTTTTGCTAAACATAGATTCTGTTTTTAATGTGGTTATGTCTGTGTTTACAGATTGATCATATTCAAAACCACTTACATTATCAGCTGATCGGCGAGACCTCATTTGCCTCATCCTATCTATCTGATGACTTTCTTCTCTATTGGCCATATAGAATTCTCCTTTGAACTAACTATATTTATTTAATAGTAGAAGATTCGTATACACCGTTATATTGATTATTTACTAAAATAAATGTTGCACACTTGCTAATATGTTTTAGCCTGTTAGCACCTACATATGTGCATGTGCTTCTAATACCACCGAGAATGTCTTGCATTGTATTTGCAATTTCACCTCTGTAAGGCACTAGAGCTTCTCTGCCTTCACTTGATCTATAATCCTTCAAGCCACCAAAATGTTTCTTATTAGCAGCGTCACTACTCATACCATAAAACTGAACAAAATTCTGTTCTTCGAAATATGGAATAAATGTTCCTTCTGGTGTTTTATATGCTCCACCTGTTGCGATATGTTTGGTGACAACTTCACCGCCACCCTCGTTGTGTCCAGCAAGCATACCTCCAAGCATTACAAAATCAGCTCCACCTGCAAATGCTTTTGCTACATCCCCTGAACATGTGCAACCACCATCAGCAATAACAAGCCCACCAAGCCCATGCGCAGCATCTGCACACTCAATGACTGCGGATAATTGCGGATAACCAACACCAGTTTTAATACGGGTCGTGCAAACCGACCCAGGGCCAATCCCCACTTTAACAATATCTGCTCCACTTAAAATTAACTCCTGTGTTTGATCTGCTGTAACTACATTACCTGCAATGATTACAATATTAGGATATAGACTACGAAACTCTCTCACAAAGTCTGTGAAGCGTTCACTATAACCGTTTGCTACATCAATGCATACAAATTTTATATCATGTGCTTGTTCATATACTGCACGAAACTTTTGATGATCTCTATCTGTAATTCCCATACTGTATGCAACAAATTGACATCTTTGTGGATTTTCAGGATCATCAAAAAAATCAACTAATTCGTTTACTTCATATGTTTTTACTAGACAAGTAAACATTTTTTGGCTAGCAAGTGCATCTGCCATTTCAAAAGTTCCTACACCGTCCATGTTTGCAGCCATAATAGGAATACCTCGCCAGTGTTTGTCGTTCAGAACTTCTAAGGATTTATAATTTTTAAAATCAAAACCTCTTTCCAAGTTGACTTCCTTCCGTGATCCTAGTGTGCTACGCTTAGGACGTATCAACACATCACTGTAGTCTAGTTTGACTTCTGTTTCAATTCTCATTTTTTTGGTTCTCTCTTTCGCATACACGTTTACGCAAGTCGCTACTACTAAATCTGTGATCTCGCTTGTTAAAATGTAAAGCAATACCTCGCTCTTGACATACATCTTTTCCTGTGAAATCTTGTAGTTTGTATTCTTCGCCTAAAAAGCGAACATCTAATTGAAACAATTCTAGTATATCAATTACATCTTGTTCTGTTTGATATGGAACTATTTCATCAACTAATTTTAAAGCATTAAGTTGTGCATAACGCTCAACCATAGTTTGAACTGGTTTGTTTTTTGTATCAGGTCTATCTATTGTGGGATCACTTTGTAGCCCAACAATTAAATAATCGCAATTTGACTTTGCTTCTCTGAGCATACCTATATGGCCAGCATGAAGTAAATCAAATGTGCTAAATGTAATTCCTACTTTCATTTTTTATCTTTTAGTTTCATATGTTGTTTAGTAAAGTATACAGGAACTTCGGGGTTTAAGTCAATCAATTCTTGCTCAGTATAAGTTTCTGGAAGTCTTACACCATTCTTTTTAAATTGCTCATAAAACATATCTGCAATTTCATCTTTATGATTATTCCTATATGGAGATTTTTTAGTCCAATTTTTCATTACGCATTGCTTTCTTTTCTAAACTTAATTTTTCTTTAGCACTCATTGCATATGCTGCCGCTGCTAAAAGAACAATAGCACCTGCCTCTGCAACTAGAACCCATGGGTCTGCATCTTTGCTATGTAGAATTATTAATCTACACAATGCAGTCATTGCAATAATAATAGGCAGTGTCACTGGTATTCTATTGCTAATATAGTAAGCACCTACCATGCCTACAATCTCTGTGTAAATGAAAAGCAAAAACAAATCAGCTAGTGCTATAGTTCGTGCCTCCCACATACCAAATACTTCTAGAAGTGCGGCTACTACTGTTAATATACCAATACCACCTAGCATTAGCTTTTCCGTAACCGTAGTAGTCCAATGCAATTTTTTATTCAAATTGTCCATGTTATTTCCTAATAAATTAATCGGTTTTTTCAATTGTAACATCTAAGGGATAACTGTTACGTCTTGACTCTGTAATAGTTTCTACACATTTTTGTTCTGCAACTTCGTAGCTGTAAGTGCCACATATTGCTCTACCTTTTTCATGAACCTCAAGCATCACACTTTTAGCTGTTTCCATTGTATGTCCAAAAATGTTTGTAAGCACTGTGATAACAAATTCCATAGGAGTGCTATCATCATTTAGCATAATAACATTATATCTTGGTGGACCTTTTAACTTTGTCACTTCCGCAACTTCTTCGTGTGATACTTGAGCCATTTTTACCTCTTAGTCAATTTTAATTGTTTTAGGTTTCATTTCTTCAGGAACGATACGTTCTAGTTCAATATAAAGCATACCATTTTCCATAGTAGCACCAACAACAACAACGTTGTCTGCTAGTGTCCAAATTCTACTAAATTTACGTTGGGCAATGCCTTTGTGAACATATTCGCCTTGTTCTTCAACTTCTTCAGGATTATGGCTAATACTTAATTTGCCATCTTCTGTTGTAATCTCAAGGTCTTCCTTTCGAACTCCGGCAAGAGCAATTTCAATTTGAAATCTGTTGCCTTCTCTACGAATGTTATATGGTGGATAACCACTGCTCGCTTTGTTGTTTTGTGCATATTGGAACATGTCCGCTATGATGCTGTCAAAGCCTACAGCATAAGGTGTGATTTTGTTTAAATCAAATGTTGTTAATCTTGTCATAATTTATCTCCTTTTAAGCAAGATATTTTGAGACCCATTAGGCGTCTCGGTTATATACACTCAGTGTGTAATTCTTTCTACCAATCTTCTTTTGATAGTCTACGTCTATGACGAGCATTAGCGGCTGCCTCTGCTTTTAGACGCTTTTCGGTGTTGCTTTTAAAATACCTACGTTCTCGGATCTCGTTAAACAATCCGTCACGAAGTAGTTTCTTTTTTAATTGCCTCATTGCTTTCTCAACATTATTGTTGTGGACACTTACAGTCATGCCCTTTTCGCCTTTAATATGCCTATTACTCATTTAACTCTCATGTTTTGAACTTGCCCATAACTCTATTGTGTTGTGAGCTTATTTGTTCGTATTCTGTGCCAACTAACTCGGCAAATGTATTTAGCAAATCTTTTGCTAAATCCTGTTTTCCACGCTCTCTTCCACGTAACATTACGGATACAATTAAATGAGATCCTTTATCTAAAAACTTTTGACCTTGTTTTACTTTGGTATTTAAATCACCTGTATCAATATTTAATCCAAGTCTTATTTCTTTTGTTTCTATTTGACTAGCTCTAGCAGCTTTTTTTTGTTCTTTTTCTTTTTGTTTTAATGTATACAAATATTTGTTTAGTTCAATAATTTTACACACTGGCGGTTCAGCTTTTTCAGCGATCAACACCAGATCTAAACCTTGACTGCGAGCTTCGCTAATAGCATCTCGCTTGCTCATTATTTTACTTTCACCATCTGTAAAATTAACTCTTACTGTTTCAGCTTGAATTTTATTGTTAGCTAAAACTATCGGACCTCTGTCTCTTTGCTTATAATTTTTTTTCATTTAGTTTTTTATCATAATTGGACCATGTCCAAGTGTAATTACTTGATCTGTCACAACTACTTTCTTTACTCCTTTTTCAGCAAGCTCAGGTAATTCATACTGTATATCTAGAAGTGCATTATCCAGTATTTTTCTTAATCCCCTAGCTCCTATTTGTTGTTCAATAGCAATCTTTGCCACTTCTTCTAATGCTTTTATTTTAAACTCTATTACAATTTTGTCAAGTAAAAAAAGCTCTTTAATTTGATTTACTATACTATTTACTGGTTCAGTTAATATTTTAATCAAATCTTCTTCAGTAAGGTCTTCAAGTATATTAACACTAGGCAACCTACCAACGAATTCTGGAATTAATCCATACTTTACTAAATCTCGTGTTTCTAAGTTTTCTTCCCAATCATTTAATTTAGATTGTGTAGTTCCATTAAATCCAATTTTACTTTTGCCTAACCTTTGTGTTACTGTATCTTGTAACCCAACAAATGCTCCACCTACAATAAAAAGTATATTACTTGTATCAATATCAACTTTTTCTGGATTTGCTTGTGGTTTGTTTGGAACTGTGACTACTGTTCCTTCCATGAGTTTGAGTAAACTTTGTTGGACGCCTTCTCCACTTACATCTCTACTTAAACTCATCATATCATTACGTTTTGCTTTTTTGTCAATTTCATCTACATAAATTATACCCATCTCTGTTCTCTCAACATCAAAGTCGGAGTTTTGAAATAATTTGTGTATTAGAACTTCTGTATCGTCACCAGCATAACCACTTTCTGTTAATGTAGTTGCATCAGTTATAACAAATGGCACATTTAAATATTCAGCTAATGTTTGTGCCATAAGTGTTTTACCAGTTCCTGTAGGTCCTGCAATTAACACATTACTTTTTTGTAATTTAGATTTAGACTTTAATCTTTTAAAATGATTATATACAGCAACACTTAAAGTCTTTTTTGCTTTATCTTGACTTATTACATGCTTATCCAAGTGTTCATGTATTTGTCGTGGACTTGGAATATTTTTAAATAATTTTTTTGTTTTAGTTTCTTTATCTAAGATAGTGTGACACAGGTCAACACATTCATTACAAATATGTATTCCATTATTACCCGCTAATAGCTTTTTTACTTGACTTGTGTCTTTATCACAAAAGTTACAAATGGTGTTAGATTTCATATGGTCCCTCTGGATTCATCTGTAGCCTTATGAATCTATCAATATCTTCTACTTTTCTAATAATCATATTTGTGCCTGTGGCATTAATAAGTCTTGCTGTTTCTCTTCGTTTGTATTTACTACTATAATACATTACTGCATTATTATGATAGTTTGGTTTTATTAATGCTGCCATAATGTCTTCCCAAGCACAACTATCAATATCAATTATCATCAAGTCACATGTAGTGCTTACATTCCACATCCATGCTAGTGTTTCACTGTTCGTTTTATTAGGTTGCACATAAAAAACAATACTTGTATAGATATATTTTTCAAAGATACCTTTTACACTGTTAATGAAGTTAGAATCTGTGCTTGTTACTAGCACAGACATTCCATCATCTGTCATATGTAAATCAGGATATGTTACAGTATATACACTATTATCGGTTTTCATTTTATGCCTCTTACCACGTTATTTAATTGTTTTGTTTCTGGTCTTTTATTTAATGCACTATTTAATATATTTTCCCAAGGCTTAAAGAATTTTTTGTAATAGTCACTAGTATGACTAGTCCAATCTTCTAATTCAGGAACTTGTAATATATCTAAAAGTTTTAAATATTCTTCTCTATCATTTTTTATAACTAATTTGTCTATAAACAACCTATGCACTGTTACATATTTTGATACATTTTCTGCTATTTCTTGATACAAATATTCTTTTCTAGCTTTGTAAATATCTAAAGCTCTTCCAACTGTAAATTCTGGTCTAATAAATGCAAGCCTCTTTGCAAATATAGATGAATATATATCTGTTTCGGGAATAATTACTGCCTTAGTATTGCTTTCTCTTATTATTTTTTTAATAAAATTATCAGCTGTTAATTCTATTCCATATTTTTTTAATTCTGTGTATCCTACTCTATCAGTGTGTATTGGATTATGCCATGGAATAATTTTATAGCATAAATTGATATAATCTCTTTCGTGTGTTATGTTTTTTACTTCTAAATTTTTCTTGAAATCTTTAAACTCAAGTGATTGCATCAATCTAGTTTCATTTGGTCCTAGTGTAACATTATCATAAGATTGAAAATCAGTTAAATGCCAATTGGATCCAGGACATGCATAATCTGATGGGATTTGTCCATAGGGATTACCTTCTTGCTCGTAGCGTATTTTTTTATCAAATTTAGGATATCCCTCGTGTTGGTTAATAAACCATGAAAGCCATGTTCCAGCATCACCGGGTTCGTACCAACAACCAAATACATCATTTGTCATTTCTCTCATCTTCTTTATTTTTATTTAGCATGTCTTGTTCCATGACTTTACGTGCATGTGCATTCTCTCTTACCTGTGCAATAACGGTGCTATAGTTTTCATCTTCTGGATGATAAATTCGACCTTTATATCTTACTGCACCTTCGATGCTATCAAAATCTTCTATAGTTTCTAATTCTTCTAATTCAACTATTACTAATGGTTCTTCTTTAACTTCAGGATAAGCAAATTCTTGCATCCTATATAGTTCTTTATTATTTGTTTTTTGTTTTGGCGGTGTAGGTAGTGTAGGCAATGTTTTACGATTGCCTTCTACTAATGTGATACCTGCAATAACTAGCACAACTGCTAAAGGATCAAATACAATAACAAGTATAATAATAACCCAACGCACTGCTTCTTCTAGTGTATTTTTATCTGTTTCTCCATATACTAATTCTGCAATGTATTTTACAGGACCAACTTCCGCTTCTAATACACGAGCTTCAGCTTCAATCATATATTTCTTTTCAAATAAACTATCTAGTTGATCATTTGAAACAACAATTAAATTACGCTGTTTTAATATTTCTTCAGTATTGTCTACTGTAGCACCTTTGCCTAATTGTATACGAAGTCTATCTATAAGTTCATTGCTATTTTGTATTTGTTGTTCTGCAACACCTCTGAGTCTTTGTATTTCTTCTCTTGCAGCAATAGTAATATTATCAACACTTGTAGTATATTCATTAAGTGTCTGTAATACTACATCTCTTCTTTGTAATTGTGCTACTCTAAATGCTTGAACTGCCGCTGCTGTTTTAGGACCATAGCGACCATCTGGATTTGCACCAATCATACTTTGTGCTTTTTTAATTTCATTATTTTCAATGTAATCGTCTAATAATGCAATCTTACGATCAATGTTAGCAATTTCACTTTGATACGGTTTTTGTGCATCTAGGCGTGATTGCTTTTGTGCAAAAATAATTGCTTCTTGATCTTCAATTGCAGGTTTTACTGCATCGTATGCTGTTGATATACGTTCTTGCTCTTTGTCTATTTTTGCTTGAATGCCATCATCTTGTGCTTCATCTGCACTATCTAATTTTTGTATTTTACTTTCTGCACGTGCAATAATACTTTCGTTTCTTGCTATGTCTGTTACAATACGTTCTAATTGTGCAACATTTTCTGCACCAGCACTTTGTTGTTCAATGTGTGCTTTAGATAAAAATCCAAATATACCCATGCTAGTAATAAACATGAGTAACAATACTGCTACCGTTAAATAAGATTTCATTAAAAATGGAGCTCTATTCCAATACAAGTGTAACCAAACTGCACTAGTCAGTTTGCCTATCTCTAAAACTGTGCCCATGATAATAATAGGAATTGCGGCTGCAGCAAAAATTGCTACCAAGCCTACAATACTATAATAAGCCGCTACTACTGAAATTGACAATGCGGCTAGGATTGTCCATAAACCAAATATACGCATAAATTACTTCCCTAACATATAACGAACCGCGTGTCCCTCTTCAACTAGCAGATCGTTTATGTTTGTAAGTGTTTCATCTTCATTCTGGATTTTTAAAATTCCAAGGACACGGCCATACTTGCCACGCTTATTTAGAATAGTTTCAACTACAAACTCTCGTGGTAGAAGTTCTATCAAACGTTGCTTAGCCGCAAGGCCTTTTTCTTTTTCTGATAAATTTGTTGTTCGTGATTCAGGTGTGTTAATACCATAAAGTCTAATACGTTGACGAACAAATACATCAAACCCTAGATCGATTTCAGCATCTACTGTGTCACCGTCAATCACTCTAATTAATCTTGCTTTGTAAGTATACATGATTTCTAAACTTCCAACCTATAAGAATACTTTCTCTTGTTAGTATATTTATCGTGATATTGCTACTATATATATGCTAATTTAACATTTATACATAGTAGGGTATCAAAGTTTAGAATTTACATGATTTTTAAGCCTTTTTACTTACTACCTTATCTGCAAATCCATTTTCTACTGCTTGATCTGCTGTTAGGAATGTATCAAATTTCATTGTTTCAAATAGTCCTTCATATGTAGCTCCGGCAGTATTATGTTTTACATAAATCTCAGTAAGGCGTTTATTTAAAAATTTACTTTCTTCAAAGTGTCTACGTGCATCTTCAAATTCAAGTTCTTGCACATGAACACTTCCACGTGTTCCTGGTGTTCCACTACTTACACGATGTATCATTGTTCTACTATTTGGCAATACAAAACGCTGTCCAGCTTCACCTGCCATTGCTAAAAAACTACCCATGCTAGCCGCTTGACCCATCACAATAGTGCTTACAGGTGCGTTAATAAACTGCATAGTATCATAAATTGCAAGGCCTGCTGTTACACTACCGCCAGGACTATTAATGTAAAAATTAATAGGCTCTTCTGAATTTTGCGACTCTAAAAAAAGCATTTGAGCTACAATTAAATTAGCTGTATGATCATTTACTTCTCCGTTAAGCATTACAATACGATCTTTAAGCAAACGACTGTAAATGTCGTATGCACGTTCACCGCGACCTGTTTGTTCAACTACTGTAGGGACTAATGCCATTATTCTTCTCCATTATATCTAGCTTGTAAATCAAAAATTATCGAATAGCGTGTATTGTGTTGTGGATCATTGTTATGTGTCATTCCATGATAAGTTGGTATCCATCCACTTCTCTCTGCATGTTCGCCAAACATCCAAAGCATACTATTTTTTTCTAACCCATCAATATGTTGCCAACTTCCATCTTTTGTATTTTTTGCATGAAACTCGACAAAGTTTTCTCCTAAATGTAAACCACCCAATGTTTCATCACAGTGTTCATCGCCAAATCTTTCTGTATTGTGTTTGCGATGTTCTACACGTGTATTTTCTTCTGCTGTAGGAACATTATACTGAATAATCATAAGTTTGTAAAGATTTTTATTCCATGTATCTTTTTGATTGTTATAACACGTATCTGCATAATATTCTAGCACTGGTTTAAAATCATTGTGCATATCTACAAAATATTCTAATTCTGGTAATGCAAATGGTAACTTTTTACTTGTCCAATCGTATATGTAACATTTTCTACGTTCTACATAATCTTCTAAGTTTTCTGCATTCCAACTGTCAGGTCCTGCCATAATATCTACGTCATATCCAAACACAGCACCTTGATATTGATGTGCAAAACTTTTTGTTGGTATCACAGGATCTTTTACAATAGTTGTAGTAGGTTGTTGTTTGTCATTTATGTCATTTAGTGCATAAAAAATATCTTCATTTAATACATCAAATAGTTCACCTGCACGTTCGTATCTATCAGCATATTTGTTTTCTAGTATATCACTATGCACGACAGGCCACTCACCGGCAGCCTGCATCTGTTTTAATCTTTGTAAAGGAATTAAATTATGTTTCATTCTCAATTTGTTGATCAAGTTCACCTATGTCACGAGTTTCAATATCCTCGGGCACACGATAAATTTGAATCTCGCCTACACTATCTCTTGCAGTCCTAATGTATCTACCTTGCTCGAGAAGAATAAGGGTGCTTTCCATTCCATCCATTATGCCTTGCTTGTGTCCACTTCTATAACTAAAGTAAGCACATGCAACAACAAAAGCACCTAGTATAATTTGCCATATTTCCATATACATATTTATTTAAACAAGCGGTCAAACATTGCTCGCTGTTCCTCTAAAGTTGTGTTATCTTCAAAGTCAAATTCTAATTGTTTATCATCTTCTTCAATTTCGTCCAATGACTCTTTAAGTTGAATAACAATCCATTCATCTAACTTATCTAAATCATCTTCGTTAATTTGAATAAGTTTGTCTACAGCATCATTTGAAAATCCACCGTTAGGTAGATTTATAGTAGTATACGGTTGTTTAAATTCAATCGTATATCCAAGTTTTTTATTATTTTTTTTATTTTTTTTAGTCATTTACCATTCCTTAAAATTACCTTCTGCTTCGTTATCTCTATAACCAGCATTATAGGCAGTAATCTGCTCTGGAGTCATATCTTCCATTTCTACACGAACAGTTCCACCGTGTGGTCCACCACCTGGTCCAGCATAATAGTGAGGGCTCCAAGGACGCCTATAATAACTATCAGCACCACCCCTATCATACGGACCACCGTGATAGTCTGGATATTCTATTTTAGTTAAAACATCTGGGCCTAATTTTTTATCGAGGTTACTCATTTGATTGCACCGGATTTTCTTTAGTAATTGTATACATTTTTTTAATAATACCGTCAACTTCTTTTTCGCTTAGAAATCCTTTGACTGTATCACCATCTTCTGTAATACCTGGCAACTCTACCATATTATCATCTTTGAATACACCAATTTCATATAGTCCTTTTTTACCACCATATGAAAACTGATGACTAACAACACTTAGCTCGTATTGATCGCCAAACTTTAACAACACTTGGGTGCCTCCATAATCTCTCAGAGGTTGTTGTTTAAAATTTTCTAGTTTCATTATGCACTCTCCACAATACCAGTAATCATACTGTTAGGAACTTTAGTTACTGTGCGACCAAAAGGTGTTGCACCAGCGGCAACAATTTCAGTAGTCTTACGGTTCATCTTTTGAATAACACCAGTGTGAACAAAACCACGTGATTCCCATGTTACGGTATCACCTTTTTTCATACCACGTGTTGCATTGCGGCCAATAAAGGTTGACTGGCTTTTCCATTCATTAGCAAGAATATTTAAATCTGCCTGTGACTGGATCTTGCGTAAAGCATTTATAGCATTTTCAAGTTCTGGTGAAATTGACATTTATAGTCTCCTAACTTTTTAAATTACTCTTACAGTATATAGCAAGAACTCTTGCTTGTCAACCTTTATCTACACTTTTTACAGCCGCAACCCATATAGCACTATCTTTTACTTTAGTCATAGCATCCAACAATAATTTCATTTCTTGTTGATATACTTTCCAAAAGCTAGGATCATTGTCAGCTATATCCCAACTGTTATCTATTATATCAGCACATTTTATAAACTGTGCATCTTCACTTGCTTGTGCCAAATGTTGTCTATCAATTTCTTTTCTCACTGCACGGTTACCATCTTCTGGCACACTTACATCAGTAAGATCATTAACTAAATCAGCAACAACACTACCAAACAATCCAGTAATAGTATCTATATCAACCTGTGTATCTTCTACAACATCGTGCAAGTAAGCGGCAGCAACCATATCATCATTGCCACCAAATGTTTTTACGCATTGTGCAACACGTGAAGGGTGAACGATGTAATCATCACCTGTGTATTTTCTTTTTTGACCAATAGCGGCATGAGCTCCTGTTGCAAATGCTAATGCTTTTTTATCTATTGTCATTTTTTATCCTATTAAAAAATTATAATTAGTAGTGTAATAATTGGTGTTAGCACTGTAACACCAATTATAAAACAATGTATTGTTCTCCATAAAACGTCCTGTTTCATATTACACCAAGTAATGAGGACCAGTCCATGCTACACTGTATTCATCATCAAAAATATTTCCACGTGCAGCATTTGTAGCAGGAGCATTAAAACCAGCGGCTTTAAGGATATCGCCTTTTTTAAACTTTTTATGGTTATCTGTAGCAACAACAAAACCCCAAACACTACCACCATTTCTGTTAGTAATTTTGATGTATTTTTTACCTTCACTGTAACCAAGTTCACTGTTAAATTCTGCAATCATTTTTTTGTTAACTTCACTTAGCTCTCTAGTGCCATTACGTGATGTCCAGTTAAAGTAATCAGCTTTGATAGTTTCAAGTAAAGTTTCGATCTGTTTTTGCATTTTTAACTCCTTGTTTCAACTTATACATATAATATAAGACATCTTGGTTCATAAGTCAACCATAATCGTAAAAAAAATGCAGAAAAGAATTGTGTATTTTCAATAACTTAGAATTTTTTTTAATTTTTTTTAATTTTTTTTCTTACTGTTCCTGACTTAGTAAAGTATGTTTCACGTAAACTTTTTAATCCGCCTTCTACTCTACTAGGATATTTGCCTAAAAAAGTGCCTGCTTCTAAGTCACCCTTTGTAATAAATTCTTTATGGAAGTGTTCAATGTCATCCCAACATGCCAGCATAGTTTTTCCCATGTCATCAAAAAAGCCGTCACTGAAAATTGCATCATCTTGTTCATAATATGCATACGATGCCATAAGATACCAAGGCACCATCATATTAATATTCTTAGCAAATAATTTTGCGGCGTGTTCATCTAACATTGTTTGCATCCATTTTCATTAAATCTTCATATTCCCATTGTGCTTGAATTGCTACCCCAGACTTTTCTGCTAAATTAGCCCAACACATAGAAGGTGTAGCTGTTAAAGTAACTTGTTTCCTTGCTTGCTTATGCAAATGCTGTGGTTTCATACCATGTAATTCTGTCATGTTATGCATTAATATATTAGGGGCAAACTTCATTTTAACTTGCATAGCTTCAAAATCTGTCATTACTACACAATCATTTCTTCCACTAATTGTAACACTCCAAACACTAGCTACATCTGCCATACTTCCACGCTTTCTGAACCAAATTTAGTTCCTTTAATACTACAACTAGCACATACGCCACCTCGTTTGCCTTTTGCTAATTGCTTTCGAATCCATACAAGTTTATCACTGTTCCAACAATTTACAAACCCATCAACAAGTATGTTTCCCATATTGCCTGCTTCTCTATGCCAATCATTACAACATAATGTAATGTCGCCATTCCAATCAATCATAGTTTTATAAAATGGCAAGTAACATGGATTTTGTATTCCTTTGCCGCCCATGGTGCCTGCTCTATTGTTAAATCCATACTGTTCTATAAGATTTTGTGCATCACCATTATCATAATGATTACGAAGCCTGTAATTATGAATATTTTGAAATGTATCTAACATTTTATGTTCACGCTCTGCATATTGTTCATCACCATCATAACAATCAACTGTTAACATACTTAATCCTACATCAAACAATTCCAAAGAATAATTTATATCACTATCAATTAATCTATCACCGTTTGTAGTTACTTCAATAAAAACATCTGCATCACTTAGTATTTCAATAATTTGTTTAAGTTTAGGATGTGTATGTGGTTCTCCAAAACCTGTTATATGTATATCTCCAAACCAATCTGTTTGTTTTAGTTGTTTTGTAATACTTCTAACTGTATCTAAATCCATAAAATCTTTTTTGTTTGGATATACTTCTGGATCGTGTCGTGGACAAAAACTACAAGTTCTATTACATAACTCAGTAATGTTTAATTCAATGGTTGCTAGTCCAGGCAAGTGTTTGCTATGAATATTTGCGTTTCCGTGCCTTGCTTTTCTACTATCAATGTGTTTCTCTACATCAAACATCTTTGCGAGGAAATACTTTATCAACTATGTCAATAACCCATGCCATTATTAGAACAGTCCAGCCAAATGGTCCTGCTAAAAATAGAACTAGGAACATTACCCAGCTTTTTGGATCTTTGCCAATCCATCTTTTTGCACACCACATGACTATACCAAACTGAATTGCTGTGATTAGAATTGATAAAAATACTATACCAATGTATTCCATTTATGAACTCCATACCGATTAGCTGTCAAATCTTTTGTTAGTTTACCAGCCACTTGCATCCAGTATTTATGTGCCCAACTATCCTTTGGACACGTTTCTGCTACTCGAACACAATTATCGATACGCTTTTTATATAGCTTTTTTAAAGCAGGAGTCATTTCTTTGTAAACCATTATGCTTTAATCTCATATGGTTTATTCCAACTACCAACATTCATACTGATGTAATAAGCAGTATCAAAGTAATCCGTCATTGAATCACTGTTGTCATACCAGCCTTGGTTTTTCCAATAACCTTCTCCTTTGATAGGAGCAGTTTTGATAATTTTATGAATTGCATCAAAAAACGATTGATGATCGCCATACATGTGTGTATGATAATGATTGATTTGAGCATAACCTTCGTCACCTCTAAAACAATCTGAAAAGTCTGTAGGACCAGCTTTGACTGTAACGTCAACACCGTTTGAACCACCTGACATCTTTTTTACACCAAATGTAAACTTTGGAAAGGTTGCTTTTAGTTCTTGTCTAATTGCAGTAACGTCTTCTTTGGAAATATAAGCCATCTAGTTCAACTCCTTGTTTCTAACTATACTACTATAATAAGACATCTTGGTTCAAAGGTCAACCAAAAAAAGCATCTTTTTTCACTTTTTTTCCATCTTTTTTCTGGCTTTGCGTATGCCATACCAAAACCATAGCCGCCAAAATATAGGGCCAACTGTGTCACTGTACATTATATAATCAAGTATGCGTTTCTTCATTACAAGTATGTCCTAATAGGTTTTATGCCCTG
>Ga0163109_10002323_pt1 | contig 14895 bp, 16 predicted proteins | sample CRUFie1St13metaG_FD_108704 | JGI IMG/M metagenome (GOLD analysis project Ga0163109, IMG submission 108704) | Marine microbial communities from the Costa Rica Dome - CRUD Field 142mm St13 metaG | ecosystem: Environmental > Aquatic > Marine > Oceanic > Photic zone | place: Costa Rica: the Eastern... | reverse complement strand
GCGGGTCATGCGGTGCTGGCGGAAAAGGCGAATTCGGAGATTCAGAAGCAGCTCGACGACGGCCTCCAGCGGCTCGAGGAGGAGGTCGGAATAGAAATCCCCAAGGATCTTCGCGACGGGATCGGCGACGCGCTCGGCGGCGGCCTCGGCGATATCTTCGGAGGCGGAGGCAAGAAGCCCTGACCGACGATCCGTCGATCGTCCACGTCCTCACCTCTTTGGCCCACAGACCCATGCCCACGATCGAAGACATCCGAGCGGAATTCCCGGCCCTGTCGGGAGACACCATCCTTCTCGAGAACGCCGGCGGCTCGCAGGTTCCGATCGGAGTCGTCGATGCGATTCGAAACCATCTTCTCCGAGACTATTGCCAGCTCGGCGCGGGATATCCCGCCAGCGACCGAGCGACCGAAACGGTCGATCGAGCCCACCGCTTCATGAATCGATTCGCAGGTGGCGAAGGAATCGGCAAGACCATTCTGGGATCAAGCGCGACCTCCCTGATGCACATGCTCGCCACCGCGATCGCCCCGTCGATACGCGACGGAGACGAGATCGTGGTCTGCGACCAGGGGCATGAGGCGAACATCGGATGCTGGCTGAGACTCCAGGAGATGGGCGCCGTCGTTCGCTGGTGGAACGTCGATCCGATCTCCGGACGACTCTCCCTCGACGATCTGCGCACCATCGTCGGTCCACGGACGAGGATCGTGGCGTTTCCACACGTCTCGAACCTCCTCGGTGAGATCGTTGATGTCGCGGGTGCGACCGGGATCGCGCACGATGCCGGCGCGCGGGTCGTGGTGGACGGCGTCGCGTACGCCCCGCACCGTGCCATCGATGTCGGTGGCTGGAAGACGGACTTCTACGTATGGAGCACCTACAAGGTCTTCGGTCCGCACATGGCCGTCGCGTTCGGAACCGACGAAGCCATCTCGGATCTGCGAGGTCCTAACCACTTCTTCATCCCCGAAGACGAGGTCCCGTACAAATTCGAACTCGGCGGCGCGAGTCACGAGGGATGCGCCGGACTCTGCGCCCTCGCGAACTACCTGGGACTTCTCGCCGGCACGCCGGAGGTCGACGCGGACTCCTGCTCACGACGCGTGATCGAACGCGCCTTCGACACGATCACGGAGCTCGAATCGCCGGTCCAGATCCGGATCCTCGAACGCCTCTCGGCCCATCCGGACGTGCGAGTGGTCGGCCCGGTCGACCCAGGCGTGGAGGCCCGGGTCTCGACCGTGTCGTTCGTGCACGGAAACATCCCTTCCGAAAAGATCTCCGGACACGCCCACGGTCTCGGTGTGGGAATCCGACACGGGCACATGTACGCGCACCGACTCTGTGAACGTCTGGGAATTCCGATTGAAGACGGAGTCGTGAGGATTTCGCCCGTCCACTACAACACCGTTCAGGAGGTCGATCACCTTTTCGACGGCCTGGACCCCCTGCTCGGGGGCTAGAGCGGCGGGAAGGCCAAAAATCCGAGAGGGGCTTGAGATAAACGCGACGTTCGACCGATTCCTACATGTCATGATTCGTCGCACCACGATCAAGCCTGCGGAGTCAGACCAGACGACGCTTCCGCCTCCGACCGCGGAGGAGGTTCTCCGGCAGATCGTGGAGATCGACGTCAACCATGATCCCGCGGACGCCGTCCCACCCCTCGAATTCCTGCTTCAGGCCCGGCGCTCGCTGCTCGCCGAACAGGGACCTTGCGCGGCTGCGAAACCCGAGCTTCTCCTGGCCACTGCCCGGGAGCTGGCCCGTCAGGGGTCCTGACCGGAACCGGGAAACCAAAACAACGCATACCGGACGTTCGAAACCGGCCACCTTACGGTTACCATGTGAATCTCGATTCCTTTTCCCGAGGTTCCAATGAGCATCGCTACTTCGATCGATCCCAAGCAGGTTCACGACATCATCGGCCGTCACCAGCTGGCCGACGGCTACGACATGGTTCTCGACATCGAGAAATCGCGGGGGCCCTGGCTTCACGATTCCGCTCGTGGCGAGGACTTCCTGGACTGCTTCACATGCTTTGCCTCCTGGCCCCTCGGCTACAACCATCCGGGCCTCGACGACCCCGACTTCGAGACCGAACTGCTCCGAGCCGCCAAGTGCAACCCGTCCAACGCGGACCTGTACTCCCGGGAGATGGCGGCCTTCGTGGAGGCCTTCGCGACCCATGCGTCGCCCAAGGGATTCGACCATCACTTCTGGATCGCCGGCGGATCGCTCGCGGTCGAAAATGCGGTTAAGGCGGCGTTCGACTGGAAGGCAAGGAAGCTCGGGCGGACGGACTTCAACGACAACGCCAACGATCTCACGATCGCGCACTTCCAGTTCGCCTTCCACGGGCGATCGGGCTACACGATGAGCATGACGAACACCCTGCCGGACAAGGTCGGGCTGTTTCCGAAGTTCAACTGGCCGAGGATCCTGAGCCCGGGCATCGAATTCGACTTCGACGGAAACATCGCGAACGACGTCGCCGCCCTCGAAGCCAAGGCGATGGCCGAACTCGAGGCGTTCCAGGAGAGCTGGTCACGACGGGGCCACTACAAGCACATCGCCGGCGTCCTGATCGAACCCATCCAGTGCGAAGGAGGCGATCGACACTTCCGCCCGGAGTTCCTGCAGGCGCTCCGCGACTTCTGCGACAAGTCGGAGGCCCTCCTGCTCTACGACGAAGTCCAGACGGGCTTCTTCGGAAGCGGCAAGCCGTGGATGTGGCAGCATCACGGGGTCGCCCCGGACATCGCGGCTTTCGGAAAGAAGGCGCAGGTCTGCGGAATCTACGCCGGATCCAGGCTGGATGAAGTCGAGGACAACGTGTTCGTCAAGTCGAGCCGCATCAATTCCACCTGGGGATCCAACCTCGTGGACATGGTGCGATCCCGTCGGTTCCTCGAACTGATCGTCGAACACGACTACGCGGGCAACACCCTCGAGCGGGGCGAGCAGATCCTCGCAGGACTCCGACGCATCGGAAGCGATACGAACGCCTACCGGAACCCGCGCGGCGTCGGCTCGCTCCTTGCGGTGGATTTCGCGGACGGAGATGCGAGGAACGCCGCCATCGGTCGATGCTACGACGAACGGCTGCTGGTGCTTCCCTGCGGTCCCGATTCACTGCGTCTGCGAATTCCCCTGAACCTCGAAGCGAACGACGCGGACGAGGTCCTGAATCGATTCGAGGCGGCGGTGAAGAAGGTCTGACCGGAAGACTCGCCGCCGGAACGGTCAGTCCCAGCGAAACACGCCCTTCTTCCAGGCGTAGACGTACGCGATGACGCTCGTCGTGATGAAGAAGAGGATTCTTCCCAGGAACAGCGCGCTCTCCGCGGACCCAGGTTCGAGCTTGGTGTAGGTCACCGCCCAGGGGTACAGGAAGATGATCTCGACGTCGAAGACCAGGAAGGTCATCGCGAGGATGTAGAACCTCACGTTGAACTTCTTCCGGGCGGATCCGATCGGATCCATGCCCGACTCGTACGCCATGCCCTTGACGGCGCCGTCGGCCTTCGGGCCGATGATCGCCGTCAGGACGAGGTTCGCGACGATGAACACGAACGCCATGCCGATGATGACCGCCACCGGGAGATAGCTCAGGATGCCGTCTATGGCGAGGGTGATCGGGCTGGCGGTCGGCACGGGCGGGCTTCTCGCAGGTTCCTGGAACGAATCAACCGGCGTGACGCCGGGCTCGCCTCAGGATACTCCACGCCGACCGATCCGTGGCTTTGGATGAAAACCGCCGGGATCTCCGCGTACAATCATCGACTGCTCAGGGTGTAGCTCAGCTTGGTAGAGCGGCGGCTTTGGGAGCCGCAGGTCGCAGGTTCGAATCCTGTCGCCCTGATTTTCGGAGAATCGCGTCCACGCCCCCTTCCGGGGCCTCAGGCGTTGGAAGGTTCGGGTCGGGACCGCTTCCGGTACCGTTTCGGAATCATGCCGCCGTCCCTCGGAGATCACTGGCACCAGCGATTCCTCGCCCTGAGCGAGCAGATCGCCTCCTGGAGCAAGGATCCCTCGCGGGGCGTAGGTGCGGTCATCGTGTCGCCTTCGAAGCAGATCGTGTCCACCGGATTCAACGGCCTCCCGAGAGGCGTCGAGGATCGACCGGATCGACTCGAGCGTCCCGAGAAGTACGACCTGATCGTGCACGCGGAGATGAACGCGATCATCCAGTGCGCCCGCAACGGTGTGAGCCCGATCGGGTGTGCGATCTACTCGTCCTTCTTCCCGTGCGTGAACTGCGCACTGGCGATCGTACAGAGCGGGATAGAGACGGTGGTGACCTACCGCACCGAAGACGGTGACGAACACTGGCTCGATTCGATCGAAAAGAGTCGGATCGTCTTCGAGGAGGCCGGGCTGAGGTTTCTGGAACTGAATCGAGGTTGATTCAACCGCCGGGAGACCAGGCCAGGAGCAGGATTCCGAGATCCGCGCCGTCCACCCGCCCGCTTCCGTCGAGATCGGGCTGAGCCTCACCCCACGCCGCGAACAGCAGGCCGAGATCCGCGCCGTCCACCCGCCCGTTCCCGTCGAGATCCGCGGGATTCGAGTTCGGTGGATCGACCGGATCGGGGTACTCATCCGGCGCGGCCCACGCGAGGTTGGGCACCGTCTCCCTCTCCCATCGGTCCCGTGGTTCATCGAAGGGGGTGATGCGCACCCACGCGATGTGGGCGGCCGCGACGTCGAAGTCGGGATCTCCGGTCCACCCGACGTTTCCGGCGTAGCCGGCTGCGGGGAACCAGGTCCCGAGCCAGAATCGCGCGGCCCGGTAAGGAACGTTTCCCTGACCGAAGTCGACGTCGTGCAGCTCGTCGACGAGTCGCCCGTCGACCAGCCAGCGCACGGAGCCGGTCCGACGTCGGGTGATCGCCTCGTCCCCGAGATCCTCGCCGGAACGCCATTCGATCGTGAAGGTGTGGTACCGGCCGTCGCGAGCCTCGGCCGCGAGGTCGAGGAGCGAACCATCCTCCTCGGTCAGGACCTTCCGACCCTTGTGCTCACCTCCCTCGCCACCGAACTGGCCTCCCCAGGAGTTGGTGCGCGCCTTCGTGAACGAGAACTCGCCCAGGTCGTCTCCTCCGAGGTCGGTCGGAAACTCCCAGTCGATCTCCGTGTTGCGTCGCGGGTTGGGCTCGTGCCAGTATTCCGCCTCCGCCATCTGATGATCGATGTAGTGGAAAGGCCAGAATGCGGTGCAGGTGCCGTATTCCGGTGCGACCCGGGCCCGAACCTCGTATCGACCGGACGCGAAGTAGTGACGCGTCGCGACGGCGGCACCGACCCGGGTGGTGCGTCCATTGTGCTCGAGGTCGCCCGAATACAGATCGCCGTGGGCCTCGAGTCGAAGCGCGACGATCGGCTCGCCGTCGTCCACGTCGGACACCAGCGTCACGTTGGCCGGCGCCACCCCGCCATTGTCTCCACCCCATGCCTTGCTCGAGACCAGCCATTCATCGGGATCGAGGAATCCTCGCGAGAAGTCATCGAAGAAGATCCCCGGTCGCTCGTCGGGCGGGGACGCGAGGGTCGGGACCCATTCGCCCCCATTGGCCCGGAGCGAGAGGTTGCGGTACCACGCCGATCCGGGTTGATTCTTCCAGTTCTCCAGCGTCAGCTTCGCGTTTCGGAGCCATTGATCGCGGGTTTCGATCGGAATCTCGATCCTCGTCCACTCGGTGTGGTCGAAGGACCGGGTCGCGAGAAATCCATCGGTGCCGGCGAGATACGCACTGGCCACGACGCCGGGATCGACCCTGACCTCCATGGACAGCGACCAAGCGCCATCGGGTGGAAGGTCGGCGACGATCACCTGACTCGCACGGGACGTGTCCGCGGACGAGAGAAGCCTGAGCGTCGCGATCGATTCCACATCCTCGATCGATGCGTTGATGCCGAGCGCCCACGCGCCACCGGACGGATCGTCGAATTCCGGATTCCTGAGCAGAGATTCGCCCACCCGCGGCGCGGTGTCCACGTATGGCGCGTCTCGCCACGGTTTCTCCCCTGGGTCGGCCACGGGAGGATCCTGCCGACCCTTCCAGAGACGGATCGAATCGAATTCGACGGCCACCGTCGAATCGGTCTGCCACGCCTGGAGGTAGACCTCGAAGCTCGTCGATCCCTCGTCCACGAACACCTCGAACCTTCGCTCCAGCCACCGCCCCTCGTCACCCACCGCGACCCACCCGTGGGCCTTGGCGATTTGCACGCCGTCTCTGATTCCGAGGATCGGAGGCGAGAGTCGATCGGAGGTTCGGATTCGAGCCGCGATCGTGTAGCGGACCCCTGGATCCAGGCCGGAAACGATCTGGGAGAGTTCGGCGGAGGTGTCCGGGCCTGGTCGCAGGACCACCGATCTTCCCCCCTCCCAGCCATCCTCCACGATCGAGACATCACCGCTGACGCGCCAGCCTTCGAGATCCGATTCGAACGATCCGTTGATGATCAGGTCGTCCTGTCCCATGGCCGGCGCAACCAATGACGCCGGCACCATGAGGAGGAACGCGGCCGCGAGCTTCCGAGACATGTCCGATCTCCATGCCCACGACCCGGTCCGCCGAACCAATGCGGCCGGACGGACCCCGTCTTGGCTGGCCCCGCTTGAAATACGGGTGGACCCGGCACCCGGTTTGCACCGGTGTCTGGAAACTCCTCCAAAAGCAGCGGCCGTTCAGGTTCACCCGCACCGGAGGAGCTCGCCCCCCATCAACCCTCTTCGGCCCGGAGTCGTTCGATCTCCTGTCGCACCTGACGCGATATCCGGCTCTTCGCCTGCCGAATCGCATCGGGCTTCATACCGAGCCGGTCCGAGACCTCGTCGATCGGCACGCCTCGGCGGCCGTAGAGTTCGAACGCCTCCCAGGACTGCTCGGACTGCTTGCCCGAATGCCGCACCGAGGCCAGCGCCCTCGAGATCAGATTCCTCGTCCATTCGCGGTCCCATGCGTCGTCGACGTCGCAGCGGTCTTCGATTGGAAGATCGGTTCCGGCGTCGATGTCGACCATGGGACGCTGCTTTCGCCAACGCGCCCTCATCGCATTGAGCGTCGCGGCCTTGAGATATCCGCGAAATCGCCCGGCATCGGGGTTGTATTCGAATCGCTCCGATGCCCGGAAGAAGTTCGCCATCACTTCGTGGGCCACGTCCTCGGCTTCCTCATCCTTCGCCCCCGCCCTCCGTGCGAATCCGGTGATGAGCGGCACGTACCGATCGTAGAAGTCCTGCCAACCGACCTCCCGCTCGTCCGTTCCCTCGGCGTTCAATCGGATCAGGAGACTGCCGCGCGTCTGGAACTCGTCGACCACGGTCGGAGCGGAGGGTTCCTCGATCTCCGCATCCGCAGGAGGATCGTTCGGACCATCACCGCCCGGACAGGCGACCATCAGATCGGTCTGGCCGGACCGGATCCGATCGCCGGAGCGGATTCTGATCTCCTCCTCCGGATCGAGCGACATCCAGTTGATGCTGGTGCCGGAGCGACTCTCGAGATCCCTCACGAACCATCTCCCCTCCGCGTCCCCGCGGATCTGGAAATGACGTCGGCTCACGGTGTCGTCCGGCAGAATCACATCGGCGTCGTGGCCCCTGCCGACGACCATCACCTGATCCGCCCGACCCGAGACCGGAAAGTGGACGGACAGCCGGCTGCCGTCGCTGAGAACGAGTTCGACGCGTCTGGATGAGTCCGGCATGGTGGTTCCTCGCAACTGGGGCGTGGCATTGCGGATCGCAAGAAATCCAAACCATCATCCCGCATTATCGACCCCGTGAGTGGAATCCAAGATCAATATCGAGAGATCTCTGAATCCATCGCACCCGCGGTGGCGACACCGTAGTCATGTACGGGAAGCAAACCGAAACCGCGATTGCTGCTGTTGGATACCTCGCGGGACTCTGGAAGGAAACCGGAGCTCCTCGAGTGTCCGCGGCCGACGTCGCCGAGGCCAGAGGTCTTCAAAAGCCGTTCGTGGCGAAGCTCCTCTCAGCCCTCAGCCAGGCGGGCATCGTGAACGGATCTCCTGGTCCGGGTGGTGGTTATGCCTTGGCAAAGTCGCCGGACTCGATCACCCTGCGAGACGTCTGGACCATCTTCGAGCGTCCGGAGGCAGGCTACGTCAGCCCCTTCCCCCCGGGTCCGATCCACGGAAGGCTCCAGGAAGTCTCGGATGCGGTCGATCGGTTCCTGGATGAAACCACTTTCGCCGTGTTCACACAGGCCGGAACCGGCCTCGACCTCCCGCAGACCGACCGTTTCACCGGTCTGAGCAACGGTGAAACATCCAACGGACACGCGACGAACGGCCAGTCAGTCTGATTTTTCGAACCCAAGCGGCCCTCTCCGCAACACATCGGCGACGACGCCAGGCACCTCTCGCCAGGTCGCTGCTACGGCGCTATTACCGATTTCGGATTCACTGATCGGTATTCCAGCGTTGTATCCGCCGGACAGCGCAATGAATGGGATATCCGCTGTTTTCGCCGTCTCAGCGTCGATATCGGAGTCTCCGATGAGTATCGCCTGAGCGACGGATCGGCCTTCGAGCGCCGAATCGACGAACGCGGGGTCCGGCTTTCGGACGCCCGCTGAGTCGGGCGTCGCAATCGATGCCACCCGGTCACCGAGACCAAGACCCTCGATGATCATCGAAGCGGCAGGTCCAGGCTTGTTGGTTGCGATGACGGCCTCACATCCCAGATCCGACAAAGCGTCCAAGGCCTCTGAAGCGAAGGGCCGAAGGACGGTGCCTCTATGGGCGGCCTCGAGGTACGCGTCGTCGTAGATTCGACGCCCTCGCTGCTGCAGGGCCGGATCCACGGTTCCTCCGGACATCTCCTTCAGGATCGTCTGGATGAGTGCATCCGCGCCCCGACCGATGCTCCGACGGACCAGAGGTTCGGGAGGTGATGGCAGCTGGAGCTGCTCCGCCATCTCTACGCAGGCCAGATGAATCCCCGCGACCGATTCGACCAGGGTCCCGTCGAGATCGATGAGCACGACATTGGTCATGGCGATCTCAGGATCCTCTCGTCAATTCCGCTTCGATTCCACGAAGGGCGGCGATGATCGGTTCCATTCCGGAGGGCCGATCGCCACGCGAGACCTGGACGCACTGGGCGACGAGATCGTCGAGTCCGGCCGGCACCCCATCCACGAGATCCTTCATCGGGGTGGGAGCCGGTATCCGGGCGGGATCGATCGGACCTCGGGCGGGGCCGTCCATGGAACCGGGAGGAAGTGCCGTCGGAACCACCTCGCGAGTCATCGTCCAGTACAGGGTGGCTCCGAAGTTGTACACGTCGGTACGCTCGGTGATGCGTCGTCGATGCGCTTGTTCCGGGGCGATGTAGCCAGGCGTCCCTTGGATCCTCTGCTTTCGAGTGCCGATGGGACAGGCCTGACCGAGGTCGATCACCTTGACCATGTTCCTCGCCACCAGAACGTTCGTGGGCTTGAGATCCGCGTGCACGAATCCCTTCGCGTGCATGGACGAGACCGCCTCGGCGATCTGGACGAAGATCCGGACGGTGTCGAGAGGGCGGATTCGCGACATCGAATCGAGGCTCGGGGCGTCGATGTGCTCCATCAACAGCCCGATCTCGGTCACCTTGAACAATCGTCTCTTCTTCAGGAGCTTTCCGATGTGTCGAATGCACCGGTGATCGAGCTGGACGCCGATCTCGTGCTCGCTGACGACCTGGTCGAGGAATCGCTGATCCTTGTCGCCATGGCGGACGACGTGCTTCAACGCATGGATGCGGGTCGATCTCGGCTCGCGGACCTTGTAGATGACACTGGCCGCGCCGACCCCGATTCTGCCGAGGACCGGATATCCAAAGAGTTCCAGGGGATCTGGCATGAAACACCCGACGCGAATCGCGTCTCAGGATCGCCCTACCGGGGGCTCATCGCATCGAGTTGAGATACTGCTCGAAGTCGGCCACCGGGAACAGCCGCCCCGGACTCGCGACATCGCTCACATCGCGGTGAAGCAGGACGTTCGACGGTGGGATGTCGTGTTCACGGCACAGTTGAACGACGAACGCCATGACCTTCCTGATCTGCGACGACGAGAAGCTGGACTGGTCACCGTCGCCGACCAGACAGATCCCGATCGAGTTCAGGTTCAGATGATCGGCCCCGACGACTCCTCCCGTGCGAGTCGGGGCCACATGGGCACCGGGGCGCTGTTCCGCCCATCGACGCGTGGCGACGATCGCACCATCGGCGGTTCGTCCGAAGCCGTTTCCGATCACGAAGTGATATCCGTTGCCGAGAAGTCCGTTCTGCCGATGCCGGCGATCGATCGACTCGTGATCGTCGAGCTGCAGGCCGGAGTGATGGATCACGATGTGTGTCCACCCGCGGACCTCCTCCGAGACCAGGGAAGTGGTCCCCTCGCTGGAGTCCGTCGGTCCGGCGACTCGCGCGACGGGAGGCGCCGTCACGTCGACCGGTCCGGTGAATACGAAGAACCCGCCGAACACCGTCATGCTCGCGACGAACGCGATCCAGACGATCTGGGTTCGGGAGAGGACTCCCGAGGCGTGATTGTCGATCTTCTTCGGCACCCTCGTATCCTCAGAGGCCCGCGTCATGGGACGACCACACTGCGGTGGCCATCGCTGCGCCCGAACGCGTCGGTTTCAGTGAGACTCCCCTCGCGAGCCTCTCTCTGAATTCTATCATCGGTTCGGCTCTGGTAAATGCATGCGACATTCGGGACAAATCGGGGAGGTCCTCGCTCACGCGAGGATTTTCCGTCCGTCCATACGTATCGGGCCAGGGATCCGCCTGGAAAACCGGCCAATAACCGAATAATGGGAGCTACCGCTCCGGCGACAACCGGGCCCTGAGAGCGGGCTCGGGCTCCCCGAAGACGTTGTCCTGCTCGAGCGGGACGTATCGCTGTCGGAGTTGGTCGTGCGTCTCGAACTGAGTCCGCGTCGCGTTCTTCTTGAAGAGCGGCTTCTGGCAGCCGACCTGGACCGGTCCGACAAGGAGCAGCCCCGTGAGCATGGACATGCGGAACAGGCGATCTCGCCAACGGCTCATGAGGCATCCTCCGATGCGGAATCCCGGATCACCGGGACGAGCGAATCGAGTTCGAGCGAACCGGCGCACCTGGGATCCTCCAGTTCGATCCTGACCTGGACCACCCCGACACCATCGGGAAGCGTGCCTTCCAGCGGGACGTCGATCGCGTAGCTCCCGCCCAGCACCCCCTCCCGGAGGGACCGCGACCAGGCATCGGATGAAATCTCCCACCGCCCCAGATCGACGAGCGAGCCGTCGCGGTCGAAGCACGCCGCCATGACCCGGGCCGGACCGGTGGTCTGGACCATTCGGCCTCGACGATCCTCGCTTCGGATCCTCCATTGGAGGGATCCACCGTCGGCGTCGACGCGAACCGCGGAGCCTCGCGCCTCAGTCAGGCTCACCGGCTTCGGAAGCACCGCGGCATCGACCGCTCGATCCGACGCCTCGTCCCGTTCGCGGTAGCTCGTCAACTCGCTTCGGAGCGCATCGTTCTCGTCCCTCAACTGCTGCATCGCGGATGCCCGGGCCACCGCGTCGGATCGGGGGCCGACGGATCCGGAGCATCCGTAGAGCGCCGAAGAGACCACGATCGCCGCGATCGCCGCAATCGCAAGCTGCGAGGATCCCTGAGGATTGGAATCACTCCTCGGCATCGATCGTTCCTTTCAATCCAACCGAGACCTGGAAGGCAAGTCTCTCCAATCGGGAGGAGAAGTCCACGCTCGCGACGCTCGCCCGGTCCGTCACGTCGAGTCTGGTCGGAGCGAAGTTCAGGAGTCCGAGCACCCCCGCATCGACGAGACGGTCGGCGACCTCCTGCGCAGCCTCCTGCGGCACCGAGACGATGCCGAGCAGAATCTGGCGGGCGCTGATCACCTCCTCGAGTTGATCCAGGGGCAGGATCACCTGACCCTCCACGGTCTTTCCGACCAGGTCCGGATCCGCATCGAACACCGCGGTGATCTGGAATCCCTCCCGCGCGAACGGACCGTAGGAGATGATCGCCTGTCCAAGCCGTCCGGCGCCGACGACGGCGGTGCGCCAGATGCGATCCTTCCCGAGAATCTCCCTGAGCCGCTCGCCGAGCGGGGCGAGAAGATAGCCGATGCCGGCCTGGCCGAACTGCCCGAAGAGTGAAAGGTCCTTCCGGATCTGCGTGTCGTTCAGCCCCAGAGCGGCACCCAGTTGCCGGGAGCTGACCCGAGTGTCGCCACGGGCCTGGAGCCGGTCGACCTCGCGGAGGTAGAGCGAGAGCCGTTTCACGGTGGGAAACGGAATGGGAGGACGACGGCTCATGCGACCGATTCTAACGTGGGCGATGCCTTCGATCCGTCGAACGAGCCCCCGACTACACTCCTTCCATGGCAATCTTTTTCGATCACAAGCCGACGATCTCCTTCGAGTTTTTCCCACCGAAGACCGCGAAGGGCTGGGAGCTCCTGAACGAGCGGATCGGACAGCTGGAGACGCTCCACCCCTCCTTCGTATCCGTGACCTACGGCGCCGCCGGGTCGATGCGGCAGAACACCCACGAATTGGTCGAACGCCTGCTCAGGACCACCGACCTGTGTCCGGTCCCCCATCTGACCTGCATGGGGCACACTCGCGAAGACATCGATCGGATCCTCGACCGATACCGAGATGCCGGGGTCAGATCGATACTGGCGTTGCGGGGCGATTCGGGAGACGTCGGCCTCGAAGGACGGATCGGTGAGTTCGAATATGCGGCCGACCTCGTCGACCATCTCCGCCGATACTCCGACGCCCATCGCCTGGACTGGTCCATCGGAGTCGCGGGATTTCCCGAGGGACATCCCGATACGCCGAACGCTCTCGTCGGCATGGATCATCTCAAGGCGAAAATCGACGCCGGAGCCGACTGGATGTGCACGCAGCTCTTCTTCGACAACGGTCGATTCCACGACTGGCGCGAGCGATGCGAACTCGCAGGGATCGATATCCCGATCCTGGCCGGAATCATGCCCGTCACTTCAAGAAGTGGACTTCGGCGGATGGCCGATCTGGCGGCGGGAACGGTGTTCCCGGCCGCACTCCTTCGCGCACTGGACCGCGCCGACGTCGACGACGACGAGGCGATCGTCGAAATAGGCGTGCACTGGGCGACCGAGCAGTGTCGGGATCTGCTCGATCAGGAGGTGGAGGGCATCCACTTCTACACCTTGAACAAGTCGGACGCGACGTTGCGAATCCATCGGTCGCTCGGGGTCAGATCCGCGATGCAGCTCCGCGGTGCCTGAATTCGGTTTCAAACGGTGATGTCGAGACCGTCCACGCCGTCTCCGCCGTCGTCCTCGGCCGATTCGTCGTCGTGATCACCCACCACGGGATGATGTCGTCGTGACCTGTCGTGCTTGTCCCGAGACTCCTCGTACCGATGGAGCTCGGCGACGTCCTCGGTCTCGTTCACTCTGAACATTCGTTCCGACTCTTCGCCTCCCCGTCCCTGGTCTCGGACAGCGCGCTGGCGATCGCGCGTCTTCGCGGCCTCCCGCTGGGCCTGGGACGCCTGCAAGGCGGAGATTTCGGGTGGAACGCCGAACGAGCTCATATCTCAGATATCGGGTCGATGAACAGTCGGAATCCAGCATTGGATCCGAGCCGAAGCGGCATGCCCACCGATGCGTGAGGGTCGCGGAACTTACCGGTCGACCTGCCGGGGAAGGAGCCAGATGCCCCGAAGCAGGGCCGCCAGTGGAACCAGCTTCGCGTCCTTCACCTGGTCCAGGCCCTCGCTGATCATCGTCTCGTCGCCCAGCTGTCTCCCGATGTAGGCCCGCACCAGTCCAAGGGCTCCGGAGTTGCCGGGGTTCTTCACGATCATCGACTCGATGTCGCTCGCCGCCACCTTCAGTCGTGTCCGGTTGGGAATCAGTCCCGCCTCCCACTGGACATCGATCATGAGCTCGTGATCCCTGAACAGGCGGGCAAGCGTGACGCCGGCGGATCGGTACAGTCCCGCACCGATCTGCGCGTTCGCGAGACCTCCCTCGATCGTCGGGTTGCCGGGATTGAGCTGAAGAGCGACTTCGAAGCGATCCTCCGCCTGGAAGTACTGACCCTCCATCATCGCGGCCTCGCCCTGTTCGATGATCTGCTGTACGCGAGCCCGCATCTTCGGATCGACGAGGGTCTCGATCATCTCGGCATGCGCCAGCGCTTCGATGAGTTCATCGACCGATCGGACCGTGCTCGAATCCTCGTCCTGCCCCCGCCCCCGTGGCGTTTCCTCCTCGGATGGCGATTCGGCCTCCAACGGCTCGTCCGAAGGTGCGACGGGGGATTCCTCGGATTCGTCGTCGGCCGGTCCCACCTCGAGACCAACCGCCTGGATCCGCTCTCCGGGCGGACCGGGCCGTCGACCGTCCGGGGTGGTGGGCCGCGAGGACTCGACGGTCCCCACCTTGGCGGGCGTCACCATGGCGTCGAATCGATCGAGCCCGTCGCGGAGCCGTTCGACGCTCGAAACGTCGAGGGACACATCATCGCGATCCTCGTACTTGGCCAGCACCCGCCTCATGATCGCGTCGTACCGACTCGAGGTGCTCTCGGCCGCATTGAGACGTTCGTCGGGCGACTCCTCGGACGTCTCCGACCGGTCGAACGGCGCGACGAACCGCTCGGGGCGGAGCCCACGGATGATCTCATCGTCGCGGAAGAGATTGGCCTCGTTGTACAACGACTCCTCGTAGATGGATCCGGATCGAAGTCCGTATTCGCCGGGGAACTGGATCCCACGCAGAGTGGAGCCCATGGCACGTTCCATCTGTCCATCGGCGTCCTCGACCAGACCGATGTCCGAAGGCGC
>Ga0163109_10002320_pt1 | contig 14912 bp, 14 predicted proteins | sample CRUFie1St13metaG_FD_108704 | JGI IMG/M metagenome (GOLD analysis project Ga0163109, IMG submission 108704) | Marine microbial communities from the Costa Rica Dome - CRUD Field 142mm St13 metaG | ecosystem: Environmental > Aquatic > Marine > Oceanic > Photic zone | place: Costa Rica: the Eastern... | reverse complement strand
TTTTTGAATGTAATTCGGGAGGGGCTCAGAAAAAATAAGAGCGGAGACCCTCTTTTATTAGCTGGTGCGGAAGGGGGGACTTGAACCCCCACAGCCATAGGCCACTACCCCCTCAAGATAGCGTGTCTACCAATTCCACCACTTCCGCAATCTGTGTTGGCTTTAGTCGATCGGGAGATCGTCTGCGCCAGAATTTTCGCTAGGCTCATTAGCAAGCGGTAGATCACCTGCAGGAGCCAAGGGTGCCGCTTCGATCGACTCGAGCGGAACCTCAAAACCAAGGTCGTCGGTGTCTGCAAACTGCTGGTCCGCAATCATTGCCAGGCCAAAGCTTGTCGCGAAGAAGAGCGCCGACAACCAACCGGTCGCAGACGTCAGCACGTTGCCACCACCTGACGAGCCAAAGACCGTCTGTGATGCACCACCGCCAAACGATGCCCCCATATCAGCGCCCTTGCCGCGTTGCAGCAAAATAAGGCCGACGATCGCAAGCGCTACCAGCAGGTGAACAACCAAAATAACTTGATTCACGTGTCTCTCCGAAATTGACGTTTCTACACCGAACAACGTCATAACCAGGGGTGCGCGAGTCTACCCAAGTGCCGCGCGAGGGGCAAGGTTAATCTTGTTATGCTGCCTGTCGAATAGCGTCCGCGACTTCGTCGGCGAGCGCATCAATGGCGACCGTATCATCCCCCTCAACCATCACTCGGATGACAGGCTCGGTTCCCGATGGGCGCAGAAGTAAACGCCCTCGCCCCTCGAGCTCAGATTCAACGCGGCGGCAGGCTTCAGCAATCGTGGGGTATGCCGACAGATCAAAGTCCTTTGTAATGCGCACATTGACCAACACCTGCGGTAAAGGATTGAAGCCGGAGGCAAGCGCTTCAAGACTTTTTCCTGAGGCCCTGACCGCCGCCAGTACTTGCAAGGCGGCAATGACACCGTCACCGGTTGTACTCAAGTCTCCGCAGATAATATGGCCAGATGACTCGCCGCCCAAGCTCCAACCCTCAGCAACCATCAGCTCTTTTACGTAGCGGTCGCCCACCTTGGCTCGTGCCAAGCGAAGGCCGCCCGCCTCGAGCGCTAATTCCAGCCCCATATTGGTCATGAGCGTGCCGACGATTCCAGCGTCAGAATCGCCATTGGCAAGGCGATGCATGGCCAATACGTAAAGGACATCGTCGCCCGTCAACAACTCGCCCCTTGCATTGACCATTTGCAACCGGTCGCCGTCACCGTCAAAGGCAATACCGATCTCCGCGCCCTCTTCTAGCACCTTTGCCTGCAATGCAGCGGGCTCCGTGGAGCCCACGCCTTCGTTAATGTTGTAGCCATCGGGTGTAGCGCCAATCACAACCGTTGTAGCGCCTAGCTCTTCAAACACGGCAGGCGCAATGTGATAGGTGGCACCGTGTGCGCAGTCAATAACGAGTTTCATGCCCTTCAGACTGAGCTCATCAGGAAAGGTCGACTTGCAGTATTCGACGTAGCGACCGGCCGCATCGACAATGCGGCTCGCTTTACCAAGCTGCTCTGAGTCAACGGTCTTCATGGGGCTATCGATCATGGCCTCAATCTGGAGCTCCAGCTCATCCGAGAGCTTACTTCCCTGGCCGTTGAAAAATTTGATGCCGTTATCGAAGTACGGGTTATGAGAGGCGCTGATCACAATGCCCGCGTCCGCTTTTTGTGTTCGCGTAAGAAGGGCGATCCCGGGGGTTGGCAATGGACCCAGCAGCTTCACGTTCGCACCCGCCGCTACCAGTCCCGCCTGCAATGCTGACTCGAGCATGTATCCCGATACCCGCGTGTCTTTCCCGATAACCACCGTTGGCTTGGTGCCGTCTTCACTGGCGAAGACCTTGCCCGTCGCCCACCCCAATTTCAGCATGAAATCAGGTGTCACCGGCACGTCGCCAACACGACCTCGGATGCCATCGGTACCGAAATATTTTCGACTCACAACTCCCCCTCAGTCGCCTGCCAAACAGCCAGCGCATCTGCTGTTTCGGCCACGTCGTGTACGCGAATGACTGACGCTCCCCTAGCGGCAGCCATCACAGCGAGTACAGCACTGGGAACCAAACGCTCGGAGGCGGGACGCCCAGTGATTGCGCCGATCATAGACTTTCGCGAGACACCAACCAAGATTGGTAGATCAAATGAGGCAAATTCCTCGAGTCTTCGTAACATTTCATAGTTTTGCTCGACCGTTTTGCCAAAGCCAAAACCGGGATCGATCATCATTTGACACTTCGCAATACCAGCCTCCCGGCAGGCTGCGATCCGATGCGCGAGAAATGCCTTCACATCGGTGACGACATCAACGTACTCCGTTTGCTCTTGCATGCGATCCGGCTCATCGGACATATGCATCAATGAAACAGGCAATTGAGAAGCCACGGCTGCGCCCATGGCACCGTCACGGGACAATGCCCGAACATCATTGAGTAAACCTGCGCCCGCCTGCGCCGCCTCGCGCATGACCTCGGGCGTACTGGTGTCGATCGATAAAATGACATCGAGTCGGGGGGCGATTAGCCGAACAGCGCCCATGACTCTGTCGAGCTCTTCCTGTAATGACACAGGCGCGGCTCCTGGGCGAGTGGACTCTCCTCCGATATCAAGGATCGCTGCCCCATCGGCCACCATCTGAACAGCTCGCTCCATCAGGCGATCGTGAAGAAGCACCTCATTAGAGAGCAGTTCGCCACCATCAGAAAATGAATCGGGCGTCACATTGAGGACGCCCATTATTTGAGGTGTATCCAGCGATAAGACTCGCTGGCCACACCGGAGAGTCACCGACACGTTTCTCAGTGAGTAACGGGATCGCCCATGACATCGTCATTCGGAGATGACGCCTCTGGATCTGACGGCGAATCAGATGGTCCATCGGACCAATCGGAGGGAGGGTTTGGCTTACGGCCGTCCATGATCGCATCGATCTGCTCGGAGTCGATGGTTTCGTACTGCATCAAAGCCTCGGCCATCATATCCATCTTGCTGCGATGCTCCTCGAGCAAGTCGCGCGCCTTCTCGTAACACTCATCGACAATGGCACGAACCTCTTTATCGATCGCCAGCGCTGTTTCATCTGACATAGCTTTGGAGGGTTGTGCCGCTGTTCGACCCAGGAACACTTCCTCACCGCCCTCGTCGTACATCAGGGGACCCATCGCATCAGAAAGACCCCATTTGGTAACCATATTGCGAGCAATTTCGGTCGCGCGCTGAATGTCGTTGGATGCGCCTGTGGTAATGCCTTCTTTTCCCAAGGTCATCTCTTCCGCCACACGGCCACCAAACAAGCTGGTGATCTGGCTCACAATATGACGCCGGCTATGGCTGTACCGATCTTCCTCGGGGAGGAACATGGTGACACCCAATGCGCGTCCTCGTGGAATAATCGACACTTTATATACCGGGTCGTGTTCTGGCATGAGACGTCCAACAATCGCGTGTCCCGCCTCGTGATAAGCCGTATTGAGCTTCTCTTTCTCGGACATCACCATGGAGCGTCGCTCGGCACCCATCATGATCTTGTCCTTGGCCAGCTCAAACTGCTGCATACCAACAGTTCGGACGCCTGCTCGTGCTGCAAACAGCGCTGCCTCGTTGACGAGGTTTGCCAAGTCAGCACCGGAGAAGCCGGGCGTACCCCGCGCAATTTTTGATGCTTCCACATTTTCTGCGAGCGGCACCTTGCGCATATGCACCTTGAGGATCTGTTCTCTACCTCGAATATCGGGCAGTCCTACAGTGACCTGACGATCGAAACGGCCCGGACGAAGCAGCGCTGGATCCAGTACGTCAGGGCGGTTGGTCGCAGCAATAACAATGACGCCGTCGTTTCCACCGAAACCATCCATCTCAACCAGCAACTGGTTTAATGTCTGCTCACGCTCATCGTGACCGCCGCCAAGCCCCGCACCACGATGACGACCGACCGCATCGATCTCATCGATGAAAATGATGCATGGAGACTGCTTTTTCGCCTGATCAAACATGTCGCGAACACGCGATGCACCGACGCCGACAAACATCTCGACGAAATCTGATCCCGAAATAGAAAAGAATGGAACTTTAGCTTCGCCGGCAATCGCTTTCGCAAGCAGGGTTTTACCTGTACCGGGCTGTCCCACCATGAGGACACCGCGCGGTATACGTCCGCCCAACTTCTGGAAGCGACTGGGATCACGCAAGAACTCAACAAGTTCCTGTACGTCCTCCTTGGCTTCATCGACGCCTGCAACGTCGGCAAACGTTGTCGTAATCTGGTCTTCACCGAGCAGCTTTGCCTTGCTCTTACCGAAGCTCATGGGGCCACCACGACCACCGCCGCCACCTTGCATCTGGCGCATAAAGAACATGAAAACTGCCAAAATAAGCAGGATAGGGAAGCTAGCAACCAATAACTGCGTCCAAACCGACTGCTGCTCGGGCTGCTTGCCCTCGACCACCACATTGTGGGCAAGAAGGTCGTCCATTAATTTGGGATCCTCGACCATAGGTCGGATGGTCTCAAAACTGGAACCATCGGTTCGCTCTGCTGAGATCGTCAAGCCGTCAACAACCACCTTTGAAAGACGGTTATTTTGAACCTCTTGAATGAAGGCCGAGTACCCCAGTTGCTCTTTCTGGCCCTGGGTATTGAAGTTGTTGAATACCGACAACAGCACCGCGGCTATCGCTAGCCACAACAACATATTCTTCGCCATATTGTTCAAATCACCATCCTCCGGATTGACCTTGGCGCCTATCAGCCCACCAGTATAGCGGGGTATTCGCAAAACGCGCACTTAAATGACATGGAGACGCCTAAATACTATTTCAAGGATTTACGGGAAATTTCTGCAACTGGGTCTAACCCTTGAACCCTTTAGCAACCACATAAACCTCTTTTGAACGTGGTCGGGAGGCAGCTGGCTTTCGGCTATTCACCGACTGAAAGTTATTGCGAACCGATTTCAACCAGTCATCAAAGCCTGCCCCGTGAAAGACTTTTGTCGCAAATACGCCGCCCTTTGGGAGCATCTGCACAGCGAGATCGAGCGCAAGCTCAACCAAATACATGGCTTTGGGCTGATCGACATCGACAATGCCACTCATATTCGGAGCCATATCGGACAACACAACCGCAGGCTGGTCAGTGCCAATCACCGCCTGAATCTCATCTAAGACCGACCACTCGGTGAAGTCACCCTGAATGAAGTCAACGCCAGCAATGGCATCCATAGGTAAGATATCGCTGGCGATGACCCGCCCCTTATGGCCCACCAACTGAGCAGCTACCTGTGACCAACCACCGGGTGCACTGCCCAGATCAACGACCGTCATGCCAGGTTTGATGAATCGGTCCTTCTCATTTAGCTCTAGGAGTTTGTAGCAGGCTCTTGACCGATAACCATCAGCTTGTGCGCGCTGCACGTAAACATCGTCTCGATGTTCCTTCAGCCAGGCTTTGCTTGACCCACGCTTCTTCGCCATTTTTGAGGACTCCTAAAACAATGCCCGCTAGAATAGCAAGCCTCCATCCACAAACTGCAGCTAATGAGAGCAACACCTTGGAAAACCGACTACTAAAACAGTACCGCGCCATTGCACACAAACTTCACCCCATCGTAACCGTCGGTGGACAAGGTTTAACCAGTGGCATTGAAACGGAGCTCGATCGAGCACTGACCGACCACGAACTGGTCAAGATCAAAGTCAGCGTTGGAGACCGTGAAGCACGTGACGCTGTGATCGAGCAATTAGTCACGTCGTGCGGAGCGGAGCTGATTCAGAAAATTGGTCACACGGCTACTCTGCTGCGTCATTCGGAAAACGTTGATCCAAGAAAGTCGAATCTGCAAAGACCTATCTGATGTCCAACATTCTGGAATTCCCCAGTCGCGAAAAACAGGCTTACGCCTATTTAACGGATCAACTAGGATCTTTGTTGCGAGATAAGGGTGCAGACGATGTCCTGATAGTCCACGCCACCGAGCTTTTGACAAAGGTCTTCGGCGACCTTCAGGGAGAATCAGACTCCTCCTTTAGCGTCAGCCTGCCCAACGGATTGGATATCGATGAGGTGCAACAACTGAAAGAGGAAATTGACTCGGGCGTCGAGGCGCTGCGTCAACACCACCACTCGATCATGATTCGCATGGCCGCGCAGCTGTTGCTCACGGAATTAGAATTATTCCAGCGAAGCCGGGATTAGCCCCATCTCGCTGAGTAGTACTTCGGCTAACTGATAAACCACAAACGCAGCCAACCAGGCGAGGATGAGATAGCCGGCCATGAGCGCCACGGCAAAACGCGCGGATTTCGCCTCGCCTGCAAGTAGCGCTACGGCAGACACGCACTCGAGTGCAATCGTGAAGAACACCACCAGTGCTGCCCCAGAGGCGGCAGTAAGTCCCGATGCCGCAATCTGATCAGCGAGCGGAACGGGGTTCTCATCAACTGTCTCGATGCCAAAGATAGTGCCTGAGGTGCCTACGAACACGTCGCGCGCAAGGAAGGAGGCTATGATGGCAACGCCGTACCGCCAGTCTAAGCCTGGAAGTGAAAAAACAGGCTCAGTGAAATACCCTATAGACGCAAGCCAAGAGGAAGAAAGGTCTTGGCCGACATTGGGAAAATAGTCAAGAATCCAGACAACGACCATTACAGCAAAAATAACGCTACCCGCCTTTTGCACGAAGTGCCCGGCACGATCAAGCGCCGTCTTATCAATCGTTCGAGCGAGAGGTAATCGGTAGGCCGGCAACTCGAGAATGGAGGTCTGACCAGTGCGATCCTCATTACTCATTCGGCCAATAAATGCTGTAACTGTCAGCGCGGTAGTGATGCCAAAAAAGTAGATGCCTGACATCACCAGACCTTGCCGACCTATGAGCCCACCCAGTGCCGTCTCGTTGGGAATTAAAATAGCAATTAGTAGCGCATAGACCGGAAGCCTTGTAGATCAGGGCATGAGTGGAATAGACACGATATCTCTGGAGTCACCAACTGCGAGCTCCCAAAGCGAAAAGGATGTCATTGATTTAGAGGACATCAGCGCTAAAGGGGTAGGATAAAGTGAGGACTAGACGTGGCTAACCTTATCGATCTCGTAGTAGATATCGCCGCCGGGAGCCTTGACGACGACCTCATCACCCTCTGACTTACCAACCAAAGCGCGAGCGATGGGTGAGCTGACAGAAATCATATTCTGTTTCACGTCTGCTTCGTCTTCACCAACGATTCGGTACGAGACTTCGGTATCGTCATCAACATTGATCAAGTCGACGGTGGCACCAAAGAGAACGCGGCCAGTGTGAGCTAGAGTTGTGATATCGATGACCTGCGAGTTCGATAGCTTGTACTCGAGCTCCTTGATTCGTCCCTCGGCAAAGCTCTGCTGTTCCCGCGCCGCGTGATACTCGGCATTCTCCTTGAGATCACCGTGTTCTCTCGCCTCTGCAATCGCCGCAACGATTCTTGGGCGGTCCACTTTTTTTAGGCGCTCCAGCTCTTCTCGGAGGGCCACTTCACCAGCGACTGTCATTGGAACTTTATTCATTTGCCAAACTCACATGGAGATCCTGCAACCTTCGAACCTGCCCATCAGGTTCTTGCTCCATCGACATACAAATGGCCTCGGCGGCTGCTAGCGTTGTAGTGTAAAACACCTGATGCTGTTCGGCACTCGATCTAATAGAGGCTGAATCCAAGATGGCCGTGCGACCCTCTGTCGTATTGATAATCAGCGAGGCCTCGTCGTTCTTGATCAAATCGACAATGTGCGGACGCCCTTCCGCCACTTTGTTAACAGAGCGGACGTCGAGGCCAGCCTGCTGAAGCGCCTTTGCTGTGCCTTTTGTGGCCGCAAGGGTGAATCCCGTTGATACCAATCGCTTAGCGACTTCAATGGCAGCCGCTTTGTCTGCATCGCGAACACTGAATAAGGCGAGTCCTGACTGAGGCGTCACATCGCCGGCACCCAGCTGCGCCTTGGCGAAGGCATCAGCAAATGTGGGACCCGTACCCATCACTTCACCCGTGGACTTCATCTCTGGCCCCAGTATGGGGTCAATACCAGGGAATTTATTAAAGGGTAATACCGCCTCTTTAACACTGTAGTAGCTCGGCACCACCTCGCCAGTGAACCCTTGCGACTCCAAGCTTTGCCCCGCCATGCACCGTGCGGCGATTTTTGCCAATGACACACCGATGGCCTTCGATACGAAAGGCACGGTCCGCGACGCACGGGGATTCACTTCAATCACGTAAATCTCATCATCCTGCCAGGCGAGCTGAACATTCATCAGCCCCTTGACCTCAAGCGCCACAGCCATGGCTTTCACCATATCGCGCATCCTGTCTTGCACATCAGGTGGTAGGCTGTAAGGCGGTAACGAGCAGGCTGAATCACCGGAGTGAATTCCCGCTTGTTCGATGTGCTGCATGATGGAACCAATGACTACGTCGTCACCGTCGGACACCGCATCAATGTCCACCTCAATTGCTGCACTCAAGAAATGATCTAGCAGCACTGGTGAGTCATCGGACACCTGAACGGCATCGCGCATATACCGAAGCAGATCATCTTCGCGGTACACGATCTCCATAGCACGGCCACCGAGAACATACGACGGCCTAACCACCAGCGGGTAGCCGATCTCTCGCGCTGCAGCGACAGCCTCATCAACACTGCGCACCGTCGTATTTGCTGGCTGAAGCAAGCCCAAGGCCTGAATCATCTGCTGGAATCGCTCTCGGTCTTCCGCTCTATCGATCTGGTCGGGAGTGGTTCCCATAATAGGGACACCAGCCGCCTCCAAGGAGCGCGCCAACTTCAGCGGCGTCTGGCCACCGAACTGTACGATCACACCCTTTGGCTTCTCGAGGTCGACAATCTCCAGGACATCCTCAAGTGTCACGGGCTCAAAGAAAAGCCTGTCCGAGGTGTCATAGTCGGTCGATACCGTCTCGGGGTTACAGTTGACCATGATGGTTTCATAACCATCTTCGGCCATGGCCTGCGCCGCGTGAACGCAGCAATAATCAAATTCGATACCTTGGCCAATACGGTTTGGACCCCCACCAAGAACAATAATTTTCTCTCTATCGCTTGGCGCCGCCTCACTCTCCTCCTCGTAGGTTGAGTACATGTAAGCAGTCGCCGAAGAAAACTCGGCCGCGCAGGTATCGACTCGTTTGTAAACCGGTCGCAAATTTAAAGTCTGGCGATGCGCTCGCACCGATGCTTCGGAGGCACCCATGACAGCGGCAATTCGCTTGTCCGCAAAGCCTTTGCGCTTTAGGTTGCGTAATTCCGTAAACTCAAGATCCGTCACCGAGCGACCCTCAAGTGTTCCCTCGAGACGAACGATGTCCTGAATCTGAACCAGGAACCAAGGATCTACACCTGAGTAGCCGTAGATCTCCTCCATTTCAAAACCTGCTCTGAAGGCATCCGCGAGATACCAGATTCGCTCAGCACCAGGATAGGTCAACTGTTTCACTAGCTCAGCACGCGAGTCGTCGTCGGTAACTACCAATCGCGGCTCGAAACCCGCTGATCCGACTTCCAAGCCGCGCAGCGCTTTTTGAACAGACTCCTGAAAAGTACGACCAATGGCCATCACTTCACCAACAGACTTCATTTGCGTCGTGAGCTTGGCATCCGCGGTCGCAAACTTCTCGAAAGCAAAGCGGGGTACTTTCGTGACGACATAGTCGATCGAGGGTTCAAATGACGCAGGAGTCACACCACCGGTAATGTCGTTGGCCAACTCGTCAAGGGTGTAGCCGACAGCGAGCTTGGCGGCGACCTTCGCAATCGGGAAGCCCGTGGCCTTCGATGCCAATGCAGATGATCGTGATACCCTTGGGTTCATTTCAATTACGACAATGCGGCCTGTGTCAGGGCACTGTCCAAATTGAACGTTGGAGCCGCCCGTTTCAACACCAATCTCGCGCAGTACAGCGAGTGAGGCGTTCCGCATGAGCTGGTATTCCTTATCAGTCAGAGTCTGAGCGGGTGCTACCGTGATCGAGTCACCGGTGTGGACACCCATAGCATCAAGATTCTCGATCGAACAGACGATGATGCAGTTGTCGTTCTTGTCTCGAACAACCTCCATCTCAAACTCTTTCCAACCAATAAGCGATTCATCGATCAGCAACTCATTGGTTGGCGACAATTCAAGACCACGCTTACAAATGGTCTCGAACTCCACACGGTTGTATGCAATACCACCGCCGGAGCCACCCATGGTAAAGGACGGGCGAATGATGCAGGGAAAACCGACCTTTTCGAGAACGCCAAACGCTTCCTTCAGGTTATGAGCAATCTCGGCGCGAGGCGTTTCCAGTCCAATCTTCTTCATCGCGATATCGAACTTTTCGCGGTCCTCGGCTTTATCGATGGCCTCTTGTGTCGCACCAATCATCTCGACACCGTACTTCGCAAGTACGCCTTCGGCGTCGAGTTTCAGGGCGCAGTTCAACGCCGTCTGACCACCCATGGTCGGAAGTAAGGCACAAGGCCGCTCCTTCTCGATAATTTTGGCGACGGTCTGCCACTCCACAGGCTCGATATAAGTCGAATCAGCCATGGCAGGGTCCGTCATGATGGTGGCGGGGTTCGAGTTCACGAGGATGACTCGATAGCCCTCCTCCCGAAGCGCCTTACACGCCTGAGCACCCGAGTAGTCAAACTCACAGGCCTGACCGATAACGATCGGTCCAGCGCCGAGGATCAAAATGCTCTCAATGTCGGATCGTCTTGGCATTAGGCGGCTCCTCCCTGAGAGACGGCGGTGTTCATGGCCTCAATAAATGCATCAAACAAGTACTTCGCATCGTGCGGGCCCGGGCTCGCTTCGGGGTGGCCCTGAAAACTATAAGCGGGCGTATCAGTTCGACGGATTCCCTGAACCGTACCGTCAAAGAGTGAGCGGTGAGTAACGACCAGGTTGTCCGGCAAGCCATCATCTGCAACTGTAAAACCGTGGTTTTGACTAGTCACCATCACTGTCTTGTCAGCCAGGTCTTGGACCGGATGGTTGGCTCCGTGATGACCGTGACTCATTTTTTCTGTGCGAGCGCCACTCGCCAAGGCCAAAATCTGATGTCCAAGACAAATACCGAAGAGTGGCAATCCTGAAGCCATTACCTTTTGCGCCAAATCAATGGCATAGTCGCAAGGCTCGGGGTCTCCAGGTCCGTTGGAAAGAAAAACACCTTCGGGGTTGTGGGCCATGACGTCTTCATAGGAGCTCTTGGCCGGCATAACGGTCACACGGCAACCCAGATCAACCAGAATTCGAAGAATGTTGCGCTTGACGCCAAAGTCGAGGGCCACCACATGGTGGGTGGGCTTCGGTCTTGCTGGTGATTCCACGCCCAACTGCCACGTGGGCTCTGTCCATTGGTAGCTTTCATTGGTCGTCACAACCTTAGCCAAATCCATTCCTTTAAGACCCGGGAATGAGTGGGCCTCCGCGATGGCCACTGCTTCATCGGCCGCATCGCCCGTCAGGATACAACCGGCTTGGGCACCCTTTTCACGAATAATACGCGTCAGCTTGCGCGTATCGATGTCCGAGATACAGACCGTGTTATTGGCCACCAGGTAATCAGACACACTCTGTTCGGAGCGGAAATTGGAGGCAACTAGCGGTAAGTCTCGAATAATCAGGCCAGCAGCATGAACAGCATTAGATTCTGCATCAGCCGCGTTCGTGCCGGTATTCCCAATGTGGGGATATGTCAGCGTAACCATCTGCTGAGCGTAAGAGGGATCGGTCAAGATCTCCTGATACCCTGTCATCGCAGTGTTAAAAACCACCTCTCCCACAGTTTTTCCATCAGCACCGACCGATCGGCCGCGAAAAACTGTGCCGTCTTCAAGCGCTAAGACAGCAGGTTTATCCACTCAACATCCTCCAGAGAGTCACTTGCCCGGTGCCTGTGAAGCCTCTCTTTGCCACACTATTCTTCAACCGGATTGGCACCAGATATGTTATTGTTTCGCATACACAATAAAGCTCCGGACTGACCCTAGAGTCGCCGACCAATTCATAAGTACGCTAAGACTCAAGTGTACGGTTATGACGGTTTAGTGTCCATGAAAAAGGACCGAATCGACGTCCGTTTCAACGTCAAAATTTTGCAGTTTATCGGGGGCCCTCAATGGCCAAGACAACAAGACAGACAGCCGCAATTACCGGCGCTGGAGACGGCATTGGACGTGCTCTTGCGATCAACCTGAATGAGCGAGGTATCGATCTTTACCTCTGCGACATCAGTCAAGAGCGCTTGAATACAACGGTGGCAATGTTGGACACAACCCAGTCATCTGTCTCCACAGCCCTGGTTGATTGCGGCAATAGAGGGGATATCGAAGCGTGGGCAGCCACGATCACAGAGGAAAACGACTGCTTGGATTTTCTGTTCAACAATGCGGGCGTAGCCTACGGGGCGCATTTCCGTGAAGCATCACTCGACAACTTTGAGTGGCTAATGAACATCAACTACTGGGGTGTGGTCTGGTGCACCAAAGCACTTCTACCCCTATTAGAAGCCTCACCGTCAGGCCATCTGGTTAATGTCTCGTCGATTTTTGGCATGGTGGGAATCGCGACGCAGAGCGCCTATAACAGCGCGAAGTTTGCAGTGCGTGGTTTCACGGAATCGCTACAAGCTGAATATCGCGGCACCTCAATCACTGTTACCTGCGTACACCCGGGTGGCATCGCAACAAATATTGCACGGCGCGCACGAACCGATGGCAAATTTTCAGAGGTCAGTGCCGAAGAGCGCGATGAGTCCTTTAGGCAAGTCGCGAGAACCTCCCCGACCAAAGCCGCGCGGGTCATCATGAAAGGCACATTGGCGGGTCGTCGTCGCGTGTTCATTGGCTGGGATGCCTGGCTCATGCACTCCATCACCAAGTTCATGCCCACTTCTTACCACGCAATTACTACTCGGTTAGGATCAAAAAACGATGACATCGGCTGAGGCTGCCCAGACAGCCGAGCCGACAAAGCTTAGTCGTTCATCGTTTTTCATTCTGATTGCGGGGCTACTGGCAAATGCTGTCGGTCAGGCGTTCATTTTCGCCATTCTGCCGCCCTTGGGGCGGGAGGTTGCGCTGACCGAAATACAAACGACATCGATCATCTCGACATCCGCCCTAGTCTTTACCTTTCTGTCTCCTTGGTGGGGTCGTAAGTCAGATCAAATCGGTCGGAAAGTTGTCATTGTGATCGGCCTGACGGGCTATGCGGTCGGAACCGTAGTATTTGCTGGCGTATTTGCTCTAGGGATGAAAGGCATCTTGAGCGGATGGGCGTTGTACTTCACCGCTTTAGTTTGTCGTTGCATGCAATCATCACTCATGGCGGCTACCAGCCCGGGCGTAACAGCTTACGCAGCTGACCACAGCTCCCGGGCTTTTAGAACACAGACTTTGGCTCGAATCGGTACAGCGAACAGCCTCGGGTTGATTATTGGCCCTGTGCTTGCCGGGCTCCTCGCGGGTTTGGGATTGCTGGCACCGCTTTATATCGCTGCGGTATTCACGTTCATCGCCGTGGTTGTTGTCTGGAAATACCTACCCGAGAGCGGCAACGCGGGACCCGCGCGAAAACGCGCGCCTCGGCTGTCATTTCTCGACGCGCGATTGCGGGTTTACTTGTTGAGTGCTATCGGGACGTTTATTGGTTTCTCTGCTATCCAACAAACACTCGGGTTTCGAATACAGGACAGCTTGTCGCTGACAGGTGTTGAGACTGCGCAGTACACGGGAGCAGCCCTCATGGTCTCTGCCTTCTTTACGCTGGCGCTTCAGCTATCGGTGTCTCAGCGCTACACGGGGCCTGCCCTTAACCTAGTGCGCATGGGCTTGGTGGCTAATCTGATCGCCGCCGCGATAGTAACAGCCGCCCAAGGTCTCGCTGGCCTATTGGTCGGAATGACCTTTATGGGTGCAGGCCTAGGCCTACTTGGTCCCGCGATTGCAGCGGGGGCTTCACTTGCAGTGAGTCGCGATGAGCAAGGCGGTGCTGCAGGCCTCATAACGGCCTGCCCGGCCGCTGGCTTTGTTATAGGCCCTATCCTCGGTGGAGCGCTTTATCAGATAAGCCCAACTTACCCACCGCTCTTCGCGGGCATCATCACGATATTCGTCTTGAGCTATGCGATGAAATCGCGTCCAAGCCTTGTGGCTGAGGAAGACTAGCCCAGGCGTTCGATGGCGGCGCGTATGCCCTCTGGAATGGGCGCTGATTGATTGGCTTCGCGATCCACAAATGCATGGGTGAAGCGTCCTGTCACACTGCTCAGTTCCGCGTCTTCAGCGAACACACCAATTTCCCAGTTGACAGACTTTTCACCCATACGGCTAATGCGCAGTCCGAGCTCGAGCCCCTGTGGGTAACTCAAGGGTGAAAAGTAATCAGCCGATGAGTTAACAACATAGCCGACAACGGAATCGATACCGGGACGCATACCCCCTTCCTCGATCAGGAAGCGATTAACGACCGAATCAAAAAAGGCGTAGTAGGCAACGTTGTTGATGTGCCCGTAAATGTCGTTGTCGGCCCAACGACTATTGAGCGGATAGAACACCGAAAAATGCGATCTTGGGGATGGCGTTGCTCGCTCAGTCATACCCAACCACGCCAAGCTTCTCGATAGAGTTGCAATGCTGTCGGCTCATCGACCTCGCGCGGGTTGTTGATCAACAAGCGCTGCTGGAACATAGCATCGCTTGCTAGCACGGGTAGATCCGACTCGGGAATATTGGCCTGTGCCAGTGTGGCTGGCAAACCACTCTCGATGATCAACCGCTTGAACCAAGCGATGAGACCCAGTGCGGAATGCTCGGCTCCCGGTAAGACCGCCGCAAGCTCAGCGTA
>Ga0163109_10002318_pt1 | contig 14932 bp, 9 predicted proteins | sample CRUFie1St13metaG_FD_108704 | JGI IMG/M metagenome (GOLD analysis project Ga0163109, IMG submission 108704) | Marine microbial communities from the Costa Rica Dome - CRUD Field 142mm St13 metaG | ecosystem: Environmental > Aquatic > Marine > Oceanic > Photic zone | place: Costa Rica: the Eastern... | reverse complement strand
GGGCGCTTCCGTGGCGCGCGCGGCCGTCGGGCGCCCCAGCGGCAGCGCGGGTGCCTCGCTCTCGTCGTCTTCCGTGGCCAAGAACGTGGCGTGCAGGGCGGCCGGAAAGGGAAACATGAACGCGAACGCCGCGGTGTCGCTGGCCCCCAGCTCGATGGCCGTGCAGGAGGACCAGGTCGGCACCACGACCTTCACGACCTGGCTGCTGAAGCAGGAGATGAAGGGGAACGTGACGAACGAGCTGGCGGTTGTGTTGAACTCGATCGCGCTGGCCTGCAAGCAGATCAGCTCCTTGGTGACGAGGGCCGGGCTCCAGGGCATGACGGGTCTCGCGGGCGACACGAACGAGTCGGGCGAGGACCAGAAGAAGCTGGACGTCATCTCGAACGACATCTTCTCCGAGTGCCTCAAGACTTGCGGGCGCACCGGGACCATCGCGAGCGAGGAGGAGGACGTCCCCGTCGCCATCGACCAGACCTACAGCGGCGACTACGTCGTGTGCTTCGACCCACTGGACGGAAGCTCCAACATTGACGCCGGAATCTCCGTGGGCAGCATCTTCGGAATCTTCGAGCCCAACGAGGAGTGCAACCTCGAGGGCAAGAACATCGTCACCGAGAGCACCGACGGCGACGACCTGGACATCTCCCAGCAGGAGGCCCTCCTCCACTGCTGCAGGCCCGGAAAGGACCTCCTGTCCGCTGGGTACGTTATGTACAGCTCCTCCACCGTGCTGGTTCTCACGGTTGGTGACGGCGTGTACGGCTTCACCCTGGACACCCTCATCGGCGACTTTGTGCTTTCCCACAACAACATCAAGATCCCCGAGTCCGGAAAGATTTACTCTTTCAACGAGGGAAACCTCAAGGGCTGGTCTGACGGGCTCAAGGAGTACATGGACTTTGTCAAGGACGGGGACAAGCCTTACTCGTCCAGGTACATTGGCAGCCTGGTGGGTGACTTCCACAGGACCATGCTGTACGGAGGAGTGTACGGGTACCCCGGGGACGTGAAGAACAAGAACGGAAAGCTGAGGCTGTTGTACGAGTGCGCCCCAATGAGCTTCCTCGCCGAGCAGGCGGGTGGAAAGGGTTCCACCGGGACGGGAAGGGTCCTGGACATCGTGCCCGAGCAGGTCCACCAGAGGTGCCCGCTCTTCATTGGCAGTACCAAGGAGGTCGAGATCATCGAGAAGTTCCTCGAGTGAGAGGGGCGGCTCGCTGGGAATAAGGGGGACACTTTTTCAACGTGAAATTCTTTTTTCTTCCTCAGAAGACTCCTGGGACGATCGAACCGCTTGCCACAGTCACCCGCCAGTCCACGCACACCAGCTTCACTGAAACCCCTCTCGCCCCCGCTCCTTCGCGAAGGAGAGACCCTCCCACACACCACCACCACCACCCGCCTTCCCCTTTCCGCCCCGCATGCGAATCCATGCCCACATGTGCACACGGATCTCTCTCGATCCAGAAAGCTCAAACTCGTGGCCCTGCGTGGGAGCGTTGTTGACGGTTCGACCGCGAGCGAGACCATGGGGGCAGACCTCAGGAGGAGGCCGGGGGCGGGCCGAGATGCGACGCGAGGGACCTCGACGGCAAGTTCCCGGGCGCCCAGGGGGGTGGCTGCCTCTCGCGTGAAGGCGAGACCGTCGGGCTCCAGAGCGGACCGGATTCTGGGCAGGAGGACTGGGAGGCCACTGGGACGGAGGCCGTTCACGACGAGGGCGATGGGCGCCGAGGTTCCATCCCCAGCGAGTTTCATCGCCCTTGCCTCACCCATCGGACTGGCGGCGTATTGGTGGCTCGTATTGGTGCCTCAAGAGCGCCGCGCCCTCGCCAAATCGAAGCGGAGAGGTTCGCTTAGCTCGTACCTGGACGAGCTCGAGGGCGACGACTCGAGGGCGCTTGAGCGGTGGTTCTACACCGACTGGCGAAAGAAGAGGCAAGAGAAGGCGGAGAGGGATGCGAGAAGGAGGGCCTCCATCGCGGACGCGGAGCGCAGGGGTGCCTCCAGTCCGTCTCCGGCAGATATCGAGTTGGAGTTGGAGAGGGAGGCGGACGCTGCGGCTGCGGAAGACCCTTCCTTCCTTTCGCTCGACAACCCAGTCGTCGTCGCGCTGCTTTCCTTGGCGCTGCTGAGCGCGGTCGCCGCCCTCAGGGGCTGAAGAAAACCTTTCTACTTGCAATTACACCGTCCCGTATTTTTTCTCGTCCCCCCCACCCCGCACCGCCTCCTGAAAAACCTCGTCCCTTCAACCGCCAGCCCTGGCCTGGAGCTCTGCGATCTTCTTCAGCAGCTCCTGCTCCCTCTCCTCGAACCTCTTCCTCATCTCCTCCTCCAGGGCGGCCACATGCTCGTCCACGGTCTTCGCGATGACCTCGCTGACGTCCTCGTTGTACTCAATTTCCTTGAGGGCCTCCTTCGCAACCCTCTCCTGCTCCTCGAGCTCGGCCTTCCGCTGCCTCTCCTCCTCCTCCCTGGCCAGCCTCTCGTCCTCCAGCTTTTTCAGGTGCTCCTCCTCCGTGAGTGCAGAGCCAAGCGGGGCCAGTGGAAGCTGCGGCGTCTCAATCCTGTCGCTTGGGTGGACCTGGGTCGCCGTCATGCAGAACTCCTGCGCGTCGTCGTCGGCGCGGGGGACAGAGAGAAAGGGGTGGTTTCGGGGCGGGTCAGTCACTTTCTACGGCCTGGGTCCTCCCGCCGGGCAGGGTGGCCTCCACGGGGCGTCTATTTCTCTGCTCTTACCTTGACGTAGACGAACTGGTAAAGGTTGTAGTGCTTGTAGTAGGTATTTGCCATGTACTCCGTGACCTGCTGCAGCTCCTTGAGCGTGAATACGCCGACGGAGTAGGGAGGCCTGTGCACAGAGTGCTTCAGCAGGAGGTCCTTCAGCATTGCCAGCGAGTTCTCCATGGTGAGAACCTGCTCCACGCTCGCGTCGTGGACCCTCTTCGCGACGCTCAGGAAGCAGCTCGCCTTCTCGCCCGTGAAGTTGTTCTTCCTGCAGAAGTGGACGACGAACGAGTAGTAGTCCAGCAAGATGGAGACTTTTGGGTCCTCCGCGCTCCCCTCGGTGCCCAGGACCTCGAGGATCGCCTCCCGCAGGTCCGAGCCCTTCAGCCTCATCATGGACTCCACGTCCTTCACCTTGAAGTCCGTGCCGATGAGGCTAATTTCCGTTGACGTGGTCATCCTTGCCCCGTCCTCCAGAAGGTGTCCCCCCTTCTCTCGCCCAGCACCTCTCCCAACAGCTCGTGCTTGGTTTTGACCGAGGAACCTCATTTTTTGGATGCGCGCATTTCAAAATTGAAATCTGAATTCCTTTCCTTCGAACATTTTCACGTTGTTTCACGTTTTCGCGTTGTTCCCGCGGTTTTTTTGTTTTTTTGACAGTGGAGCGCTGGGTCTCTCGAGAGGGCGGGAGCACGCACAGCGCACGGGCACAGCCGACGCGATGGAAGAGGGAGGATCGGGAGGACGCCGAGGGCGCAATGCCAGCCGATCGAATCGAGGTAAGCCGAGGAAAACCCTTTCTCTCTCTCTCTCTCTTTCTCTCTGCTTCTTCCACACGACGACGACGACGACGACGACGGTACAACCAGCGTTCTGACGGACGGCGCTCGCTACACTCGCAGCCAAGTCGAAGCTCTCTGGCCTTGTGGCCGCGAGGCAGAAGGGTCCCGGCGCGAGGCGTGCCGATGACTTCGAGCTGAAGCAGGAGGAGGCGATCTTTGACGTGGTGAACGACGTCGAGTACACCGCCATCGTGGCGGAGCGCAGGAACAAGTACGGAGACTTCGTCGTGGAGGACGGCGGGGCGGGCTACGTGGACATCGGGGAGGAGGACGATTGGAACGTGGACTACTACAAGGATGAGCGCGAGAGGGAGGAGAGGGAGGAGAGGGACGCCGAGGATGCTGCGAACAAGAAGCGCAAGCAGTCCAAGGAAGGGGGGGCTGGCGGGTCGAAGGGCAAGAAGAAGAAGTCCAAGCAGCAGGCCAGCTTGCTCTCCGACGCCCTGAACCAGAACAAGAAGCTCGACAAGATGTTTCTGGCGGCCACTGCGGCGGGACCTAAGAGGGGGGGCCTATCCCTCGGCCAGACAGGCTCCGCGCAGGCAGGCAAGAACGTGGACGGCCAGTCGGACGCTTTGCTCGAGGACATCCTCGGAGACCTCGACTGCAACGTCGGCGGCGAAGATCTGAGGGCGCGGCCGGTGCATGGCGAGCAGGGAAACCCGTTCTCGAGGCCGAGAGCCCGCAGGCCCGCTGCTGCCTCGCCAGCTTCCACAAGGGAGATGAGTTCCAGGCCCCAGCCGAGCGTGCCCAGGATGGCCGCAGTTGCTCGCCCTGCGGTCAAGGAGCAGGAGAGTTGCGGGACCGAGAACGTCATGGATGAGGCCGATCCATGCGACCTCAACATCGAGCCTGAGGCGGAGGACCAAGCTCCCCTGCCGGCACAGGCCAAGGCGGAGAATGACGGTGGGCACCTGCCCCAGAAGCAGGAGGAGCCCCAGAAGCAGGAATCCGCCGGTGTGGCGGACGAGGACGCCCCGATGAAGAGCGCCTGGGAGACCATGTGCGAGGACGAGGTCGAGGTCAACGTTTGCGCGGATGCTGGAGCTGCGGCCAGTGCTGGGGACTCCACCGCGGCCGCCATGGACGTGGAGGGGTCACAGGAGGTCCTCGACTTCTACTTTTTGGACCTCCACAGCGAGAACTCGGTCGCTGGCTCGATGAAGGGCAGCGTGTGCATGTTCGGAAAGATGAGGGACGGCAAGGGCGGGTGGCAGTCCTGCAGCGTCATCGTGGGCAACATGCAGAGGAATGTCTTCTTCGTCCCCAGGCCCGAAATCCTGTCCAAGGACGCAGACTCGATCGAGGAGCTCGAGCAGAAGGTCGCAGAGGGCGACAAGCAGGCGAGGGGTGAGCTGATGAGGCTGCTCCACGGCAAGCTGGCCGACCTGAAGGACGAGGTTAGGTCCATCCTGACACGCAGGGGTGTCACCAAGTTCACCCTCGTTCCCGTCAAGAGGGACTACGCGTTCGAGGTCGCTGGGGTTCCCAAAGGAATGCAGTGGGTCATCAAGGTCAAGTACTCGGCACAGCTGCCAGAGCTGGCCGAGAGTGAGACCGCGGGTGAGCACTTCTGTGGCATGTTTGGAGCCAAGACGTCGATCTCTGAGCACCTGATCCTGAAGAGGAAGCTCAAGGGCCCCGGCTGGCTCAAGGTTTCCAACCCAAGCAGGGTGCCGCAGGAGCGCCAGATTACATGGTCCAAACAGGAATACCAAGTGGACTCCCCCAAGCTTGTGTCCGTCAGCGAGGAGGCGCACAGCCACCCACCGCTCACTGTGGCAGCGGTCAACCTCAAGACCTACGTTGCACCAAATCAGACCACGCCCGAGATCATATCTTGCACGGTGATGTACCTGAAGCAGGTCCAGACGGACTTGCCCACCCCAAAGGACCAGTGGAACACACTGAGGCAGCTCAGGCACTTCTCCTGCGTCAGGAGGCTGGAAGGCCAACCCTTCCCTGTTGGATTCGAAAGGGAGTGCCAGCAGAGGAACGCCTCCAACGTTGGAAAGCTCAACAACAACAGTGTCATCTCCCACTTCAACTCGGAGAGGGCCTTGCTCTGCAACGTTGTGGCCAGGCTCAAGGCCCTGGACCCCGACGTCCTCGTCGGCCACAACGTCTTGGCCTTCGACCTGGACGTCATGTACAGGAGAATGATCCACCTCAAGGTCCCCCACTGGAGCAGGCTTGGCAGGATGAAGCGAAGCCAGATGCCTTATGGTACGGACAAGAAGAAGTCCTCCAGCTTTGGAAACACCCTCGTGGGCTCCACCATCACCACGGGAAGGCTGGTGTGTGACACATACCTTTCGGCAAGGGAATTTGTGCGGCAGTCGGACTACTCGCTGAAAGCCCTGTCTCGGGAGCTCCTCGGGGAGACCAAGGTCGAGATGAGCTCCTCCCTTGACATGAGCTCCGTCTTCTACTCGGCCAAGGACCTCTTCCAGCTGGTAACCCTCGCGGAGCAGGACGCCTGGCTCTCACTCGGGCTCATGTTCCACCTCTCTGTGCTGCCGCTGACCAGACAGCTGACCAACCTGAGTGGCTTCCAGTGGGCCAAGGTGTTGAGGGGAGGGCGAGCCCAAAGGATTGAGTACCTCCTCCTTCACGAGTTTCATGGCAGGAAGTTCATCGTCCCAGACAAGAAGCAGTACCAGTCTGGGAAGGGCGCGGACAAGTCAAAGAAGGCAAAGTACGCTGGAGGTCTTGTCCTGGATCCGAAGGCTGGGCTCTATGACGACATTGTGATGATGCTGGACTTCAACAGTCTTTACCCGTCCATCATCCAGGAGTACAACATCTGTTTCACCACAGTCGACAGGCCAGAGGTGGAGGGGGAGATGGCCCAGCTCCCCGAGCCCAATGCGGAAGGGGAGCTTGCGGTGCTCCCTTCAACAATCCGAGGGCTGGTGCAGCGCAGGAGGGAGGTCAAGAGGATGCTCAAGGAGGAGAAGGAGGGGGCCAAGAGGCAGCAGCTCGACATCAGGCAGCAGGCCTTGAAACTGACGGCCAACTCGATGTACGGTTGCCTTGGGTTCAGCGCCTCAAGGTTTTGCGCGAAGCCGCTTGCCGAGCTCGTCACCCAGCAGGGCCGAGAGATCCTGCAGAGCACAGCAAACCTTGCCGAGCAAAACCTTGGGATCAGCGTGGTCTACGGTGACACGGATAGCATCTTCGTCAACACCAGAACTAAGGATCTGGACGAGGTGAAGAGGGTTGGCAACGCGCTGAGGAGGGAGGTGAACAAGAGGTACAAGCTGCTGGAGATCGAGATTGATGCCATTTTCTACCGACTGCTCTTGCTGAAGAAGAAGAAGTACGCGGCCATCAAGCTCGAGCCAAACGGGTCGGGGGGCTACGACAAGGTGGTGGAGCACAAGGGAATTGACATTGTGCGGAGGGACTGGTCTCTGATCGCCAAGGAATGCGGGCGGAGGGTGCTGGACCTCATCTTGGGCGAGAAGGACAAGGACGAGATGGCGGAGGAAGTTCTGCAGGAGCTGACTATTGTTGGGGAGAAGATCCGGTCGGGAAGCCTCGGCGTTGGCAAGTTTGCCATCACGAAGCAGCTCACCAAGGATCCGGAGGCGTACCCAGATGCTAAGAACCAGGCTCACGTTCAGGTGGCCCTCAGGAGGAAGAAGGCTGGGAGGCGAGAGGGTGTCTCTGCCGGCGAGACTGTGGCGTACGTTATTGGGGAGGGTGACGGGGCCCTTGCAGAACGAGCACTGGGTCTTGAAGAGATGGCCGGACGCAAGGTCGACTACTCCTACTACCTCGAATCCCAGGTGCTTCCCGTAGTTGGGAGGCTCATCACCGGGATCGAGGGCCTCTCTGTGGCCCGCCTGGCTTCCGCCCTCGGCCTCTCCGCTGACAAATACCACGAGCAGGAGCGGCTCAGTGGGAGAGATAGGGAGGACGAGGCCATGCTTGGTGGAGGCGGGCTGATGAAGGACTACAAGAATTGCTCCCCGCTGCCCAGCATGCAGGGCCTGAGCTCGAGGCAGGTCCGCAACCGGGTGCAGCTCCTGGTGCACGAGACAACTGAAAAGGGGTATGATGGGGCCGGTCAAGGCGAGGATTGGAGGCAGCTCTTCCTGCAGCTCTCAAGCTGGAGGGAGGAGCTCAGTGCGATGGGCGAGGACGGTGTTGGCGGGACACAGGTCATCGAGGACACGCTGAGTAGGAGCGCCTTCAACTTCGTGCCCTCTGCATTCTTCGCGCAGTTTGCGTGCTAGGCATTTCGTTCTATGCTTTTTCATCCATGGTTTATCCCAACCCACTCGATCTCTCGGTTCAGTTCGTCTATTCTTCCTTGGTTGGACATTGCTCAGAGCGAGACGGGGAGCGCGCTATATACCATGGCTAAAATACAAAGAATTTACTTGGACGACCACATAAGATCGCCGATAGGGGCAATATCTGCGATGCTGTTCAAGCGCTTTGAGCGAGTAGTTTGCACCTTTCCCCTGCCAGAGAATGGGATGCTGTTCTTTGAACGGGGCCTCTGGGCCGAGGTCGAGGCCGAGTTCATCCTCTTAAGCTTGTCCCTGTACTCGTGTTGAATGTTTTGCATTTGCAAACTGAGGTCTCCCATGTTTCTGAGCTTTTGTCGGATGACTAACGGGTTGGGAGCGTGGGTGGGGTGGTCGCCCCGGCTGCCCGGGGTGTAGAGCCTCTCCGTGACGGACGTGTTCCGCCTCTCAAGATGAGGCAAGTGGCCCTTCTCCCCTCCCTCCAGGGAGACGGATTTCAGCAGGGTCGCCTTCAGCGTGCGGTTCTCGTCCGTCAGCTTGTTGATGATTGTCTGGTACCTGTTTACCATAATGTCTGTGATCTGGCTCTCCCTCTCGTAGTCTTGGTAGATGGCGTTCGCTCTCTCCCTGGCCTCCCTAAGCTCCTCTGTCATCTTGGCCAGCTGCTTGTTGTGCATTTCCTGAAGGGACTCCGTATCCATCCGGACCTGGTTCCGCAAAGACAGCTTCTCCTCCCTCTCCTGCTTCAGGGCTCTCTCCAGCTCGCTGGCGCTGCCCTCCAGCTGCCTGTTCTTCAGGGCGATCTCGGTGAACTCGCTCTGCCGCCGGAAGAGCTCCTGCCTCAGCGCCTCTGCGATGTTCTGGCTGCTCTCCAGTTGGGACTTGTACTGGTTCAGCTTGGCCTCCAAACTCTCCTCGTCGCCGGTCAGGACCTGGCTCTCAATTTTCGCCTCCAGGTGAAGGATCTTGGCGGAGAGGTCGTCGATCTTCTGGTCCTTGAGTACGAGCTTCTTCTTCGACTCGTCCAGCGCGTCCTGCAGGACCTTTTCCTTCTCGATGAGCTCCTTGTGAATCTCAGATATTTGGTCCTTGATCTTGTTCTCGAACTCAGCCCGTACCTCCATCTCCTTGTTCTTAACCAGGACCTTGGACGCGGCCTGCTGCTGCCGTACCCTCTTCTCGTTCTCCTTCCGGGTCTGGTCGGTGAAGTCCCGCAGGTTCGCTTTGAACTCCTCCTTCAAGTTTTCAATGACGCTCGGAAGCTGGAACTGCACCTTCTTCTCAAACTTCTCGCTCGAATCGTAGGCCTTTGCGAGCTCGCCCTTAATGACGTTCAGCTCCTGCCGCATGGAGTCCAGCTCCAGCACGAAGGACTCCTCCGTTTGGCACGGGACGCTCTTGATGAACTGGGCCCTCGTCTTCTCGTCCATTGCGTTCTTTCCAAGCCCGCCGGTGGTCGGGCGCGACGGACTACGCGTGCTCGTTTCCCCCCCTCGGGATGGGGAGCTCGACCCGGGCGCCTGTCTCTCTCCCCACTGGTTGCCCTCGCTGCTGCTCATTTCCTCACCACCCCTTGGGTTGACCGAAGAGTTGTCCGTGAACTCAACGTCCACGGACAAAGCCGCCGCCTTGTTCAGCTCGCTCGCGGATGGAACCATGGCCAAACCTGGTCTCTTCACGAAAGATCCATTTCCACTGCCGCTGGCGCTCCCCTGGGACTGCGGTCGCTGTGCTCCTCGCGCACACCCTCGCCTCCTGGACCTCCTGGACCCAACGACAAGTTCATTAGATTTCCGCAACTTTTCCAAAATTTCTTTCGGAAATATCTCTGTGTACGATTTCCGAAACGCAAAGGGGAACGAACAAGCGGTAATTTTCCGGGTGAAAAAGATGAGAGTAGATTTCACACACTACTCAGTTCAGAACGGTTGTAATCGAACGGAAGTCAGTGGCTACAACCTGGATATTATCGGCAGCTGGCAGTGGTGTCGGCGCCTCGTTACACGCGAGGAGGAGGTCTGTCGCTTGTGGCTGCTGTTGTCGAGGCGATCGCACTCCGGTCTTAACCTGCTCCGATGATTCACGGGAACGGCGTTGGGGACGGACAGTCTCTGCCCGCAACGACGGTGCCGGAAACTGCTAGGACGGTACCGTGCCACCTGTATCCAGCCCAGGTTGGTCAACTTAGTGTGAACGGCAAGGTTGGGGAGGCTGAGGCTGCCCACGCCGAGGCTTTGGCCAGGGTCCGGGTTGCCCGGGCGAAGGCGAAGGTGGAAGAATTGAAGTTCGCCGAGGCGAACGAATTGGCTAACGAGGCGGTCAAGAGATCCCGCGCCGAGACGTGGGCGAAGTCTGCCGAGGCGGAAGCGAGGTTTCGGGTTGCGCGAACCTTGGAAGCCGAGTCGATCGCGGTTGCCCGCGCCCAGCGGGCGGCGAAGGTCAAGATGGCGACCGTCGAGGCGCTCGAGGCCGACCTCAAGATTGTCAAGCTCAGGAAAGAGCTTGAGGTCCTCACAGGTGAGTCTGAGGTCAAGGAGTATTTGTGTCTTCTGTCTCTCCGTCCGTCTCTCACTGCCTGTCTTTCTGACTTGAACTCGTCTCCGTATTCTGTGTTCACCTCCGTCTTCCTTTTTTTCTTTCTGACAGGCGTGCCGCTGGACGGCAGAGATGAGGAGCAGAATAGCGGGACCGTGCTCCTCGAGGACTCGGAGTTAAACAAGCAGAAGCACTCCTCGCCTCGGTCTCCACGATTCTCCGAGGACAGCCTCAAGAGAAAGAGGATCGAGCCCAGTACACCTGACTGTTCCAGTCGCTGAATGATTTACTTTCACGACTCCAACAACCCCCGAGGGGGCGTTGCAACGCCCCCTCGGGGACGTTGCAACGCCAGCTCTACTTTCCAGAAACAAACGAGGCGCGTGCTGCTCGTAGTTGGTCATTCCCTCCGCCCACTTGGGTACGTCCTCCCTCCTTTCCCAGTTTCCAGTAACGCGAGCTTTGAGATGACGGCGACGGCCGCACGAACTGACGCCCGTGATAAGAATGAGAGATCGAGTACTGCAGGAGTAAGAAGATGGTTTGGGTTGTTTTTGCAGCGCTCAACCTTGTATTTACATGTTACTTATCCTTTCAGCTCGAAACGAGTTCGTAGATTACCGGCAGCACTGAAACTCCCACGATCGCTAGCACGACGAGGGTGAAGTTGTGCTGCACGAACGGGAGGTTGCCGAAAAAGTACCCAAGCAGGGAGAAGCTCACGGTCCACACCGCGGCCCCAACCACGTTGTAAACGGTGAACTGGCGCCACTCCATGCTGCCCACCCCGGCAACGAAGGGCGCAAAGGTCCTGACGATGGGGACAAACCTGGCGAGGACGATCGTCTTGGGCCCGTGCTTCTCATAGAAGCGCTCGGTCTTCTCGATGTTCTTGGGTGAGATCCAGCCGCTGGCGAGAATCCTCCTGCCGACCCACTGCCCGACAGCGTAGTTCACCGCGTCCCCGGCGATGGCCGCCGCGAGGAGAGTGACGATGAGGACCTGCAGCCTGAGGCTCCCGAGGGCAGCGAAGGCCCCGCAGGCGAAGAGCAGGCTGTCCCCGGGGAGGAAGGGGGTCACCACGAGCCCCGTCTCGCAGAAGACGATGCCGGCGAGGAGGGCGTAGGTCTTCTGCTCGCCGAAGCGCTGGATGATCTCCACGAGGTGCTTGTCCAGGTGCAGGGCGAAGCTCACGCACTGCTGCAGCAGCGCTCTGGGACCGGTTGCGGACGCGACGGCCTCCCCGGCAGCGGCCGTCGCGTTGGCGCAAGCCAAGGACAGACCGAGCGCCAGGATCGAGACCGAGATGGAGACAAAGCGCCGCGCGGGCGTGTTCCTGATTCCCTCCCGCTCGCTCTCCCCGCCCCTCACTCCCGCCTGGTCGCGGGGCTCCGGCCGAGAGAGTTGGCTGGAGGAGAACGCAGAGCTCCCCCTCGCCCGCAACGGTGGGCAGCCATGGCTCTGCGTCCGGCCAACACTTCGCCGAGGGGCTCCTCGACGCTGCGGAACGCCAAGCGAGCGCCCCGCTGCGGACCCGCGGGACCCTCTCTCGCAAGCCAACTTTCGCGACCTCATCCCCCCCCACACTGGGCCCCCCCGCTTTCTGGCGCGAACCCCGGGCTGGGCATCTAATCTAAAAATTGAATTTCGTGCGAAAAGCTCCAAAAAAGCAGAGCGACCTTGACACTCGTCGCGCCCTTTGCCCACCCGAGCGCAGAGCAGCAACAACAGTGAGAATGTACTTGCTCAAGCCGTACTTGGCGGCCTTCGGGTCCCTCCTCGTGGTACGTGGCGCGCCCCAGAGGGGTCGGCCCTCGAAGAATTGGACGCCCGGGCCTCTTTTGTCTAACCGCTGACGAGTTTTTTTTCTCTCTTCAACTTCAACCCCGCAGGTCCTGAGTTACACCCTCGTGATGAAGCCCCACGACGCCGTTGTCGGATACCTGCAGCTGCTGAGCGCCACGACGGACGAAGGTGAGCCGTCCAAAGCCGCGTCCCGGCGACAAGAGCACGCCTCGCTGACAACGACACTCTGCACTCCCCAGCGGCCCCCTGGCTCAAGTCCTTCACCGTGGAGGGCGGGCGAAGCAAAATGTGGCAGTCTCCGACGTATCCCCTGATTATCCATCTGACCCAGGTTGGGGGCTGCGTCGTGTTTTGCCTTGGTCTCATCCTCGTCGTGTCCATCACCTTTGGCAGCGCCAAGAGGTTCACCGAAGGCTCCTGCCTCCTGCTCGCGATGGCCGCCTACAGCTTCTTGCTCAGCTCAGATGTCATGAAGTTCGAGGGGACGCTGAGCGTCGCGGTGGCTCTGAACGTACTCCTCCTTGCGTCCGCACTTGTGGTGAACCGGCTGGTTGCCGCGAAGAAAAAGGTGGCTTAGACCCCACCCCCCTCCCTTCCACACGAGTTCCGGGAGTCCATTGTACCAAGTCGTTTAGCACAACAACATGTAACACAGGAACAAAAAAGAAACGTCGTTCTCCTCTCATTTACGTTTTTCCTCTCACACAGACCACAGACCTCAGGGCGATGCATTACACGGTGAAAGAGGGAGAGAGAGCGCCGGGACCGTTGAGGTACTCGAGGTATGCTTCACACATGCCCACTGCTCTGATCAGGATCCTCTTCTGGCAAAGGCGCCACCGCACCGCGAGCTCCATCAACCCCCCCTCCCCCCCCTCCTTACCACCGAGGCCACTCAAAATGACCTCGTCCTGCGACGCGGACGTGCCGTAGCGCCGGAGCCTCTCCGAGCAAATTTCCTGCAGGTACTCGATCGCCTCGGCCTCGAGATCCAAGGTGCACGGGCAGCCCGTCTGGATCCTGCGGGCCTCCCTCTTCCCCCCGCGGTGGCTGAGGCACGCGGCCTTCCACCTGACCAGGCACAGTAGGTCCCACGAGGGAAACCCGTCCTGGTAAACCTCGAAGCAGGAGCCCAGCTTGGCTGCCGCCGCGCCGTCCAACACGTCCCCGTCGATCACAGAGGCGAGGTTCACGCTGTCCTGGGGGTTGTCCTCCAGCAAGAAGCCGTAAATCTCCAGCAGGCTCCTGTTGGTGTACATACCATACGTGACGAAGATCTGCTCGCCCGCCTCGTAGCCCCTCTGACCCGACCTGAAAATGAAGCACCCACTCTTCTCGTCGTAGGCACCGGAACCGCTGACGCCTGCGAAGTACGTGCTCTCAGAGCCCCTCTTCCTCCTCTTGGCCTCTTGGCCGTCCACCTTGGCTTCCGCCTCGTCCCGTAGGTAGTAGTCGAGGAAGCACGGCGGCAGCGGAGGGTCGGGGCCCGCGGGAGGCGCGTAGTTGAACATGTCCCCGACTGGGACGAGCCCCCCCGCCTCGTTCCCCGGACCCGGAATGTACACGCTGCGGCTCAGGATGGTGGAGCGCGCCCACAGATAGTCCTCGAAGTTGCACCACGCGCATCCGCCCGTTTCCCTCACCGCCTTCCAGTCCTGGAGCGCCTGATCCCTCAACCTGCCGTGGTGCTTGATGAAATCCTGGCACTGGAGCTCCGCGGCCGCCCTCGCGCTCCAGTGGTGCAGGTTCGTGTACGTCGTGGGCAGGCTGCTCAGGTAGGGGTTGGTGTCGCCCCTTTTTCTCTGTATCAGCAACTCGACGGCCAGGACGTCCAGGGAGCTCAGGCCCAGCCGCTTGACGCTACTCCTGCGCGCGGTCAAGATGAGCCGTTCAGGAATCTCACAAAGTGCAGTGTTGGGCGGCACCCTCTCCGTCGCCACGATTCCCCGACCCCCTTCCTCGACCTCCTCGCTCGGCACGCAGGAGCGGAGGATGAGGCCCCTCCTCGTTGCCCAATCCAGCAGGCCGACGAAACCCGCGGGAGGCTCGCACGCCGTGGCGCTCGAGCTCCGCTGCCCCCCCATCGACCCTGCAGCGGTCGGAGAATTTGTGTGGCCATGCATGTGAACACAGATCCTTGGGGCCAGCCAAGCCCAGCACGGAAGAGATCTCCTCAGACTTTTCCGGGGCCGGAAAAGTGTTTGAGAGGATTGGGGGCGAGCGAGACGAGCTCTTTGCCGGTGTAGCAGACCGCGATGGGCAAAGCAAGCAATCTTTACGATAAGGATGCTGCCGTACTGGCTGGTATGACAGTTCCTGATGTACAGAAAATTTTTGTTATGTTTCTGGATCTTCGGATGCTTCCTTGCGCCGCAAATCCTCCAAATAGATCTTCTCCAAGTCCTTCCTCAACTCTAGAAGCCTTGCATTCTCGCGCCTTATCTTGGACACGCCCCTCAGGTGCTTCAGGCACTGTGAGCTCAGAAGCCGGATGTCGATCTCCATCACCTTTACCTTGGTGTGGGCAACGCAAGTGGCAACCCTCGTTGCCTTGGCGACCCCCGTGTCCAGGGCTTTCAGGGCGGAGATCTCCCCCAGGGTCGCCCCCTTCCCCCTGATCGCCTGCCGTTTGAAAGTGCCCTGCAGGTGCAACAAGACGTTCTTCGCCTCTGTCTTGAACTTCTCCGACATGGAGTTTGTGGCTGAGTTGTAGTCCAGGTCAAAGATGGTCTCCTCCTCCAGTGGGGCGAGCGTGGT
>Ga0163109_10002317_pt1 | contig 14933 bp, 11 predicted proteins | sample CRUFie1St13metaG_FD_108704 | JGI IMG/M metagenome (GOLD analysis project Ga0163109, IMG submission 108704) | Marine microbial communities from the Costa Rica Dome - CRUD Field 142mm St13 metaG | ecosystem: Environmental > Aquatic > Marine > Oceanic > Photic zone | place: Costa Rica: the Eastern... | reverse complement strand
ACCATAGATACAATACCTGGATGTCAAAGTCACGAAGAATTTGTGCGACCTTATCGAAATCTATTGAAAACCAGTCGCAAAACCTACATATCAAGTGCCGTGATGATTTTGCTCTACAATCTTGAGGGCAAGGCAATGATCCCATGCATTAAGCGAAGCAAACGTCCTGGAGACAAACACAGCGGGCAAATCGGCTTACCTGGTGGTCGAAAAGATGTAAGCGACAAAGACTTATGGCATACCGCATTACGAGAATGTCAGGAGGAGGTTGGACTTAATCACAGTCCGCAATACATCACCAAGTTATCTCCAGTAGAAATTCCCGTAAGTGGCTATGAAATTCATCCCTACATCGCATTAAGTCAGGAAATGATACCGTGGAAGATTGATTCCACTGAGGTTGAAAGCTTACATTTTATCGAGGTCAAGGATTTGCTAAGGGCCCCTATTCAAGAACACCCTGTCGAAGTCGAGTATCTAAGCCACAGAATTAATGTACCTGCTTTCTTAATAGATGACATGGTGATATGGGGAGCAACGGCAATGATTCTTGCGGAGTTTAGGGATTGGATTGTTCTTCAGGAAAAGACCATAGGTGCGGCATAGGCCCACCACATCCCGCCTCCCTTCGGGGAAGATCTTATTTAGATTTTGAAATGTCAAGACATAATGAGAAAGTAGTCCTCCTGCCTTAGAATTTAGTGTCTTATACCTAGTCGAAAGCGACTCTTACGCCTAAAAATCCTCGGATACCTTGATTCGGTGCAAAAACGTACGAAGGGTCAAAAGTCAAAGCATTAGGGTTGTCATTCGTAGCTATGGCTTGACCATTAGCATCAAACTGCACTTGTCGATCAAAGGGATCAAAAGAACGAGCAATGCTATTTGCAGGTGGCCGATAGTTGAGTAAATTCTTTACCCCACCATAAATTTCCCATCGATTTCCAAACCCTTTGGTCAATTGAATGTTTTGTAAACTCCACCATGGAGAATATTCTGGTCGATCATCTAGGTCACCGAGAAGAGGTAGTCGCATTGGGCCATAGAGCGTACCTGTATAATCAAGTGAAAGATCAGCGCGAGACCATTCGTAGCTCAAACGCCATATCCCTTGAAACTGCTCTGTAAGTATTTGGCGCGTGCGAAGTCCATTCTCATAGGTCGACACATCCATTAACGTTCCCCCAATTCGTGCACTGAATCCTGACTCTGTGGTAAGATCTACATTACATGAAACACCCTTAGAGAGAGCATATCCTTCTAGATTATCATATATGATTTTATTCGGGTCGGTATCGTAGTCTGGAAGTATCTGATTGGTGAAATGCGTGAAAAACCCTGTAAAATCAAAGCTTAAAAAGTAACCCTTAGTAGAATAGATACGTTCCACAAGATTTATGTTTGCATTCCATGAAGTTTCAGGTTGTAGCTCCGAGGCAAACTCAACCGTCCTCGCTCCAGTAAGTGCAGCATGATCTTCGGTAAATACATTGGCTACGCGATACCCATTACCTGCACTAATGCGAATGACGTGCTTTCGATTTTCAGAAAGCCATTTGTAGTTTATTCTTGGACTAAGAATACTTCCATGCACTGAGTTATAATCATATCGAAGCCCAAGCAACAAAGTATGTTGGGGATTTAGGTGCAGCTCATTTTGAACAAACAGACCGGGCAAATGAATGGTAGATGGTTGATTCCCTGCTGTGCCCTGAGTAGCTGTGGTATTATCATCAAAATGCGTCATACGGTAGGTGGATCCCACCAGCAACTCATTGCCCATAACTCTCTTACGCCAGCTCAATTGACCAAAGGCTACGGACTGGTCAGCCAGATAAACCGTATTGCCATAGACTGAATTCTGCTGGTGACCATTGGCACTAACTTGAAGCTTTATCTCTTCACGTAAGGGAAGTTGGTAAACACCGATCGCCTCCCAACGGCTTGTATAGATGCTTTCTCCATACACCATATCACCTCCTCTAAAGCTTTTATTCCAATCCATTTCACCACCCCAACGATCTTCATACACATAGCGTCCTGCAAGAGAAAACTCCCTACCCTTGTTTCGCTTAAAGCGGAACTTTTGAAAAACCGATATACGTTGTTGGAGGCTTACGTCGGTAAATCCATCATCATTTTTATCTAATGGCAATTGATAGTTAAAATAGTTAACGCCTAGTAAAGCATCCACCTTTTTTCCTATGGCAAACCGTCCTCCAAGATCCATATTCACCTCTGCCCAACTGGTAGCAAATACATCCGCACTAAAACGATTGGCTTGTAATGGGTTCTTGGTTATGATGTTAATCAAACCTCCTACCGCGTCCGAGCCATACAAGGTCGACGCCGGTCCCTTAACAACTTCGATTCGTTCAACTAGGGATTGCGGAATTCCGGTTAGACCATAGACGGTAGATAGACCGCTCACAATAGGCATTCCATCAATCAATACCATGGTATAAGGCCCTTCTAAACCATTGATATGAATATCTCCCGTATTGCACACATTACAATTAAGTTGAGGACGAATGCCATTGACATTTTGCAAGGATTCATACAGGGATGGTGTCGGATTGGATTTGAAATAGGAGGAAGAATACACTTCAATAGGAACGGGACTATTCATTCGCGAGACAGGCCTCAGATTTCCTGAGATTACTATATCCTCTAAGCTGCCTTCCTCAGGTTGTAGATCAATTTTGATATCACTGCATTCTTCGTCTAGCCGAACAATAACTTCTTGAGCGATAAATCCTAAATAATATACCCTAAGGCTAACCTCTTTGTCATCATCAAGATTTATCTGAAAATAGCCGTTTACGTCACCTGGCAAGCGCAGGCTATCCTCCACAACCAGAATTGTAGGATACGCTAAGGGACTGCCTTCACCCGTCACCTGACCGCTACAAATCCTTCTCTGAGCCGATAACTTCGAAAAGCATAACACAAAGAGTAAGGCGGTGTACAGCGACCGTAAGCATCTCATCACATACACAAATATAACACCACCTTAATTAATATTTAGGCTTACCTAAATCTTTGATGCTCAGAGCAAAATAAAATAATAGACAAATAGATCTAACTCACCAAGACCTTGTCAAACAATACATGGTCTATCTTTGATTATATCCTCCGTTCAATACATCCTTGATTTAGGCCAATACCTCTTCGACCTTTTGAGCAGCATCTTTTAACTGAATCACAGGATAGACCTTAAGGCCTGATTGATCAATGATCTCTTTAGCTTCAGCCGCATTAGTTCCCTGAAGGCGCACAATAATAGGCACAGGGATATTTCCGATAGACTTATAGGCATCTACAATTCCCTGAGCTACTCGATCGCAACGTACAATTCCACCAAAAATGTTTACCAAGATAGCCTTGACATTCGGATCTTTTAAAATAATGCGAAACGCTGTTTCAACCCGCTGAGCATCGGCTGTTCCTCCTACGTCTAGGAAATTCGCAGGTTCTTGACCTGCGATCTTAATCATATCCATAGTAGCCATGGCAAGTCCTGCTCCGTTCACCATGCAACCGACATTTCCGTCTAGCTTCACATAGCTTAAGCCAACTTCTCCTGCTTCGACTTCTGTAGGATCTTCTTCTAAGACGTCACGCATTTCGGCTAAGTCCTTTTGTCGAAATAGTCCATTACCGTCCAGGCTAATCTTCCCATCAACGGCAATTACCGCTTCATCAGAGGCAATCAAACATGGATTAATCTCGACTAGAGAAGCATCACTAGATACATAGGCCTTGTACACACTGGAAAGGAACTTACACATGTTCTTAAATGCCTGTCCCGAAAGGCCGAGATTAAAGGCCATTTTACGAACCTGAAATCCTTGTAAGCCTACATTGGGATCAATCCATTCCTTACAAACTTTCTCTGGAGTGGACTCCGCAACTTCTTCAATGTCCATTCCACCTTCTGTCGAATAGATAAAGCATAATTGACCTTTCGCTCGATCGAGAAGAAGGGAAACATAAAATTCACGGATTTCATGCTCACCGGGATAATATACATCTTGAGCGATCAAAACTTTACGCACTAACTTACCCGCAGGACCTGTTTGGCGGTTGACAATGGTCATTCCAAGAATTTCATCGACAATGCCTTCCACTTTATCAATACCTTTTGCAAGCTTAACTCCCCCTGCCTTTCCACGACCACCGGCATGCACCTGCGCCTTAACAACATACCAAGACGTACCCGTCTCATCCGTAAGCTTTTGAGCTGCAGCTCTAGCCTTTGAAGTGCTTTCAATCATTACCCCTTCTTGGATGCGTGCCCCATATTTTTTCAATAGGTTTTTTGCCTGATATTCGTGTAAGTTCATAGTATCCTTTTAATTCTCTGGTTGATTCTCTGGTAAATTTCAACCTAAAGCAACGGATTTACAAGGAAAGAAAGGTTTTTTTTAAAGAGAATTCATCCACAACTGTTGTACAAATTGTAGACTTCGTATTTTTCGGCATGCTCAGCGCTCAAAACATCCATAAATCTTACAAAACACTCTCCGTGCTTAATGGAATCGATATGACTATTGAAGCCAAAGAGGTGGTCAGTATTGTAGGTAGCTCAGGTGCTGGTAAAAGTACCCTCCTACAAATTCTTGGAACCCTTGAAAAACCAGATCAAGGCGAAGTTACTTTTGAAGGAAAGCCCATATCCTCGCTCAGTGGAAAAGAATTAGCTCGATTTCGAAATGAAAAGATCGGATTTGTCTTTCAGTTTCACCACCTACTTCCTGAGTTTTCCGCCCTTGAAAATGTTTGCATCCCAGCTATGTTACAGGGCATCTCGCAGAAAAAAGCCTCATCACGCGCCTCTGAGTTACTTGAAAAGATGGGTTTATCAGAGCGCCTTAAACATCGTCCTTCGGAGTTATCCGGTGGCGAACAACAGCGAGTTGCTGTAGCAAGAGCCCTCATGAACAATCCAGCCATTGTATTTGCTGATGAGCCTTCAGGTAATCTCGATGCCGAAACGAGTGAAGAATTGCATGATTTGATTTTTTCCTTGCGCGCATCCGAAGAACAAAGCTTTGTAATTGTTACTCATGATCTTGACTTCGCAAAAAAAGCTGACCGCATGCTCACTTTAGATAAAGGAAAACTCGTTTAAACTAAATGTAGAAGAACTCTTCCTATTCAGCTTCATTTGATATCAGACCTTTGCAATTTATGACGCACGAAAAACCCTCCACCAACGCTCGAGAGCTTTTGAGGAAGTATTGGGGTTTTTCATCGTTTAGACCCCTCCAAGAGGAGATTATTCGCGATGTAGTCCAAGGACGTGATGTGCTCGGCGTTATGACTACAGGTGGTGGAAAATCGCTAACCTATCAGATCAGTGGTTTATTGCGCCCTGGACTTTGCATTGTAGTAAGTCCTTTGATTTCTTTAATGATTGATCAATTTGAGAGCCTGAAAAAACGAGGAATTCCAAGTGTTATGATTCATAGTGGGATGACGGCACGGCAAACTGAAAATGCTTGGAACAGTATTCAATTCAACAAAACCAAATTCGTCTTTCTATCCCCTGAACGTTTACAAACAAAGACTTTTAAAGCGCTATATCCTAAACTAAAGATGGGCTTGCTTGTCGTCGATGAAGCACATTGCATATCCGAATGGGGACATGACTTTCGGCCCTCTTATCTCAAAATTGGACTTATCCGCCAATTTCAAGACTCCTACCCTACTTTAGGACTAACCGCGACAGCTACACCCCAAGTTTCGCAGGATATCAAGGACTTTCTCAAACTTCGAAATACGGTCCACCACCAAACGAGTTTTTCACGACCAAATCTCGCATTCCAAGTAATCAACGAATCCAATAAGTATAATTGCTTGTTGGAAAAACTCATTAATTCCAAAAAAGAGCGATCCATCATTTTTGTGCGCAATCGCAGAAAGTGTTATCAAATTTCGTCGTTTTTGCAGCAACACGATATCCAAGCAAAATATTACCATGCAGGATTATCCAATGCTGCCCGAGATGCCATTCAATATGAATGGTCCCAAAACAAAATTGATGTTATGGTGGCGACCAATGCTTTTGGCATGGGCATAGACAAAGCTGACGTGAGACAAGTCATCCATCTTGACGTTCCTCCGAGCATTGAGGCATACTACCAAGAGGCCGGGCGTGCAGGAAGAGACCGCCTACCTGCAAGATCTATGATTATATGTTCAAGGGAAGATTTACGGGATGCTCTTGAACAACAAACGAGCAATAAGGTTTCACCATCAGATATCAAAAAGGTCTATCACTATTTTTGTTTACACCATGGCATAGCAGAAGGCCAAGGCCAATTCATACCTTATCCGTTGCCCCTTGACGTACTGATTAAAAAAACCTCCTTGTCAGCGCTTAAAGTCTATAGCTCTTTGCAATGGTTGGAACGTTGGGGATTACTTCATCTCGCGACCAATGAATACAGCCACCATAAAATAAAGGTCATCACCTCAAGAGAAAATCTTTACAAAATGCAGGTAGAGAGTGAAGATTACAGGGTTGTAATTGACTATGTATTGAGAACCTATCCCAATGTGTTTCGAGACTTCCAATCGATTGATCTTAAACGCATGGCTAAAGAGATTCAGGGTAATGAAGCACGAATTATCAAACTCCTAGAAAGGCTACATACCTATGAATGTGTAGACTTCCAAAGGGGTATCGAGGGGAATTCAGTGACGTTAAGAATTCCACGTGTGGTCACGGTAAACTTACCTATTAATGCCGCTGAAATGAAACGTCACTTTAATCACCAAGCGCATCAATTGAGGCAAATGGTCGATTATATTGCTAACGACCGCCTTTGTCGTCAGCGCATGCTTTGCCGCTATTTTGGGGAAGAACTTGGGCAAGATTGTCAAGAATGCGACGCTTGCAAGCCAACGAGCAAACCCTCTGTCGCCCCGGCATTGAGGAGTCATTGGATACAGCGGATAAAGACACTCACTCAAAAGCCTCATTCCTTGGCCTATATTTTAAGTCATTTTGAGACCAATGAACGCCCTGAAGTAAAAGAAATCTTTCATGATCTTTGTCAACGTGGAGAGGTACAAAACCACGGTCCGAATACATTTATCTCAATACCTCAAGCCTAATGCGCAATGCTACTCATAACAAACCCACTTGCTGTGTTGCCATCACCAACAACTACAAGTATGACCAACGCGTGCAGAAGGTCGCGCATTACCTTGTATCCATTGGATATCACATTAATGTAATTGGCAGAAACTTTCCTGAATTGAGTCAAGAGGAAATAGACGCTATACATCCTGACCTTGATGACGCCATTTCGATTGATTTGCTCACGCTTAAGTATTCTCGGGGATGGCGGTTTTATCTTGAGTATAACTGGAAGCTTTGGCGCTTGATAAAAAAGCGGAAATATGATGTTTATCTAGCCAATGATTTGGATACGATCCTTGGAGTATTTCATGGTAGTACACGTCATGCCCAACGAATCTTTGATGCCCACGAATGGTTTGAAGAAGTAGATGAATTGCAAACAAAACCCTTAGTGCGATGGATTTGGAAGACCATAGCTCACCGATACATCCCAAAATTCACGCATTGCTACACGGTAAATCAATGGTTAGCAAATACCTTTTCAAGATCGTATTCGAAGGACTTCGATGTGGTAAGAAATATTCCTATTAACCGGGAAGTCGAGGAATCATTACCCCAGGCTCTTCAAGAGAAATTGCCAAAGAAATTCATTCTTTACCAAGGGGTAATCAATTCTGGAAGAGGTTTAGAACAGGCGATTTCTGCATGGACAACAGATCTGCCACCTCTTGTTATTGCGGGGTATGGAAATGAAGTTGACCAACTTAAGACATTAGCACACCAGAAGGGCAAATCAGATCAAATTGTTTGGTTGGGGAGAATCACCCCAGGCCTTCTTCCAAGCATTACAAAAAGAGCGCTGCTAGGACTGCATCTTTTGGATACCGCATCTAAAAACTATCGCTATTCGCTGGCCAACAAGTGCTTTGAATATATGCATGCTGGTCTGCCTATGCTTACTGTTAAAACCCCCATACATGAATTGCTTTATGAAAAAGCACCTTACTTTTTGATGCTTGATGATCTTCAACCAGAACATATAGCTCAGGGCATCCAACGTTGTCTAGCAGCAGAATCTCAACAAGCCATGCGACAAGCAGCTAATAAGGCAAAAGAGAACTTTACCTGGGCCAATGAATGCCATCAACTAGAAAGTATCTACATCCTTTAACACCTTATATCCTTCCGTGGATTGTTGGTGTATTTCTTAGGTGCTGATATCTTCATTTAATCTTACCTTTTCACCATGAAATGCACATTCTACGGACACGCTTGTTTTCTTCTTGATACGGGCCGTCATAAAATTCTTTTTGATCCCTTTATTCGAGGCAATGAAAAAGCTGCGCATATCGATGTTGACTCGATAGAGGCAGACTTTATTCTCTTATCACACGGTCATGTTGACCACATTGCCGAAACCGAGGAAATTGCAAAGCGCTGCGAAGCTACCGTAGTATCCAACTACGAGGTGGCTATGTATTTTGGAGCAAAAGAATGCCAAATTCATCCTATGAATCATGGGGGAAGCTGGTCCTTTGACTTTGGTCGTGTGCACTACGTGCAAGCAGTACATACCTCTTCCCTCCCGGACGGAAGCTATGGTGGCCAACCTGGAGGTTTTGTCATTGAGTTTGATGATATGCTCTTCTATTACAGCGGGGATACAGCCGTAACCTTGGATATGACCTTGATTCCTGAAATGATAGGAACCATTGATTTTTCAGTTCTGCCTATTGGTGGAAACTTTACCATGGATCACAGAGGAGCCATTAAGACCGCAGAACTTGTTCAGTGCAAACGTGTACTAGGTATTCACTTTGATACGTTTGGATATATCGAGGTCAACCATAATGAGGTCAAGGCAGACTTCGAAAAAGCAGGAATTGACTTTACCATGCTCGCCATTGGCGACAGTATGAATATTTAACACCGGAAGGAAAACAGAAAAGAACATGGGAAGAGTTATTGCGATAACCAATCAAAAAGGAGGCGTAGGTAAGACATCTTCAGCAATCAATCTTGCGGCGAGCCTAGCGATTCTAGAGAAAAAAACATTGATTATAGATGCCGATCCACAAGCCAATGCAACCTCAGGGATTGGCATCAATCCAAAAGAAGTCAAAGCCGGGCTTTATGAATGCCTTGTTGGAGAGGCATTAGTGAAAAAGGCCATTGTCGCCACCGAAACACCCCATCTTGATATTCTTCCATCACATGTGGACCTAGTCGGTGCAGAAATTGAGCTTATCAATGTCCCGCAGCGAGAACGTATCATATCAAAACTAATTGATGCCATTCGGGATAAGTACGACTACATTATTATCGATTGTTCACCTTCTTTAGGACTTATCACAGTAAATGCTTTGGCTGCAGCAGATTCAGTTCTTATCCCTGTCCAAGCTGAATATTTCGCTCTAGAAGGTCTAGGCAAACTCCTGAATACCATTAAAATAGTTCAAAAGCGGATTAATGCAGATCTACAAATTGAAGGCATTTTAATCACCATGTTTGACTCAAGACTTCGACTAGCAAATGATGTAAACCAAGAGGTTCGAAAGCATTTTGAAGATCTTGTTTTTGAGACGATTATTCACCGAAACACACGTATCGGTGAAGCGCCCTCTGTAGGTAAACCTGTGATCTTATTTGATGCAAGCTCAAAAGGTGCACAAGACTATCTCAACCTAGCCCGAGAAATTATGACCAAGCGCAATCAAGCAAAAGAGACCCGGGTTAGCTAAACCTATAAATGTAAGTTGATGGGAAATTCAAAAAGAGACGCTATGGGTAAGGGCATTCGTGCCTTACTTTCAGACATCGGAGAAACACCGAGTTCCAGTAAGCCCGATAATATTCATGGAAATGTCCCTGCTCTTGGGCAGATATTAAGTATACCTATTCATGAAATAAATATCAATCCCTTCCAACCAAGAAATGAGTTTGATGATGAGAAGTTAGAAGAATTGGCAGAATCTATTCGCATCCATGGTGTTGTTCAGCCCCTCACTGTGCGCAGGGAGTCTCACGGGAAACTCCAATTGATTGCTGGAGAAAGACGATTGCGTGCGAGCAAGAAAGCAGGTTTACAAGAAGTACCTTGTTATGTGAGAAGTGCTAGTGATCAAGAATCTCTTGAAATCGCGCTTATCGAGAATATACAACGTGAAGATCTTAATGCACTCGAGATAAGTTATAGTTACGAGCGACTCATTGACGAATGTGCTCTAACCCATGAGGAACTGTCCAAAAGAATAGGGAAAAAGAGAGCTACTATTACCAATTACCTTCGTCTTCTAAAGCTTCCCCCGGATATCCAGAACGCCATTAAAGATCAACGTATATCTATGGGACATGCACGCGCGCTCGCGAGCCTAGACGATGTATTGTTGCAATTGGATTTATTGCATGAAATCCTTAGCGATAATTTATCAGTGCGAGAGGTGGAGCGACGTATTGCCAGTTTGGCCAAACGTAAACCTAAGGCAAAAGGCAAAAAGAAATCATCCTCTTTCAAAGCCATGGAGGAAAAATTATCCTCACAATGGAGCACGCGTGTTCGTCTCAATCATAAGGCTAATGGCTCAGGAGAGATTAGCATATACTTTCATAATGAAGAAGACCTGCAACGCATTCTTGATTTATTACAATAGACGCGAGGATAGGACAATTATGAAACGCAGGTCTCTTTTCTTTTTAATTTGGATCTGCATATATACCTCAACGTCTCTATCTGTAAAGGCTCAAAATGATGTAGCGGACTCTACAGATCTTCAGGAGGATTCTTTAATCACACTCTCTGAACCACACAATAAGGAATCCATTCGTCCTAAAAACTTCAAACGTGCCATACTTTGGGCAAGCACATTACCTGGGGCAGGCCAGATATATAATGAGAAGTATTGGAAGTTACCGATAGTGTATGGAGGGCTTGGTGGCATAACCTATTGGTTAGTGAGTGGAGTAAAGGATTTTCGATGTTATCGAGGAGCGATCAGAGCTTTAAATGACGATGATCCTAATAATGATATAGGGTGTAATGGATTTACATCCTCTAGTGCACTGCAACTTAAACGGGAAAATAGTCGACGTCAAATTGATTATGGTGTACTTCTACTCAGTTTAGGTTATGCGTTGCAAATTATGGATGCTGCGGTAGATGCTCGACTTAGTCATTTTCACATAGATGATCATCTCTTGCTGTCATGGACTCCCGTGGTCGTCCCTAATCCGCTAGGACCTCCAATCCTAGGATTATCAGTATCATTACATTTGGAGTAAATCGAACCTATGCGCGTTGCTTTAATTGGTTATGGAAAAATGGGTAAAGCCCTTGAAAAGACACTCAAGGAAAAGGGCCATTCTATTGGCTTCATATACGAGTCACACGAAACGATTCATCCCTCAGATGAACTAAAATCTTGTGATGTTGCTATTGAGTTTACCGGTCCAGAGAGCGCGGCATACAACTTGACCTTTTGCGCAAAACAAGGTATACCCGTAGTCTCAGGTACCACAGGGTGGCTCGATCAATGGAGCGTTATTCAAGACGTGCAGGAAAAATACCAGGCCAAAATTCTCTATGGAAGTAATTTTAGTCTCGGTGTACAATTATTTTTAGAGGCAGCACGTCATTTGGCGCATTTAATGAAAGATCGAGGAGATTACGAGCTTTATCTAGAAGAGACACACCACACGGAAAAAAAGGATGCCCCAAGTGGTACAGCAATTAGCCTTTTTCAATCCTTACAGCAAGGAAATTCTTCCCTTAAAGATTGGTCACTTGGGACCAGCAAGTCTAAAGATAATATCAGGATTAAAGCCCTACGTGAAGCAAGTGCCATTGGAAACCACAAAGCTATATGGGAAGGTGAGATGGACTGCATTACTCTAGAGCACCACGCAAAAAGTCGACAAGGCTTTGTTCTAGGGGCCATCGATTCCGCAGAATGGTTATTAAAACAATCAAATCCTGGTCTATATTCCGTGCGAGATGTCCTTGGTTTGGCGTAAATTTATTATATGATTATCACCATCATCTTACTTCTAGGGACAATAGGATATCTCGCAGGTTTCTATAGATTCTTTGAACAATCCGGGTATAAAGGATATCTCGCGCTAATCCCAGTGTATAGAGCTTGGATTATGCTAAATCACTTCAACAAACGCAAATGGTGGGTTGTTTTTGCGGTACTCCCAGGTTTTAGTCTTTTCCTTTATGCCCATCTTATTGGAGAAATTAGTGATAGCTATCGTAAATACTCTTTTTGGGAACATAATGCAGCAGTCGTTTTCGGATGGGTTATTCTTCCCTACTGGGGATGGTCAAAAGATGTGTCCTATCATGGTATTGGTGGGGTTAAAGAAGGAGACAAAAGGCCTCAACGCAGTAAGCAACGAGAGTGGGCAGATGCCATATTATTTGCTGTTTTTGCCGCCTATTTCATACGAACATTCTTTATCGAACTTTACACCATACCAACTTCATCGATGGAAGATAGTTTAATGGTTGGAGATTTTCTTTTTGTGAGTAAAGTGCACTACGGACCTCGTGTTCCAATGACTCCGATTGCCTTCCCACTGGTGCATCACAGCCTTCCAGCAATTTTAGGAGGAGGCCAAGCCTATTTCTCAAAACCCCAACTCCCTTACAAACGACTTCCAGGATTTCAAGACATAAAACGCAATGATCTAGTGGTCTTTAACTTTCCTGCAAATGATACGCTTACCTTGGAATACGGCAGTACAAAAACCTATTATGAATTGGTAAGAAAGGCTTACCATAACCACTCCAATAATACTTGGAATTCAGCGAGAGAAAATGTCAAAATGCGCCATAAGATAATTAGCAGACCTGTCGATAAACGGGAAAACTACATTAAACGATGCGTAGGTATTGCCGGAGATGAACTTCAAATTATTAATGACAGACTTTGGATCAATGGAGAGCTAGCTTATGAGCCAGAGCATATTCAATACAGTTATAGAATTAGACGCAGTGCTGACTATGATAAAAAGAATCTCATAGATGCCAATATCTATAGTCTAGACATCACCGAAAGTAGCTCCGTCATTACATTTAATGCCTCCAATGAAAATATAAATGATTTATGTGAACTCATGGACTGCCAAAGTAATCCGCCATTACGAGTCACGGATATTGGAGCAGAAAAAAATCTAGAAAAAGCACCTACCTCCGTTTTCATTTATCCTCATAACGAGAGGTATGAAGCCCAGTTTAACATATCCAATTATGGACCCATCACCATACCTTCAAGAGGCATGACTGTAAACTTAAAAGACAGCCTTCAATATGCTTTGTATCGAAGAGTAATCAATGCTTATGAAGGGCACACCGTAGTAAGGGAAAAAGGTAATGTCATTCGCATTGATGGCGAAATTCAGGATGAGTATACATTTACGATGGATTACTATTGGATGATGGGTGATAATCGCCATGGTAGCCAGGACAGTCGGTTTTGGGGATTTGTACCCGAGGATCATATTGTAGGTAAGGCCTGGTTTGTTCTATTTTCTCTCAATAAGGATCAAAAATGGTTTAGCGGAAAAAAAGTACGATGGAACCGCTTTTTCCTTCCTATCCATTGGCGTTTGACGGAATAAAAACCGGTTTTTATTCCTGAAATATGATGTGGATTCCTTGATCGAAGGGGTTAAAGGAACTGATCAGCGCCTCTTTACTGTGGCTCTCCTTTACAATGAGTGATAACGTAGATGCCTGGCGTTCCTGTAAAACACCTTCTGGCCTTACTGCATTCGTCAACCTAGTCCAATCTGAAATCATTTCAGGATGACTTTGTTTAAGGTGACGTTTTGTTTTTTGTAAGAGCGAAATGGTCAACTTATTCATTTTAGACCATGCTCCTTCGTACGCCTTTCCTAATCCATCTTCCATGGCGCGTGCATCATCTGCCAACTCCTCACCTTTTACCGCCCATGAGGTTTGGGCCTCTTTTATTCGCTTAAGTTTATCCTCGAAGACTTTTTCAAGATATACATCTTGCCAGTTGCTATCCCCGAGTACTAGGGATTCCCAAGAAGCATCGTGCTGCTCCTGTAGCGTAAGTATTTCTCGATCGACAACTATACATTGATCGCGCAATAATATCTGGGGATAAAACACATTTAGCATGGAAAAAGCCGGAGCAAGCTGAATCCAATAAGCTACTTCGCTCGGCCCTCCAATAAAAGACACATTAGGCAAAATAGATTGCTGATAGATTGGACGTAGCGCAACATTAGGGCTAAATATTTCTGGATGGCGCTTGCATTTATCACACCAAAATTCAACTTCGCTTGAATTATTCTTATCAACTTCCACACGCTGTCTAACCCTATTTTCGATATAGAAAAGATTGGTGTCCCGCATATGAATTGGCATGGAAAAAGAAGCAAACATTCCTTCATCTGAGGTCTTTATACAAGTCTGCAAGCTATCGGTCCTTAACTCTTTGAGCATGATGGGCGCAAACAACTTTTTTAGACGATGATCGTCAGCATTTAATACGATGAGCTCATCGTCTTGGAAGAGCTGGTAAAGCGCCCTCTGCCATAGCGTGGCATAGGTAAGGTTCTCTTTAGTTTTCCATTGATCAAGCTGGCTTTGGAGTTTTAGTAATGCTTCACTGGACAGCGATGCTTTAGCTATACTTACAACTTCATTGATCGCATGGTCTATTCCTCGTGTCGACATCCGACCCACAGCATTGCCCTGCTGCTGTACCCACTGCACTTTACGGCTTCCCCAATGTATATGGTTGATTTCCTCAAAGTCATGGTCTTCGCTGCCCATCCAAAACACAGGGTACACAGGATTTTCCTT
>Ga0163109_10002315_pt1 | contig 14936 bp, 3 predicted proteins | sample CRUFie1St13metaG_FD_108704 | JGI IMG/M metagenome (GOLD analysis project Ga0163109, IMG submission 108704) | Marine microbial communities from the Costa Rica Dome - CRUD Field 142mm St13 metaG | ecosystem: Environmental > Aquatic > Marine > Oceanic > Photic zone | place: Costa Rica: the Eastern... | reverse complement strand
TTTTCTTTTTAAAAAAAAATATTTAGGTGATTTTCGTCGCGCCACTCTGATTGTGATAGTTTACATCTTTACAAAGGAAAGGCTCGTAAAAGTGGGCATTTGTTTGACTACATATTATTGATTAGCGAGGCAAATAATCTGTTTTTGTTTTGAGGTCAAGTCAAGCCTTCATAATTCATTTGGATGACCAAAGTATCCTCATATTTAAGAATAAGATTTACTTTAATTATTTTTTCTAATATGCGTGTATAGATGGTGCTAAAAGATGAGAGAAAGTCTATGTATGCAAATACAACGAGATGAAGTATTGCTGATCATCTCGCCTTGAGCAAAAATAATTAATCCAATACTTTAGAAGGACAAATACTATCTTTAAAGAAGTAGTTTGGCGGACAGTAAGCGATATAAAATTCCAAAATAATTATTCCTGAAGGCTTATTTCTTGGTTGCTTATAAAACGCGATTACCTGTCTAAAGAAAATGATTAATATATAAAGCATTAATACTACTTTGGTACCAATTAAAATCAATTAATGTAATTAACGCTGCTCAGTTAGTGGATCAAAAACTTTATCTAATACATTAAAAACTGTTGTGATGATAGGCTTATCTCTTAATACTATTTGAGCTCTAACAAACATGCCAGGCCTGAGTTTATCTAAATCTAACAGATTTGGATTGTTTGCCTTAATTAACTTTAAGTCAGCATTATAAAGCTTCGAAATAGCTGTTGAAGTATTTTTCTCGACTGTCATCGGCGACACTGAGGAAACAACAGCCTCAATTGAGCCGAAATCTCCTACAGGAAAAGCATCTACAGAAACAGTAGCAGGTAAATTAATATCTACAGGACCCTGAAGGTTCGAGGGGATGTTAACGCGTGCAATTAAATCACGCCTTGGAATAATTGTAGTAACCGATTCTCCATTCTGAATTCTTTCTCCCACAGTTTGATATTTCATTTCTTGAATGAATCCATCTACAGGAGAGCGAACTTGGAAATGATTGATTTTTGATCTCAATTCTTCTTCTGATGCTTTTAATTCTTCAAGTGATTGCATGATCTGATATTCAGATTTTTTCCTTTCATCAGTTAATGAAGTAAGTTGTATTAATCCTCTTGAAAATTGAGATTTTTGCTTCAAAACTTGAGTCTCCCCAATGGCACCAGCTTCTAGTAGGCTTTCCATTCTTTGTAGTAAGTCTTTGTCTAAATCGAGACGTTCTTTCAACTCCTGCTTTTTAAGGTTGTAGAGACTTGACTCAGTCTTTTGGCGTAGTACTAACAGTTTTTGTCGCTGAAGAACACTTTCAAGACGAATATTTGTTTGATCATCATCAAACACCAATATTATATCACCCTTCTTGATCTCTTGATGAGGCTTCGAAAAAATTTGCTGTATAACGCCAGAGTCTTGTACATTTACAATTACTGCAGGACTCGATGTTGTAATCTCACCATTAAATACAACTCTTTCGTCTACTTTAACTATCATTGACCATATAAGTAAAAAGCTTGCTCCAGAACCTATTGTCCAAATGAGTAGACGAGACCAAGTAGGTGGAGGTGGTAGTAGAGCTAAATCAGGATTTTGATTAGCCTCTGAATTTCTAAGTTTTAACTTTATACTTTTACAATAATCGAAGAGATTATTAATCATTGTCCTCCAAATTGGGATTGATAAAGCGCGTAGTAGCGACCACGTTGTTTTATAAGTTCCTCATGAGTTCCAATTGCATCGATTCTCCCAGAATGCATTACTACAATTTGATCAGCATCAATTAGTGAAGATAATCGGTGAGTGATCATTAGTAGTGTTCTATCTGAAAAAAAGTTTCTCAAATTTTCAACAACTTGTTTTTCTGTGTCAACATCCAAGGCTGATGTCGCTTCATCAAGTATTACTAGTTTCGGATCTTCTAGAAGCATTCTAGCCAGAGCTATACGCTGTCTTTGACCACCTGATAAACCAGATCCTTTTTCTCCAATGGGAGTACTATACCCATAAGGTAAACCCATAATAAATTCATGTGCACATGCAATTTTAGACATTTCAACCACATGTTTTGTAGACACACTAGGGTTACCTAGAGCAATATTTGATAGGACAGTTCCTTCGAAAAGCATGCAGTCTTGAGGCACAAAACCAATTTGACTTCGAAGCGAGTATAAATCAATCTTGCCAATATCATAGTCATCGATAAAAATTCTGCCACCATTTGGCCTATATAGTCTCGGTATTAACTTAAGTAGGGTGCTTTTTCCACAACCACTCTGCCCGACAAAACCTGTAAATGATCCCTGTGAGATTTCTAGGGATAATCCACTTAAAACAGGATCTATGGTCGAAGAATATTCATAACTTACATTCTCTAGCGTAATTTTCCCTTTGATTTTTGGCATTGAAATATTAGATTCCTCATTTTTCTCGACTTCTAACTTTTGATTGACAATATCTCCAATTCTTTCAAGAGATAAGGACATCTCCTGAAAATTTTGCCAAGTGGATGCTAATCTAAGCATCGGTTGTGTAACATATCCGGCTATAATTCTAAAGGCAATTAATTCGCCTAATGTGAGTTGATTTTTAACTACTAACGATGCTCCTACACCAATGACAACAATATTGCTGAGTTTATTTATCAATTGAAGAGCATTTGAGCTGCCAGTATTTGCTAATACTGCTTTGAAACCTTGATTAATTGTCTCCAGATGACGGTCTTCCCACTTTCTACGTGAAGAAACTTCAGCATTTTGAAGCTTAATTGTTTGGATACCTCCCAATATTTCTACTAAAAGTGATTGAGTTCTAGATGCCGCCTCAGCTCTTCTTCTAATTAATTTTTGGGTTATGGGAGTGATTCCTACAGTAACTAGTAATAATGGAGGGACTGTGAGAAATATAATCAATGTTAAAAGAGTGCTATAGTAGAACATTACGGCAAAATATAGCAATGAAAATATTGCATCGAGAATTACTGTTAGTGCTGTTCCAGTTAAAAAATTCCGAATAGTAGTGAGTTCATTCATACGGCTTGAAAGCTCACCAACTGGGCGTGAGTCAAAGAACCTTGCGTTCAATCTAAGTAGACGTGAAACCACAGAGGATCCAACTCCAATATCGATTCTGTTTGATATTTCAACGAACTGAAACGTTCTAAGTGTTGAAAATGTAACCTCAAGAAGTGCACAGAAAAGCATTAATATAGCTAGAGGGGTTAGTGCATCTGTAGCTCCTTTTGAAATAACTCTATCAATAATTTGTTGGAATAAGAGTGGAGTCGCTAACGCAAAAATTTGATTAAGGAAGCTTGCACTGAAGACCTCAATAAGTTGATTGCGATACTTTTTAACAAAAGGAAGAAGCCAAAAGATATCAAACCTTTTTGTTGGCGTGTGAAGCCCTTCGTTTATAGATATTACACGAGGATTTGAGCAAAATTTTTTATATGCTTCATTTTGATCTATTTTTATTCTACCTTCAAGTGGGTCAATTATTGATATTGACTTATTACTCTTGGCACTAATTATTTGGCAATTACCTACTGAATCGATCCATAGGGAAGGTATTGGAATATTTAAGGACTGTCTCGTATCTATTCTGATTTCTCTTACAGCAAGACCAAACTTGTCCAATATCCTTAAAATGTCGTCTGACCATGTTCCATCTCTTGAGACGAGAAAATCAGCAGAACGTTGAATCGCATCATTCTTAGAGGGTAATTTAAAGTAGTCATTTATCATCATTAAACATGAATAATAAGAATCCCTTTTATTGGTCGATCGCCGTACTGTGAAACCATCTCGATCATTATTTATTTTATTTTCTGCATTGTCAACATAATCTATACTTCTATGATTCTTAGTTGTTGCTGGACTCTTATCATTATTGCTTTTAGCAGGCTTTTTTAGGGTTTTATCTGTATTAATATTATTCTCGTTTCTTATTTCAAGAGCTTCACGGTAGATTAGTAATCGTGGCCAGCGATTTTCTTCAAATGAGATTTGACAAATTTCCGGGGTAATAAACTGACCGTAACTAAAGCCTGATCTCGATTCATCTATATAGATAATGGGATATAAATCAAAATCTCTGTTCTGAGAAAAATTATAATACTCCGACTGAGTATTAATCACTCTACAATTAGTTGAAAAATCTTTCCCTCGCTTGATAGTAGATATATTTTTCTGAAATCTTTGCTTTAATAATCTATACAAATAAGGCCACTCGGCTTCATCTAGGCTTTGGCGAGCATAAGTGTAAAACCATTTCTTGTAGTTGGCATCAAGTTTACTAAGATCAATACGAATGATTTCGCAATTCGAAATAGCCCTAATATTTTCTGTGTATGGTCTTTTTAGAAGCTCTGAAAGACCAAATATGAACGGATCGCTTACTTGGCTAATTGTTTGATTGGAAAAAGTTTTATTATTATCAATTATTCGAGCTTTACCCTTAGTGAGAATTGCTAGATGATCTTTCATTAGTGTGGATTCAAAGATTATCCCACCAGCATCAATTATTTGGACATCACCAATTTGCTCTTGAACAAGGTTCCCTACAAAGGAGTGAAGCTGATCATGAATATTATTCATTACTACTGTCATCAGAATTTCTGCAATAAATAATCCGATATTTCATTTGTAATCTCTGCTGTCTTGCTGCCAAGTAATAACCCTCCTAAAAACTGTTTGGTTTGTTCATTGTATTCGCTTTCAAAACGATATTCAAGTCGAATGATTGTATGCCATTGGTCGGCTTGAAAGGGAGCAAACAGTTGCCTAGCAGATGCTGTACGTAATCGGCCTGCGATCTCTGGATGAGGAGTTGTTAAATCTACGGGACCGATAATGCCTTGAGTTTTCGCTTCTGGACCACAGCTGTAATGTGCAGCGGCATCTCCAAATTCTACTTCGTTGGCATCTATTTCATAATAGAGTTTGTACGCAAGATTTTCTGACTGCACTCGGATTAGGCTATATAATACTCTGTCCAAACGATCTTTATACCTTAAGTACAAAGATTCGCCAATATTTTCAAGAATATCAGCGATGACTACTTTTCTTTTAGAAAGATATTCTACAAAAATCTCAAAGTCTTTCTCATCGGTTAATTTATGTTTTTTGCGCCACGTATCTAATTCAGCAACTGATTTTATTTTCAAATCTTTCATTATATCTTTTTTTTGCTCGATATGATCTATATTCCACTTTTTACCTTTTAATGAATAATTATTTACAAATTGAACCTCAGCCTCTGCCTTCGCAAAGGCGCCATCGAGCTCATATAAAAATAAACGTTGTATTATTGTTTTTTGATTCAGATCTATCTGATTCATTTGTCTAATTTTTTATATCTGTTCGTAATACTGTTAATTCTATGGATGCCAAGCTGGTCACAACAATCATAAAGTTGTCCAAGCATAACAACGTCGGCCATTGCCGGTTCGCTGCTCTGATATTTATTGATAAGTTTCTTTAGTCTAAATATATGCGTATGCTCATGTTTAAATCTAATAAGGCTTTGTTTTGCCGCTTCTTTTGTAAAATATTGATTTATCCAACTAATCCAATCTATATCTATTCCTGTTTTGCTTTCAATTTGATAGAATTTCTTTTCAATGTCTGCTATTAGTTCCCCAACACAAATGCTTTGTTGAAGTGAATTATAAAGCCAAGAACTTCCATCTTTGTCAAAGCCAGGAATAAGATTTTTTGGATTTCCATAGTAATCTAAGTATTTATCAGTCTTATTAACTGAAACCACTGCGTCTTTAAACCTTATTTCAACTGTCTTTTGATTTCGTGATGGTATTATCCAGTTACCTTCGTTGTTATCTTCTCGCCTTAATAACTTTAAACTCTTTGAAATATTAATTGATTTTAAACTACCCTGAGATAGTCTTTCCACGCCAATACCAAGAACTAACATAACGACTAGAGGGGAAATTGATGTTTCTAACTTCCTATCAAAAGTATCCACTAATACGCTCTCTAATGATCTCTGGAGAAATTTTCTTCCAGCCTCCTCCCATGACTTAAATATTCCCCGTAAGGCACCAGAATCTGTTCCACGTTCTAAAATTAGATTGGAACTTGAATAATCTTCAGGTCGCGTTAATTCATTATTAGTTGGAACCGCTGCTGAATTATGACTACTACTCATTTTGTTGAAGCTACTAGAGTATGCCGTAGCATCAACTGCCAGTATTGCCTTCCTCTTATTTATATTTTGATCATACATAAATCCCATTTGAGATAGATTAACCAGAGCATTTGAATTATTTAATTCCACTCGTGATGGGTTAAATGGGGCGTCTAAATTAGTTATTTCTTCTGTATTAAATTCTATTGGAGTTAGTGGGTCTCCAATTAAGCCGATTTCATCGCGGGTATCAAACCATCCTTGATCTAGTAGCATCATACTAAGTATATTTGCTTTTCCATCATTATCAGTATCTATTAAGTATGCAGAACCGTCTAGATTATTAATTAGATTAATATCGAATCCTGAATTCAAGAGATCTTCACGAATTGATCTTTCCGGAGATAGATTTAATACTACTGGTGTACTTTCCTCAGTTACTGAGTAATCGTATATTCTGTATTCTAATTGTGACATCCACGTCTCAATATCTCCAAAGTTTTCATTGTATTTTATTTCCTGTGCATTGAACTTGAACAGATCACCATTATATCTAGTTTTTACCAAAGATGTGATATTTATATCATCGGGTAATTGAATATTGACAACTGCATTTTCCCTCCCCTGTGTATCAATTGTAAAGTCGAGCTCACCTATTGGCGCCTCTATTCTTGTACCTGAAGACACTTCTAGCAAAGTTTGCGACTTGTTCAAAACTTCTGAATTTGCAATATTTAGTTCTGAACTAATTAAGACATTGTCATCATTTTCTGTTTGCAGAACTATCAAATCTTTACTCTTTAAATCGTCATTCTCAAGAATGGCAGCACTTCCCTTTTGTATTTTTGAAATAAATTCTTGCGCTTCTTTTATATCGTTAGCCGTAAAACTATCTTCAGATTCTACCTGTTGTATCACTTTCAATTCTTGAAGAATTGATTTCAGCTGTTTCTGACTCTTATCCAATTTATCATTAGAGTTAGAAAGTATGCGAGCTACATTTGTATTATCTATTGTGGCTAATAAATTTAGCCCTAAACTTGTTTGTTCTTGATCCTCAGTTGATTTAATCAGAAGCTTTATCTGGCCACTCGCAAATCCACTTCTATCTCCAATTATGCCAGAACTATCTTTCATTCTTACACCTATCTTATGCAGACCATCTGGCAATTTTTGATTGGTGTTATTTGTACTAGTAATGCTTAATTCATAAGTGTCTTTGTTGAGTTTGATATAATCCTTGATTTTCTCATCAGGCATTACATCGATGACTTTCAAATCATTCTTATCCAAATCTATGAATAGGTCCTTAAGTGATAGTAAAACAGTATTTTGCAATTCTTGGGTATTATCTAATATGATTAAATTTGGGGAATTGAAAATTGGAGTTTTATTATTGAGCTTAATCCATATTGTGACAGGTGCTGTTTCAGCAGTTTCGAAAATTTGATTTTGTTCGTCTCCCGAAACTCTGGCTTCTGTCCAAATTCTTAATGGAATACCCGCTATTTGCCTGGTTGATAAATTATTTGGTATCAGCATCATTTCATTTTCTGGAAGTATAAGTTTCAATCCAGAAAGATCAACTGATTCCGTTCCTGCTTGATTTTGTAATCTGTTTAACGAAATTCTAAACCTTGACTCCTCTCCTGTAATGATTTTTCCAATTATTTCGCCATTAATTTCGTTATTTAACCTAATCTGAGCATTCGTATATGGTACTGAGATTATCATATAAGCATCATCACCTTCAGGGTCTGGAAGCTCAATGCTATTCAGTTCTAATGTTCTTGCTATATTAAACTCAACATTTTTATTGACTTCGAAGTATGACTCCACTGAAGCAATATTACTTTGGCTCTTACCTGATGTCAAATTGACCAATTGTGCAGCTGGCTTTACAAATGCTGTGAACCAATCTGTACTTGCATATTCACCCATTTGATCAGAGGCTTCCAGTTTAAATACATGTTTGATATACGAACTGATTCCTTTAGGCGCCCCAATATCAAGTTGAATATCTCCGCTAGCTGAAGTGTCAATTTCTATATCTTTAATCGGGTCTCCATTCTGTGAAACTAATCTTATTTCTAATTTTTCATTTACTATATCACCTAATAGTGTGTCGTCATCACTAAACACTTTTGTATAGGGTAGAGATATTTTTTCACCTTCTCTCAAGGCTTTATCCTTAGAATTAAATGACTTAAATAGAACCTTGAGTTTATCATGACCGATATCATTCAAGTATGGTTTATCATTGGTATTTTTTATTTCTATAGGGATTATGGCTTGTGAACTCAAGCCTGAATTATCCTCAGCCATTATTTCAATTTGGTAATCACCAACTGCTTTATTAGGTGGGGACAAAATATCTAATAATGCACTTGCCCGCGTTGAATATTGATTAATGATGGTATTATCTTCGTCTAATCGGTCACCATATCTATCCAATATTCCATCTCTCAGATCACCTTGCCCAGGTGTTATTGTAACATCAATGCTTTTTTCTGGGTCTTTCATCATTACAATAAAACTTGCAATATAGTCATCCTCCCCTATACCTATCGCTTTTCCTATATTTAGTGCATCTGGTGCTGAGCCAGCAGTCAAACGCATACCATTTTCTGTCATTACAACTTGATTAAATAAAGGGAGACCACTATTAATATTAATTGTATCTTCTAATATGATGAGATTATTGTTTAGTGATATATCAAGATCAATACCAACTAAACCCTTCAACTCAAGATTTCTGAGATCCTTTGCATTTATCTTAATACCCAGTCGTGTGTTCTCTTCTAACTGAGACAATTCCTCGGCTGATAGCTCCTTCTCTCCCACCTCATTATTTTCAACTCTATACAATCTTGGTGATAATATAAATCTATCTTCAATTTGAGTACTCTCATTCGAGACATAGTTTATTTTTATCCAATCAGGGGTATCAGTTAACTCATTATCTGAATTCAATACTTTTAATTTGAAGTCTAACGAATCTCCATGTATCTTGTCTTCATCTGTGAATAATTGGTTTAGATCAATTTTCTTATATTTATCTTCATAGCCTTGAATCTTACTGATCTGACCCGTAAAATTCGGCCCTTTGTTTATATTTTCTACGTTCACTTTTAATCTAAAATAAGCACTTTTACCTTCTTCATCCATAGCTCTCCATGTCAAGGTATATTGTCCAACATCTTTGTTTCTAGGTATGCCACTTAATATCCCATTTTCATCAACAGTTATCCAATTTGGTAGCTCTCTTGGTTCACTGATGGCTAAAATTTCACCAGGATCATTATCCTTAAATATACTCTGGGTATTAAATATCCAATTTTCCTCATCCTGTTTTAATTCTACTAATTCTTCCCAAAGTTGCTCGCCGACTAAAATTGCATTTTCTCGATTAACTTCTGGAGGATCATTTATATTTATAATATTTAACCTTAATTCTTGAATTGTCGAAGCCCCTTCGTTATCTGTAGATTTAACAAAAATCACTTGCTCACCTATGAAATCCTTGCTAGTTACAGAAATTTTTAAGATTCCCTCTTCTATTTCAGCCACTCCAGTGATTTCATTGCTCCACACAGTTAAATTCTTATCGCTTATGCTGAATTCTAGATCTTGATCTTCATGAATACTATCTGGATCACTAAATAAACCGTTTGGCTCATTAGTTTGGCTGTTGTCATTGGCTAACCTAATAGATATGCTATCTCTTAAGAGAATATTTTTCTGGTAGATTATTTTCCCTTCACTAATTGTCGATTGCCAATTTTCAAAACCGCTATAGTCATCATTGATTGTTGGAGGATTGTTTGTATTGTTTACACTAAGCTGCATTTTTAGTTTTGCTTGCTGTCCTCCTGGGTCAGTTGCTGTTACTTCTAATTCAAGATTGGCTACATCATTGTTTGTTGGTTTTCCAGTTAATACACCGTTTTCGTCTAATATTAGCCAGTCTGGTAGCTCTATTCTTGTACCATCATCAAGTACAACCTTAACTCCAATGCTTAACTGTTCCGATAGGTTATCGACATCGTAAAATCTCTCTTTTAGATTCCATCTGCCTAGATCACCTTCGTCAATACTTGATAAATCTCCTGAATCTATTATTGACGGAACATCGTTAATTGATTTTATATTAACATTAACTTGTTGTGGATTTCCTTTCTTTTCTTTATCTCCTAATCGGGCAAATGCTTGAGCAGTTAATTGATAAATACCAAATCCATTGTCGGGTCCTTTTATATATATATTATTCCATTCACTATATTCTAATTCAAGTTCAGATTTACCTGTTTCTTGATTAACCTTGTTCAAGGCTGCACTATATTCAGGATTTCCCTCCGTGTTAATTAATTTCTTAACTAATGTGATACCCTCTTCAATTTCATTTAGCTTAATACTTAGAGTCTTTCCCATTCCTGGATCTCTGAGTTCAGCATCTAATATTCCCCCTTGCTCCTGCATAAGAGGTATATATTCATCTTCATTTCCATTTAGGTCATTTGATATATCTATGATTGGTGCCCTCAATATATTATTGGATGGAACTCTAAGTGTAAAACTGTTTCCATCCTTGATACTATGACTATCCTTCGAACGAATACCTAACTCTAGTATTATTTCATTTTCTATTATACCTAGATAGAGTTTAAGGTTGCTGCATTCTTCTTTTCCAACTTCCCAATAACTATCCTTATGTATACCACTTAATGCACTTAACCTACTATTAGTGGGTAATGGTATTGTATCACCCTTTTCATTTTTCGATGAGATTAGTAAGAATAGTTGTTCCGACCCATCTTTATCTTGGCTTTCCATTGATTCTATTGCGTTCCCTATATCAAGCCATCCATTTTGATTTATTGTTATCTGATTACTCCCTTCCATTAGCACTAACTTTGGTTCATCTGCTACAGGTCTAATAAAAAGACTTATTTCTCTGATATTTGTTTGTGCTGATTTACCCCCACTATTTGGATAAGAAATGGCTCGAAACTCTAATGCAATGTCACCTGACTTGTTCTCCTTTGGTTTTAATAATATATTGCTTAATTCGTCAATATCAATACTACTCTTATCTATTTCCTTACCAATCGTACTCACAAGTTCAATATCCTCGGGTAAATTATGAATTTGTACAAATGTCTGGTCATTTTCATTTTCCTTTATCACATCAAGTATTTCACTTAGCAACCATCCATAATTATCTTCATCTTCATCTTCATCAATCACTCTTGCCTCTTTTATTTCAATACTTGGTTGTATTGCATCTCGCATAAATGGTATTTTAATCTCAAGTGCCTCACCAAGACCTATTTCTCCTGTAGAGATCTCACGTGAAAGTGTATTTGCAGTAATAGAAATTTCTTTATCCCTTATTCCATTGTCTTTTAATGATAACGATTTCAAATCTGTATATTCGAAAACATATGAAGTCATCTTACTACTATTTCTCTCAATTTTTATTGGCATCCAATCACTGCGATCCCGATTATATATATGCACTTCGTTCGGTACATTTAATTTAATCCTTAACTCTTCTGAACCATCATTATCTAATAATATATTTTTAATGTCTTTTGATTTAATGACTTCCTTTAAATCGATTGTTCCATCTTGTTCTAATGCCTGATAATCTGTGTTTACTTCCAATCTTTTAGGTTGATCAGCTTTTGCTACAATGTATATGTTAGCTTTTTCTACTGTTTCTTCTTTGCTATCGTTTTTTATTTCTCTTGTTATTGCATGTATATTAATTTCAAAGTTTCCCGATACATTTTCTACTGGCATGATGGCCAAATCATTAATCTCCGCTAGCTCAAATTCCCTATCTTTTCTTATGATTTCATACTCATTATTGCCCTGGTTTACCTTTTTTACTAGGTTCAATTCTTCTGGTATATTTGAGAATGATAGGCTTAAAACTTCTGAACCATCTGTATCGCGTAGTCTTACCGCCTCAACGATATCTTGTATGGATATTACGCCATCCTCTTCTATTTCCTGATTATTTAATTGTAGTATTGGTTTATCGGCAATTCCCTTTATGCTTACCCCTACTGAATTTATTGAGGAACTAATCATTGTCCCATTTTCTTGAACCTGGCTTATCATTAGTTGTAGATTAAATTCTCCGCTGAAATTATTTTCAGAAACTAATTCAAGTACACCTTCATTCTTTTTTAGATCAGACCAAGTGAATAACCAGTCACCACGTGAATCTTTAACACCAAGTGATGGTATTATTTCTTCAGGAAGTCCTCCTACTCGAACTAATGTAAGTTTATCTTTACCACTCATTATCCAGTTTTCGCTATCTTTTGAGCTAAATTGTATTCTTCCAACTTCGCCGTCTTCATTCATGCTTACAACTCTTGTATGTTCAATCTCTAGTAATGGCGGGTCATTAAAAGCGACTTGAAATCCTATATCGTATAACTTAACTTCTTTACCATCTCTATATCCTACAATCTCCCTTATTACATTATTTCCATTCGCCCATTCGGGATTTGTTTGTAGTGTCTTGATGTTTTCTATATTTATTTCATCAACATATTCACTTATACTATACATTTCATTTGCTTGGCTTACACCATCTCCATTATCTATCCATATCTCTAATTCTTTCCAGATTACATCACTATTATCTAATTTACCATCTTTATTGTTGTCTAGTGTCCTTAGAGCGCTTGACCCTGAAGAAAAACTTCTTCCATTGTCTTGTGTCCTGAAATATTCAGAGAAGAGTTCTTTGGATGATTTGATTAGGTCATCTTCACTGTCATTGCTTTGGTTGTTGAGGACAATGAAACCTGCTTGTTTGTCAGAGGCATCTATCCATGCAGTATTAATTTTACCTTTTCCTGGTATCATCTCAAACTTAACATTTCCGTCATCTGTTTCTAGATTTGTTAATTGAAGCATTCCCGTACCAGACAAATCTATTACCACTGGGTCAACGAAAACTGCGTCTTTATTTAAATATTTTGGATCATTGTAGTTCATATCTTTAATTACTATCTCCTCAGTTATCGTTTTTGACCTTGTATTTAAACCACTTCCTCCATCTATACTTGCTGTTATTGCTGTCGATATACTGTGATTTTTTTCTATTGTCTTTGCAAATTCGTTCGTAGATACTAAGAACAGGTTTCCGTCATTCAGTAGCTCGTACTCATCAAGTTGCTCCAATGTCTTATTCGACTTTGGAATTGAAAACAATATTGTAGTTCCAAATGCATCAGTTGCACCAATGCTTATGTATTTCCCACCTTTATTTTCTGCTATAGTATAGCCATCAGGTATATTACTTAAAGCAATCATAAGTTCTTCATTTTTATTTCTATTCCCACTGCTCGATTGTCCTCTTCTGAATGGTATCAATAACTTCTGATTTATTGGATCAAAGCTGAGAGTTTCATTTTCAGAACTAATGTTTATTTCGGGTTCTTTTGCTATTTGGTATATCACCATCTCAAATTGGTTGCTATCGCTGTTTTTAGCTATTAAATTAACTTTGTCTAATTCTCGAGCACTTGATTCTTGACTTGATATATTCTTTCTTGTGCTAGCTAGAATTTGATACTCTCCTTTATATTTACCACTATATAATTCATCTGTTTCTATCTCTACATCTAATGATTTGAATTCTCCATTTAATTCCTCTATATTTACTTCCCATTCAAAGACATCTTCAATATTGTTTTTTTCTTCTCTACTAATAATGCTTTCTTCACTATATACCTTACTACCTTTTGGTAGGGTTAGTTGAATTAGAGCTGTTTTCGTACTCTTCGGAATTTTTAGTATACATTCAATACTTGTCCTTCTACCTGCTATCTGGTAAATATCGGATATTTCAAAATTTGCTTGTACTTCACCCTCTATTATCGGTGTGGCTACCCAATCTACTTCCTTTACTTCACTAAGTGCTACTCTTCCATTCGTAGGTTCCCTACTCAGGGCTTGTATCTCAATACTAATTACATCTATAGCTCCATTTCTATCACGAATAATTGCATTTTCCCATTCTTTCTCATTCAATATCCATTTGCCATCATCCATAAATCCTAATCTCCTACCTGTTCTGTCACTGATAAAAAATTCTTCATTCGTACTTGGTTCTTTTATTGTTACTTCATATGTTAAAATTTCGCTTTTATCTGATACTACAGCTTTAAGATTTTTCCCAATTTCCAGCATTTCATATCCACTACTCGGTATGTAGCTATCATTTTCCTCCCAAATGGGTGTAGAAGCAACTGCCTCATATTTTAGCTCCGTCTCTATCTTTTTTATCTCTGATTTCATCCCTGTCTGCCCTAATTGAGTATAGATTAATAGTTCAATTTCATACGACTCTGTTAAGTCGGCATTATCAGCTGTTTCTAAAGTAATTTTTTGTATTCTATCTTTAATTTCCTCTATGTTCCCTGAAATTCTCCATTCATAGAGTCCTTTTGAACTTAATATTGGCTCCAACTCGAAGACTCCTTCTTCAATTAGTTTCAACACTTGATTTGATTTTGCCGTATGTCTGATTGCCAAATTTATTGTATGGTCTGGATAATCTTGGAAATCGATATCAATAATTTTATCTATAGTCACTTTATCACCTTCATCATATATCTTCCCTTTTTGCATAGTTAGTTGTACTTCTGCCGACTTAACCTCTCTTTGAAGACAAAATAGGACTTCTATCTCCGCTATCTCTCCTGCTTTATCAGTAGCAGTCAGTTTTGTACCCCACTCCATATAACCCTGTGGACTATCTAC
>Ga0163109_10002314_pt1 | contig 14940 bp, 8 predicted proteins | sample CRUFie1St13metaG_FD_108704 | JGI IMG/M metagenome (GOLD analysis project Ga0163109, IMG submission 108704) | Marine microbial communities from the Costa Rica Dome - CRUD Field 142mm St13 metaG | ecosystem: Environmental > Aquatic > Marine > Oceanic > Photic zone | place: Costa Rica: the Eastern... | reverse complement strand
CATAATCCCTTATGGAAGTCAATCCTGTTAGGTCAATAAATGTATCCGTGCTGTATGCAATAATTCCTGATCCTGCAGAAGTACCTGAAGGTCCATAGCTTATTTGGAAACTATCCGGAGCAGAAGTATTGTTGTCTATCCATGAAAGAGTAGCACTTGAAGAAGTAACGTTACTAGCCTGAAGATTAGAAGCAGCTATACAAGACGGAATTTCGGTTACCGATACATCGTCAATGTATAAGTAATAACCATCGAGACCACCATTGGCCACGTGGAATGCGATGTAAACGTCTCCACTGTAAGCACTAAGGTCAACCGTATTCGTCGCATAGCTCGTATTGCTGTACGTCGCATTAGCTACTAATGTTCCGGTAAAGTCTGAAGCACTATTACCTGTTGTAGATATTAATACCTCAAAATCCTGTGGCTCAGATGAAGAACGTGCACGATAAGAGTACGTTAGCTCGTCGTTACCTGTTAAAGTAATCGCCGGAGTAATTAGATAGTCATCGTTGTTACCATAGTTATAATCCGTGTACAATCTCGCACTATTCGACCCACTTTGTGAGTAGAATGAGGAAGTGTTTATGTTCCATGCATCCGATGTACCACCATTTATTACTGACCAGCATGATGGGATACTTGATGAGCCATCAAAGTCTTCACTAAATGGAACACTGCTTGAATTACAAGGAGTGGATACTGATTCAGAAACTACAGAACTTGTATCACCTGAAGCACAAAGGGCTTGAACACTGACCGTGTAAGAAGTATTTGCTGTAAGTCCTGTTAGAGAAACTGATGTTGAAGTTGGATTTGGACTCACTGTATTCGTTGTTGATCCGTCTGAATAAGTAACAATGTAACCTGTAGATCCAGTATTCGGATCTGTGAAGCTGACATCAACAGACGTTGTACTCGTCGCAGATACTGTTAATCCAGTTATGTTCAAACAAGAGGGTAACGCACTATAATATACCGTTAAGAACCAACCATTGCTTACGTAATTATATGATGTACCACAACCAGAACCACCATATGTTCGACCAGCATGTAATTCAAAGTCTAAAGTTCCAGTTCCACCTTGTGCAAAAGTTAAACCTGATCTTGAGTAGGATTGACTTCCACCTGAGCTAAAAGATCCACTGTAAGTGGAGCCTTCATTAACACCTAAAGAAGAGCATCCTAAGAAAGATCTTTGTTCACTTCTCCAACCTCCGCCTTGAGCAACCATTTCATAATCAATACTAACACTATCTACTTGGGAACCTGCTGGTATCGTTACACTTACAGATGATGGACAGGATGAACCCGCAGAAGAACTAAACGAGCGATCTGTTGGGCTATCACCCCCCGCGTATGCCGCACACACAGCTCCCGAGGGACAAGCGCGCGCAGTTGTAAAAGAACTAGCAGCACTCCAATCTGAGGTATCACCAAGACCACAAATTGCGCGTACGTAAACTACATAATCTGTTTCCGCCGTTAGACCGGAAATTCCTGTATTTGTGGAATTTTCTAAAGAACTATTTAAGGCATCTAAAGTGGCAGTAGTCGGATCAAAACCGGTCGTACCCCAAGCAATTTGCCATTGTGATGCAGAAGCATTATCTGTAAATGTGTAATCCACTGTAGATTCTGTAATTCCTGACACAATAGGCGTAGTCGGCGCTGCACATGCCGCAGGAGCTGAACAAGAAACAGAAAAGTTAAAAGTAGAACCTGTGACACTTCCATCAGCATCAACATAAAACGATATAGTACCCGTAGCAGACGTGTATGTCGTAGTGGTTGAAATAGAACCATATCCAGAGGCTATCACATTGCCAGTGCCTTGTGCTCCGTCAGTAATAACCCATTGGTCACAACACGATTCTGTAGACCCACCAGTGAAATCCATGGAAATGAGATCAGTAGGGTTTGCCACAACAAAGTCGACAGCGTCAGATGGGCCGTAATAGTTGCCATATGTGTACGAAGAGGTAGTTGGACAAACAGTTGCTTGAGCAACAGCACTTGATTTACCCACAAAAAGGGTAACAAGAAGTATTGTAAAAAATTTAAGAGAGAGTGGTAAACGTTTCATGTTAGGTGATTTACAGAAAAATAATTGTTAAGTTGTTGAGGTTGTTAAGTGTTTGACCCTAAAAGACTTACATCTGCTTTTTGTAAAAAAAGGAAGCTCTGTGATACAACAAAAGTGCTAGAAATACCCGTAAGCAGATAAGATTTTGATTTGGCCATAAGAGCCTTGAAGTTACTTTACAATTTATTAACATCCAAGCCTTGATAAGGTCAAAAATTTTAAATTTTCATCTAACTAATTGCAATAGAACACTTTAACCTTGGCAAAAAAATCTATTTTAATGGACGAAACTTCTCAAGAGGTGTATTTCCTTTAAAACCTCGCAGAAGTCATCCATCCTGTGTTTAATTAAAATTCATGTTGAGACTAAAAAATGGTTTGATGACATGAATTGTGCAAAGAAATTTTAGAACAATAGTAAATTTAGTCATCTAAAGCACGAGGTATGTTTCAAGACTTGTTCCACCATCATGATTACTTCAATGTTGATGATTTGCTCACAGATGAGCATAAAATTATCCGGGAATCCGTACGTGACTGGGTAAAACAGCGCATGAGCCCTGTAATCAACGAGTACGCTCAGCGTGCAGAGTTTCCAGAATGGGTTGTTAAAGAACTCGGTGAAATTGGAGCCTTTGGACCCAATATCCCTGCAGAGTATGGCGGTGGAGGTATGGATGAGATTGCCTATGGCATCATCATGCAAGAACTCGAACGTTGTGACTCAGGCTTGCGCTCTACTGCCTCTGTTCAAGGTTCATTAGTCATGTATCCTATCTGGAAGTTTGGTTCAGAAGATCAGCGCATGAAATACCTTCCAAAGCTTGCCACAGGTGATTTATTCGGCTGTTTTGGCCTTACCGAACCCAACCACGGATCAAATCCAGGCGGCATGGAGACCAAGTTTGTGGAAGATGGAGACGACGTCATTCTCAATGGAGCTAAAACTTGGATTTCAAACTCTCCTTTAGCGGATGTAGCCATTGTTTGGGCAAAAAATCCCGAAGGGAAAATCCAAGGATTAATTGTGGAGAAGGACATGGAAGGCTTTTCAGCACCTAAAATTGATAACAAGTGGAGTTTACGCGCTTCCATCACAGGAGAGCTTGTCTTCGACAATGTACGTGTGCCCAAGGCCAATATTCTTCCCGGCGTAGTTGGACTGAAAGGACCTTTATCCTGCTTATCCTCAGCGCGCTATGGTATTGCATGGGGAACAATTGGTGCAGCACTTGACTGTTACGATACAGCACTGCGTTATTCCAAAGAGCGTATTCAGTTTGGAAGACCGATTGCCGGTTTTCAATTACAGCAAAAGAAGCTTGCTGAAATGATTACTGAAATCACCAAGGCTCAGCTGCTTGTGTGGCGATGCGGAAGCCTTAAAAATGAAGGAAAAGCAAGTCCGGCGCAGATTTCGATGTGCAAAAGAAACAACTGTATGATGGCGCTTGAAGTAGCTCGAGAAGCCCGACAAGTATTGGGTGGCATGGGTATTACAGGAGAATACCCTATCATGCGCCACTTGATGAACCTCGAAACGGTAATTACCTATGAGGGAACGCATGACATTCACTTATTGATTACCGGTTTAGATATTACGGGCGAGAACGCCTTCAAATAAAACCTAGAACACCTTTTTATGCAGCGTATCCCACCTCTATCCTTAGCAGGCACAATCCTTTTAGTCCTCCTAAGTAACATTGGCTGGGCACAACAATCTGTCTACTTTTCCCATAAGACACTTAGTGTTTATCCCAATATTAACGAAAACAGTCAGTGGCAAGACTTTACTCTAGAAGAAGTCCAAGGATATGCAATGGGATGGCTCACTTTCCAGCATATTCCTGACCAATCTACATTAGATGCCATTGAAGATGCGGGCATTATTCTACAGGAATACGTAAAAACCAATACCTATCTCGCGGCGATACCTTCACATCTATCGCCTTCGGCCTTACTCAACTATCATGTAGAAGCGATTACTCCAATTGCAAGTAAGCACAAGGAACACAAGAGAATTTGGTCGACGCCCTACCCTGCTTGGGCCCTTGAAGGAGATGACATCAAGCTCTCCGTGCGCGCCTATGCGCATGTCAACCTCATATCTGCCATCGATCAAATTGAAAAAATAGGAGGACAAATAGAGGAGATCATTCCACACGGTAACATACTTGCGGTAAGAATTCCCCAACATGCATTAAATCATCTATGTTCTATAAATACACTGCGCTCTATCGACCTACAGTCTGAACCCGGCAGGCCAGAATCTGATGAGGGAAGACATCTTCACCGTTCAAATGCTATTGACAATGACTTTTATGGCGGCCGTTCTTATGACGGAACTGGAGTTAGTCAAGCCGTTAATGATGATGGATTTGCAGGGCCCCATATCGATTTTAAGGGTAGGAATGCTCAAGCCACGGTAGCTAATGATCTCAATGGAGACCATGGCGATATGGTAGCAGGTATCGCAGGAGGTGCTGGAAATCTCGACCCTACAATGCGAGGAATGGCTCCGGGGAGCTTCTTATATGTACGACAATATAATGCCAATATGGGTGGAACCTTGGACTACCATATCGACAGCAATGTTCTTGTTTTTAACTCATCTTACAGTAATGGCTGTAATGCCGGCTACACAAATACCACCTTGCTTGTTGATCAAGAAATCTATGATAATCCTACATTAATGCAGGTCTTCTCAGCTGGAAACAGCAATGGCGACGACTGTGGTTATGGCGCAGGAAACCAATGGGGGAACATTACAGGAGGCCACAAAGTGGGAAAGAATGTTATTGCCACAGCCAACCTCGGTGAAAATGATAATATCCAAGCAAGCTCTAGCCGAGGACCAGCATCGGATGGACGAATCAAGCCCGATATATCTGCCCACGGGAACTATCAGACCTCCACTGACCCCAACAACGAATATGCTTCGGGTAGCGGGACCTCTGCAGCTGCTCCGGGCATTGCAGGTTGCTTTACTCAACTTCAGCATGTTTATAAGATGCTAAATAATGGAAATGATGGACCTTCAGCATTGCTCAAAGCTGTGATGCTTAATACAGCCAATGACTTAGGTAATGACGGACCTGACTTTATCCATGGGTGGGGAAAGGTTAATACATTAAAAGCAACTGAGGCCTTAGAAGAAGGCCACTACCTCACAAGTTCTGTAAGCCAAGGCACTATCAACAATCATACTATTAATGTGCCAGCAGGGACTAGTCGTCTTAAGGTTATGGTCTATTGGGCAGATCCTGAGGGGTCAACCTCTGCGGCTCAAGCATTGGTGAATGACCTGGATGCCACACTAACTGATGGCAGTAATGTATTCTTCCCTTGGCTTCTAAACACAACCCCTAATGCAGCAAGCCTAAATCAACCCGCTTCTAGAGGTGTAGACAATCTTAACAACGTCGAGCAAATTGCAATTGACGATCCCAGTGCATCGAGCTACACATTAACCGTAAGTGGAAGCACTATCCCTTTCGGCAGTGCGCAATACTGGGTTACATGGGAATATATCAATGATACGCCAGTGGTAATCTTTCCTATGGGTGGCGAGGGGCTAGAACCCAATACCAATGTGCGTATTCAATGGGATGGCTGGAATTCTGCAGATAACTTCTTTATTGAATATTCCCTTGATGAAGGAAATACATGGACTCCTATTTCAAACGTCTTGGGTAGCCTTCGCATCCTTACCTGGACAACACCGAACGTGCAAACGGGGCAAGCACGCATTCGCATTACACAAAATGGAATGAGCGCTACAAGTGCTGAGAACTTTAGCCTAATGCGTCGTCCCGAAAACGTTCGAATTGATCGTATCTGCCAGGACGACAATCAACTTGTTCTAGCTTGGGACCCAGTGGATGAAGCCTTTAATTACGACATCTTTTTATTGGGAAGTCAATACATGGATTCTATTGGCAATACTACGGACACCTCTTTTAACATAACAGTTAGTGACCTGTCAGAAGAGCAGTGGCTTGCCGTACGCGCCAATGGCATCAATGGTATGCGGAGTAATCGAACAATAGCTATTCCATTTGAAGGACTCGGCTCTGGGGGCCAAAACTCCTGCGTACTCTCCTGTAAAAGTGATATCGATGCAGGGATCCAAGCCATAACCTCAAGTCTTCCTGATGCGGATTTGTGCAATCAAAATATAGCTCAAGGCCTTGACATTGTAGTCGAAAATCTTGGGGATGTAGACTTAGGATTTGTAGAGGTGAATTTCCAAGTTAATGATGGACCTATCATTTCAGAATTTCTCTCAGGAACGCTTGATTCAAGAAGCACATTAGCGCACAGCTTTGGTAGCATTCTATTTATTGATCGACCTGGAAGCAATACACTCAAGATTTGGACAAGCACCAATGGTGACAGTACGAATTGCAATGACACGCTGTATCGCACCATAAATCTTGCTAAAGCTGATTTACCTGACAATACCACGCAACAAGGATGTCTTGGTGAACCCGCTGTACTAACCTTCGACAACTTACTTGGTGACGTTACATGGTTTGACAATGGAAATCCCGTAGGCCAAGGACCAACTTTTACCACCCCTAGCCTGAGTTTTCAGAGGTTTTACCAAGCACAACAAACGATTCCCTCAAGTCCACTTCAAGCAGGGCCAATGGGTACTGACTTCGGAGGTGGTGGCTACCATGGATCAAATGGCTTCTTCCCTGCCCTAGAATTTGATGCTGACACCAACTTCATTATAAAGTCAGTGTTAGTCGATGCAGACGGCGCAGGCAACCGCACCATTGAGATTCGCCAAGGGACATCTAACGGAAATGCGATTTACAGCGAAACCTTTTCACTAATAGATGGCCCTCAACGCATAGAACTTGATGCTACTATTCCAGGTCCTGGGACCTACTTTATTGGTGGAAATGGCATGGAATTGTACCGCAACAATTCAGGTACGGATTATCCCTACATCACTGAAGGAATTGTGAGAATAACGCGTTCCACAGCCACCACCGATCCTGATGCATACTATTATTATTTCTATGATTGGGAGATTGCTTTAGGACCATGTGTGGGAAATCTAGTGAATGTCTTTGCCGAACCCATAGGACTTAGCATAAATGCTAGTGGAATTGAAAACAATTTTGATTTTAGCGCTTCCACCTCCAATAGTAGCCTAAATAATGAATGGCAATGGGATTTTGGTGATGGAGGAAGTTCAACCGATGCTTCGCCCACTCATACCTATTATAATGTAGGCAATTATACCGTGCGTGTGACGGCCAACAAGGGGTGTTCTAAGGATACAGTAATCACGGTAACAACAATATCCGATATAGATGATCCAGAAAATGCGATACATTTCGAACTCTACCCTAATCCAGGTAAAGATATTGTAACGCTAAACGTAAACTCTTCTGAAGACTACAGCATTCAAGTATCAAGTGCTGATGGAAGAAAAATAGCCCACATTAATAAACGAGCAGAAACAACTAAAAACATGCTCGATACAGAAACTTGGAGTCAAGGAATTTACTGGATATCCATTCAAAGTAAAGGATTTAGCCATACACTACCCTTGATCATAGAATAAGCCCTATATGACGGGGTATTGCAGAATAATCTCATTCTGTAAATTTTGAGTTATGCACACGAAATACACGACTTTTTTTTCGATTGTGTGTTACTTCCTGGCAAACGCTTAGGCTAGCAGAGTATAATTATCTTTTTTTGATTTATGGAGGATAAGGCCAAACGCATTGAGTCGTTGACCAAGAAAGTCAGCGATAATTTACAGCAACAGAGAAGTCAACGACAAAATGAACTTGATGAGCGTGGTCGCATAATGCCCCAGGCGAGACACCTTGAAGAAGCTGTCCTTGGTGCTATTATGCTAGAAAAAGAATCCTTTGATGTGGTGTCCGGCTTCCTCAAAGAAGAAAGCTTTTACATTGATGCACACCAACGCATCTATAAAGCAATGCGACAGTGTTACGAGGACAACCAACCCATTGATATTTTAACTGTTGTTGAACGGATTAAACTCAATGGTGAGCTTGAAACCATTGGTGGAGCTTATTACGTTGCTGCGCTCACCAATAAGATAGCCTCCAGCGCCAATTTAGAGTATCACGGGCGTTTGCTGGCACAAAAACATCTCAAAAGAGAACTTATCTCTTTATCCAATGAATTCATTAGAGATGCATTTGATGAAACTGTAGATGTGTTTAATCTTATGGATAAGGCGGAGGCATCTCTTTTTGCCTTATCAGAGGATAATCTCCGAAAAAGTGCTGCACAAATCAATAGCGTATTAACCGACGAGCTCCAAGAAATTGACGAGCGCAGAAAAAAAGCAATAGATGGAAATGTACTTACCGGAGTGGGTACTGCCTTCACCGATCTTGATAGAATTACCGCAGGTTGGCAAAAATCCGACTTAATTATTGTTGCGGCCAGACCAGGTATGGGAAAAACGGCATTTACCTTAGCGCTTGCAAGAAATGCTGCCGTGGAGTTTGACAAGGGAGTTGCGTTTTTCTCGCTTGAGATGTCCAATAATCAGTTGGTCTCTCGTCTAATCTCCATGGAAACGGAAATTGCAGGAGACAAACTCCGAAAAGGTACCTTGCTAGAAAGAGAATGGGTAAGTCTTACCGAAAATATTGACGCCCTTCAGAATGCTAAGATTTACGTTGATGATACGCCAGCTATCAATGTCTTTGAGCTACGTGCAAAATGTCGAAGACTTGCCAAACAGGGTATTGATCTTATTGTGATTGATTACCTCCAACTCATGTCGGGATCTACAGAAAAGGGAGGCAATAGAGAACAAGAAATCAGTCAGATTTCTAGAGCACTCAAAGGACTAGCTAAAGAGCTCGACGTTCCTGTTATCGCTTTAAGTCAGCTCAGTCGGGCTGTCGAAACTCGAGGTGGAGTCAAACGACCTCAACTCTCCGATCTTCGGGAATCAGGTGCTATTGAGCAAGATGCTGATATGGTTATCTTTCTCTATCGACCAGAGTATTATGGCATCACAGAAAATGAAGATGGGTCTGATGCCCGAGGTACTGCAGAAGTAATTATTGCAAAAAATAGACACGGCGCAATACAAACGGTTCGCTTGCGCTTCTTAGACAAATTCGCCAAGTTTACCAACAAGGATGCGAAAGTACTCCCCCCTGAAGCCGAACAGGAGACGCGCACCTTCTCTTCAAGAATTAATGATGACGATGATATTTTAGGCGGTCTGAGCCCAAAAACTGATGACGCACCATTTTAAGTTTTCGATCTAACATTGGCTCAAACACAACAAACCTAAATATTGCGGGATTTCACTTTTGTGCGCGCCAAATCATTAACCCAGCAATCCCAGCAAAGAGCACATTGGGCAACCAAGCGCCTATCATAGGATTTAGGGCGTATCCCAAGGTCCAAGTTTCAGAGAACTTGTTCAAAAAAACATAAGCCACCGCGACTACAACAGCACCCGCCAAATGAATACCAATTCCTCCTCGCTGTTTACGTGAAGCAATAGAAAAACCCATAACTGTCATGATAAGCATCGAAAAAGCACTGGCACTTCGACGATGAATTTCATAAGACCAATAAGAACCACCTCCAGCTCCAGATTCCTCAACAATCTGAATAAATTCCTTCAATTCGTCTGAGGTCATTGTTTCCCTCGTGGAAGGCAAGGTCGTGAATGTTTTCTCGGTGATGGGCAAAATGGTATCGAGATAAGGATCTTTAAATGTGCCTCGGCGCATGGTCATCTTACCATCATCTCCCAATGATCGTATGAGATAGTTTTGAATTTTCCAGCGCGCTTCCCCTTCATTGACATCTTCAATTATTGATGCCTTAGTTGAACTGAGTTTCCAAACCAACCTGTGATCTTGAAATTTTTCTAAGGAGAATGAGACCGCACTTCGATCATAGGGATTCCATTGTTGAAAATACATTGAAGTACTTGGGTCTATAAAACGATGTAAATCATGTTGAAGCTCAGGTAATTTCTTTCGCAATCGACGTTCTTCAAAATCTACCCTAGCCTTATTGGACTGCGGTAGGATTTTATGGTTTACGACATACATCGTCCCAGTAAAAAATAAAGCACAGCCAATATATGGGACAAGTAAGCGATAAAAGGATATACCACCACTCACTGACGTAATAAATTCATTTCGATAAGCAAGCTTAGAGGTGAAATACACAATGGAAATCAACAAAAATAATGGTGCAAGAAGCGCTGCGATATGAGGAATAAAATGAATGTAATAGTCTAGAATGACCTCCTTTGCCGGGATCGATTTTTCGATGAAATTGTCAATCTTTTCTGAGAAGTCAATGGCAGTAGCCACAAGGGTAAATAAGAAAATGGTCAAGAAAAAACTCTTGATAAATTTTGCGATGATATATCGATCAATAGTGCGCATGAATACCCTTTAAACGTATCAACTACAATCGTTGCATACAACGATTAAGCGTTTCGGTCTTCCAAGAAGTATAGATTCCTTGTTGGATGGCCTCCCTTGCACCCTTCATAAGACTTAAGTAGAAAGAAAGATTTTGTAAGGAAGCAATCTGTGGCCCTAGGCGTTCACCAGCAACAAACAAGTGGCGGAGATAGGCCTTGCTGTGCCGTCGAGAAGTAATAGCCTCTGAGGCTGGGCTTATCGGCAAGAAATCCGTCGCCCATTTTCTGTTTTTGATATTGATAATCCCCTCATGGGTGAACAGCATACCATTTCGGCCATTTCTTGTCGGCATCACACAATCAAACATATCTATGCCTAATCCTATGCACTCCAATAAATTTTCAGGCGTCCCTACCCCCATCATATAACGAGGTTTTTCTTGAGGTAACTCCGCAGTACATACTTCCGTCATCGCATATAAATCCTCCTTGGGTTCACCTACAGATAAGCCTCCAATCGCATAGGCAAACGAATCGTATTGCATTACCTCATTACAGGACATTTGACGCAGATCACCAAATGTTCCACCTTGCACAATGGGCAACATGGCTTGCTCATGTCCATAAGGACAAGACGTAGATTGAAATGCCTCCCAGCAACGCTTAAGCCAACGATGTGTAAGCTCCATTGATTTTCTGGTATCCTCATAGCTAGACGGCCATGCTGGACATTCGTCGAATGCCATAAAAAAATCTGCCCCAAGTGTTCGTTGAATATCCACGGCACGTTCAGGAGTAAATTGATGTTTTGAGCCATCAATATGTGAGTGAAACAATGCCCCTTCCTCGGTAATCTTGATTCGATCGGCTAAAGAAAAAATCTGATATCCCCCACTATCGGTCAACATCGGACGTTCCCAAGAGGTAAAACCATGAAGGCCGCCAGCCTCTCTAATGATATCCAAGCCTGGACGAAGAAATAAGTGATAGGTATTCCCCAATATGATCTGGGCCTTAATGGAGTCCTCTAATTCCGCAAAATGAACACCTTTAACACTCGCTTGAGTGCCCACTGGCATAAAGATCGGTGTTTCAATGACACCATGATCCGTTGTTACAGTACCACTTCGCGCTTGGCTATTCGTATCTTTTGCGTCAATGTTAAACTTCACCGTAATAGATTATATCGTTTTGGGCATATTTATCCTTGAGCGAATATATCATATTCAGCGTCCATGGCTGAATAAGAAGTATATAGAAAGTGCACAACCCAAGACTACAACGCCTCATCATGAAGGTATATCCCTTGTCCTATGTGTCTATAATGAAGCAAAATATCTTAAACAATACCTCAAGTCATGGATAGCTGTTGACTATCCTAACCTCGAGATTATCATTGTAAACGATGGTTCTGAAGACGACAGCCTAGATATAATACAACAGCTCACCTCTGAACATTCGCACATTCAGATAATAACTATTGACCACCAAGGCAAAAAGAAAGCCCTCGAAACCGGAATTCAAAAAGCAAAGTATCAATGCATTGCACTAACGGACATCGATTGTTATCCAAACTCAGATAAATGGCTGCACGCGATGACAAGTTCTTTCAAAAAATCAGGCTGTCTCATTGGATTTGCGCCTTATCACTATGAAAAACATTCTATAGTCAATGGGTTAATGCAATTTGAAATGAAATTACTCGGTGAAGACTATCTCAAGGCTGCTATTCAAGGAAAGGCCTACATGGGTACAGGACGAAATCTTATGCTCTGGAAACCCGATTTTCTAGAATGGAAGGCGAATAACCTAAACAAGTTAGCCACAGGAGATGACGATTTGTTCATCCAATATTGCGCAAAGAAAAAATTGTGTGATGTGGTAACACATCCATCCACTTGGGTGTACTCTGCTCCTCCTATTTCTATAAGACACTACATTCAACGGAAGTCAAGACATCAGCATAGTGGCCGAATTTATCCTCTTGCTCTCCAGTTTCGCTTATTCTTACTTAACCTGCCTACAATCGTCTATTCTTGGTCTATCCTTTTTGCTATTGTGAGTGGGTATCTGCCCATAATATTTATGTTATCCACATTGATCCTCTATTTCAGCAGCGGAGGGGTATTACTTAGACCGAGAAATATTCAGAAATTTCTCACTTTTGCCTTAGGTCGGTGGTGTTATGGGATCCTCTTTCCTTATGGCATTCTACGTACCTTATGGACAGATAAAAGTAAATGGCTAGGTTAACCAAACTAGAAGATAACGTCTTAGTAAAGAGAGTCCGGGAAGATGGCGACCAGTTCGCCTTTGGTGCTCTCATGGAAAAGTATCGAAAGCCTATTTTCTACACCATACTTAAAATGGTGAACAATCGGGAAGATGCAGATGACCTTACCTTAGAATGCTTCACAAAGGCTTATAAGAATATTCATAAGTATGACGATAGCTATGCCTTTTCTACTTGGGTGTTTAAGATAGCCTCTAACGGAGCCATTGACTTCCTTCGTAAAAAGAGACTAGAGACAACCTCGATTGATCGTAAAATTGGAGGGGAAGATGGCGAAGGAGGAACGAGCTTAGCCAATATGCTTTCCGATGACAAGCTGGATCCAGAAGAAGAAATCATTCGAACGCAACGAAGTGATAAACTGCAGGATTTAGTGGCCTCTATGGATCCCAAGTATGGAGAATTAATCAAGCTCAGACATTTTGAAGAGTTGAAGTATGACGAGATTGTCGAGCGCACTGGCCTTCCCATAGGAACGGTCAAGGTTCGATTATCACGGGCTAAAAAGCTCTTGGCCTCTATGCTTGACGACCGTCGCTTTACCATTTAATTTTGGTTCAATTAGACACATTTATACCCAACCTTACGGAGGAACAGCATCATCAGTTTAATCAGCTGTCCTCTGAGTTTATAGCTTGGAATAACCAAATCAACATGGTCAGCCGTAAGGACACCGATCATTTACTTGAACGGCATATCCTTCACAGCCTTTCTTTAAGCTATATTGTCGACTTTCCCTCGTATCCAGATGTGCTTGATATTGGAACTGGCGGAGGCTTCCCAGGATTACCTCTTGCCATACTCTTTCCCAATACACAGTTTTATCTTGTAGACTCCATTGGGAAAAAGATTAAAGTCGTTCAGTCCTTGGTACAAACCTTAGGCCTAGGCAACGTCCATGCCAGTCATCAAAGAGCTGAGTCCTTTACAAAAAAAGTTGACCTTGTCATCAGCCGAGCGGTAGCTCGCACTGCCAAACTTGAAGTATGGAGTAAAGGAAAATTTAAGGGGAAACCCCGTTTCGCCTTTCTAAAAGGCGGAGATTTATCTGAGGAAATCAAGGAAGCAGGCTTAGACTACAGCATAAGTCCACTACATCAATATATTGGCCTACCTTTTTTTGAGACAAAAGCTATTGTCCATTACAATGTCCGTAAAGCTTAGGCAATCCCTAAACATGCTTTTACCCAAGTAGCAATATCACAGAGGGAACCATCATGTATAGGAAGTGGATCATTAGAGGCTATCGACCATACAGGCACTAGATTCGTGGTATGCGCTGTATTGGGACTTCCATCCTCGTTAACCATAAAATCAGCATTGCCATGGTCGGCCGTCAAAAATATTTGATAGTCTTCTGCAAGTAGCGCATTGACTACATCCTTCGCACACTCATCTACGGTCTCCACGGCTTTGATCACTGCAGCGAAATCACCTGTATGGCCAACCATGTCAGGATTGGCGAAGTTTAAGCAAAGAAAATCAGGACGATCCTCCCCGATACGCCGAATAGCTTCAGCGGTTAACTCAAAAGCTGACATCTCAGGCTGTAAATCGTAGGTCGCCACTTTTGGTGAGGGTATCACACAACGTTCTTCCCCATTAAAAGGTGTTTCGCGCCCCCCATTAAAGAAGTAGGTGACGTGAGGATACTTTTCTGTTTCAGCCATTCGCAGTTGTGTCAACCCTGCTTTTGAAATAGCCTCACCTAAGGTATTCTCAATGTTTTCTTTATCAAACAGGACGGGTATTGTTGAAAAAGACGCATCGTAACGCGTCATTGTTACGTAGTTTGTGTTGATGGAATCCAGCACTACTCCACCATCTGATACACCATAACACATGGCCTGAGTGATTTGTCGACAGCGATCCGTTCTGAAATTCCAACACAAGACAGCATCCCCTTCTGAAATACATTGAGCTTCTTGAGCACAAATTGTAGACTCTAAAAACTCATCTGTTATTCCATTAGCATACAATGACTTTATATGATCTTGAAGATTTTCAACAGGGACATTATGATTCGCTTGACCATGAATCAAGAGATCATAGGCTTTCTTCGTTCTCTCCCATCGCTGATCTCTATCCATAGCATAATAGCGACCTATGACAGACACTAAGCGCACTTGACTGTGCGGTTCAATATGT
>Ga0163109_10002313_pt1 | contig 14949 bp, 9 predicted proteins | sample CRUFie1St13metaG_FD_108704 | JGI IMG/M metagenome (GOLD analysis project Ga0163109, IMG submission 108704) | Marine microbial communities from the Costa Rica Dome - CRUD Field 142mm St13 metaG | ecosystem: Environmental > Aquatic > Marine > Oceanic > Photic zone | place: Costa Rica: the Eastern... | reverse complement strand
TGACCACCAAAGGCGTCCCCACAATCCCCGTTGCACCTGTGACCAAATCCATGCCGCAAAGTACTGCGCGACCTACCTTCGTTCAACGATGGCGACCACCGACCACATCCAAGCGATCCTCGACCGGATGCCCCACGAACCGGGCGTCTATCAGCACTTCGATGGGGACGGGAAATTGCTGTACATCGGCAAGGCCAAAAACCTGAAGAAACGCGTCGCCAGCTACTTCACCAAGCAAGATCACAACGGCAAGACGCGGCTGCTGGTGAAGAAGATTCGGGATGTGCAATGGATCGTGACCGCGAGCGAGGCCGACGCCTTGTTGCTGGAGAACAACATGATCAAGGAGCACAAGCCGATCTACAACATCCAGCTCAAAGACGACAAGACGTACCCCTTCATCGTGCTCAAAAAGGAGCGCTTTCCCCGCATCTTTCCCACCCGTCAGGTGCGGAAGGACGGGAGCGAATATTTTGGGCCCTACTCCAACGTCAAGGGCATGCACGCCGTGCTCGACCTCTGCAAGAAGCTCTACCCCATTCGCACCTGCAGCCTGGCCCTGACCGAGGACAACATCTCCAAGGGCAAGTTCCGGGTGTGCCTAGAATACCACATCGGCAACTGCATGGGGCCCTGCGTGGGCAAGCAAACGGAGGAGGCGTACAACGACAGCATCGCGGCCATCCGCCACGTGCTGAAGGGCAACCTCGGCGAAGTGAAAAGTGCCCTGAAAGAGGCCATGCTGGCCGCAGCGGAAGACCTGCGCTTTGAAGACGCCGAGCGACTCAAGCTCAAGCTCCTGGCGGTCGACAAGTTCCAGGCCAAGAGCACCGTGGTCCATCCGACCGTCTCGGACGTGGAAGTCTACGGGGTTGTGAGCGACGCAAAGTCGGCGTTTGTCAACTTCATGCGGATTCACAACGGTGCCGTGGTGCAAGGCCAAACCCTCGAGTTCCGTCGACGCCTCGACGAGTCAGACGAAGAAATCCTCTCTGCCGCCATTCCCCAGATTCGGGACCGCTTCGACGTCGCAAGCCGCACTGTGCTGACCCAAGTCGACTTGGATGTCTTTGGGGCGGAGTGCTTGGTGCCCCAGCGGGGCGACAAGAAAAAACTGCTCGACATGAGCCTTCGCAACGCCCAGTTCGCCATGCGCGACCGCCATGCCCAACTTGAACAAGTGGACCCCGATGCGGCCAAGGAACGGCTCATGGAAACCATGATGCACGACCTCAGACTCAAGGAACACCCGGTGCACATGGAGTGCTTCGACAACTCCAACATCCACGGCACCAATCCGGCCTCCGCGTGTGTGGTGTTCCGCAACGGCAAGCCCGCCAAGCGTGACTACCGCAAATTCAACATCCGCACGGTTGAAGGGCCGGACGACTTCGCCAGCATGAAAGAGGCGGTGTACCGGCGCTACAAGCGACTGCGCGACGAAGGCGAGTCGCTTCCCCAGATGGTCGTGATCGACGGCGGCAAGGGCCAACTTTCCCACGCCATGGAGGCCATTGACGAACTGGGACTTCGTGGCCAAATCGCGTTTGTCGGCATCGCCAAGCGGCTGGAAGAACTGTACTTCCCCGGCGACAGCGTGCCGATCTACCTCGACAAGCGTTCCCCCACACTGCGCGTCGTGCAACAAATGCGCGACGAAGCCCACCGGTTCTCGCTGGCCCACCACCGCAAGCGCCGCAGCAAGGCGTTTCTGCATTCCGAATTGGACGACATTCCTGGCGTGGGGCCCAAGACCCGTCAAGCCTTGATGGCGGCGTTTGGCGACGTCAAGGCCATCTCAGAGGCCTCGGAGAAGGCTCTCCTGGACGTCGTCAACCTAAAAGTGGCGCGCGCCGTGCGTGTGCACTTTCATGGCGCTCAGGCCTAAGCTGGGAATGCCGCTCGCCCCTTAGCACACTGCGCCAAAGACGGCAAGCAGTGCGAGCAAATCGGCCACGCTCACCGTGTCGTCTCCGTCGATGTCGCTCTCGCAACCTCCTTCGCAGCCAAATTCAGCGAGCACCAACAGCAGGTCGCTCACCGTCACGCTTCCATCGCTGTTCAGGTCTCCGGTGCAGGTGCCTGCACACGACTCGTACTCGCACGACCCATCGTCAACCGTCGCTGTCGGATTGTAATTGCACGCCTCAGGGTCGGTGCAGCGAGACACGGTGACCGTCACGGCCGCCCTGGGGCTTGAGCACTCAACCTCGAGCGTGCTTTGGACATTCCACTTGTAGAAGAAGTAATAATAGTCCAAGCTGGGTCCCGCTGTGCTGTTGGTGATGCTTCCCAATCCTGCCAAATCGTACGGGTAGTTCAACACCGATGAGGTCCCTTCACGCCACAACTGCGGATCGTCCGTAGTGCACCGCAAGCCATACTCCGTGCCGGGCTCCAACTCCAGACCAATGGGCAAGATGAATTCGCCGTCTGTCACCGTCACCGTCGAAGACCAAAGCACTTGGCCAAAGGCGTTGATGACCTCAAAGCTGCGGTCGTACGTCCCGCTTGCGTACAGCGTGACATCCAGCAAGCGCATCGGCTCGAACACATCAAATTCCAGCCACCTCACGCTGTTGGGGTGGTATTGCCCCCCTTCTTGAAAGTTCAACTCCCCACCCAATCCAGATGGTCCAGTTGTCGTTTGGACGGCTTCCACCCAGTAAGTGGTCGTTTCCATCACGGACAGCAAATTCAGGGTTTCACCCTCCGCCAAAACAGATCCGCCCACTTCTTGGTCGTACCAAAAGAACGTTTGGTTGGGCTCCCCTGACGCAGTAAGGACCAACGAGCCACTGGACGAAAGGGTTGTGTCAGGCGTGGTTGAAGGCGCCACAGAAGGGCCTTCGAAAATCACCACATCCACCGACTCCGACCCCACAACGTTGCCGCATTGGTCTTCCACCTGAACGGAATATTGTCCCGCTTCGCCCACGTCGATGGACGATCCGGTGGCGCCGTTGCTCCAGAGGTAAGAGGCCCCTGCGCTCGCCGACAACGTCCATGTGCTTCCTGAACACAGGTATTCGTCTCCCTCCACCGTCACAGTGGGTTGGATGGAACCGTCCAGCACCTCAATGACCACGGCGTTGGACAGTCCTGCACATCCGCCGTCGTTGAATGCCGTCAAGGTGTACACCCCAGGCTCTGAAACCTCAATCATGTTGCCCGCCTCTGAGCCGTTGCTCCAATCGTAGGTGGCAAACCCAGCGGGCGCCATCAACACTGTGGATTCCCCAGGGCAAAGGGCGGTTGCAGAAGCCGTGATTTCCAGCGGCACGGTGCACGGCACCTCCAACACCGTGTGATATTGGTCCACCTCCGGCATGGCCAGTTCGGTGGTCAATCCGCTGGGCCAAAACACCGTGGCCGTTTCCACCACGTCTGTCGCGCCCAGGCCAAAGTGACACGAGAACGTCGACGTCATGCCGTAGCTCTCTCCTGCCCTCACGCTCCGCACTTGTGTGCCGAAGGCACCCGTGATTTCAACTGTGGCTCCCACCGCGTCCCGGTTCGATTGAAATCCTTCCAGTTCAAACGTGATCCAGTGCTGGTCAGGGTTGCCTTGGTTCAACCAAAGCACATCGTCGTTTCCGTTGTCTGGCGTCACGTATCCGTTGCCGTACGAGGCATACACATCCACTTGGCCGTCACGGTTCACATCGCCCGTGGCAAAGCTGTGCATGGTGTCTCCGTATGGAAACATGTTGGGGACGTTGGTGAAGGTTTGGTCTCCGTTGTTCCGGAAGTACGCGTGGGCGCCTCCGCTGTAGACCAAATCCACGTACCCGTCGTTGTCAAAATCCTCGAGCTTCGCCTGGAGGAAAAAGCCGGTGACTTCCAAGCCGCTTCCCGCGGTGATGTCGGTGAAATTGCCTGTCCCGTCGTTTTCGAGCAGCAACAAGGTGGAACTGTGGTTGGTGACCAAGCAGTCGAAGTCGCCGTCGTTGTCGACGTCTGCAAAATCGGCCGTCCAGCTTTGCTCGAAGAACACCAAACCGCGTTCGGCCGCCTCTTCGGTGTAATTGCCCTGCCCGTCGTTCACCCAGAGCTGGTTGACGCGGCGGGGATCTTGGGGGTCACTGACAAACTGTCGGCACTTTGCGATGTACAAATCGATGTCTCCGTCGCGGTCGAAGTCGGTCCACACCGAGCCGTAGTTTCCGCTGTGGTCCGTGTTGGGATAACCTCCCGTGTCATAGTCTGTCAATGGCATCAACCCTTGGTCGTTGTTGAGGGTGCCGGCTTCCGCCCCTTTCCAAAGGCGACTCACCGCGTCGTCGTGGCAGGCAAACACGTCGAGCACGCCGTCCTGATCCACGTCCGCCATGTTGCAGGCCTGCATGAACATCGATCCGTTGTTCAAGTTGGAGAGGGTTCCCTGTCCCGGCGCGGTGATGTGCATCAAGTGCACGCCGTCGTACGAGCCTCCGCTGAACACGTCCTTGTGGCCGTCGTTGTCAAAGTCCCCCACGCACATGCCCCATTGACTGGACCCCGACACGTTGCCCATTGGGTAATCCGTGAAGCTGCCGTCTGGCGATTGGTAGAGCGTGTGGAGGTCTCGGCTTTGGTCCAAAATGACCAAGTCGTCGTAGCCGTCGCCATCGAGGTCTGCAAATCCGACACATCCGCCGCTGTTGAAAGCCTCGGGCAACAGATTGTTGCCGTTGGCGAAGGTTTGCGCAAAGGCTGCGCAAGGCGCGAAACAAAGGCCCGCCACGGCGAGCGCAATTCCAAAAGTCAATCGTTTCATGGTACGTTCAGTTGTCAGGAGAACAACACCCTGTCAAAAAGGTTGCCTTCGCCGTTCCTTCAAGATAAGGCCCAAACCTCCGAGGACGACGCAACCCAAGTCACGAAGGCGCACTTGCGGCATCTCAAAATCGGCCATCGGGCGCGTGCGGATCAAAAATCAAACCGTCCGCCCAAGCGCGGTGCACCAAGCGATCTGCATTCGTCGACAAGCCGCCTGACCAAGCTTGCCGCCGGTTCTAAATCGTGGAGCATGGCGGCAATTTGTCCGATTTCCAGCTCTCCCTCCTTCATGTCGCCTTCGAACATGCCCCGCTTGGCGCGACCGCGTCCAAGCATTTCCCGGAGCTCATCAGGAGTGGCGCCCGATTGTTGCGCCGCCATCACGCGCCGGGCGAAATCGTTGTGAAGCAACCGCACGGGGGTGACGTCCTTCAACTCCAGGCTGGTCGCCCCTTCCCCTGCCGCGAGCACCGCCTCTTTGAAGGCCAAATGCGCGGAACTCTCAGGTGTGGCCACAAACCGCGACCCCAGTTGAACCGCCTCGGCACCGAGCATCATGGCGGCAAGGATGGACCGGCCGTCGTGCAATCCGCCGGCCGCAATGACCGGAACGTCACAGGCGTCGGCCACGGCAGGCACCAAGCACATCGTCGTTGTCTCCTCTCGCCCGTTGTGGCCCCCAGCCTCAAACCCCTCGGCCACGACGGCATCCACGCCTGCGTTTTGGGCTTTGAGGGCAAACTTCACGCTGCTGACCACGTGGACCACCTTGATGCCATGCTCTTGCAGATGGGCCGTCCACGTTCCCGGATTGCCTGCGCTTGTGAACACGATTGGCACGCCGAGCTCCACAATGCTCGCCATGTGCTCTTCCACCGCGGGGTAGAGGAGCGGCACATTGACCGCAAACGGTTTGCCGGGCACGGCGTTTTGGACCTTTTGGATGTGGTCGCGCAGCACTTCTGGATACATGCTGCCCGCACCCAAAATCCCGAGTCCGCCTGCGCCACTCACGGCGCTGGCCAATTCCCAACCGCTGCACCACACCATGCCGGCTTGAATGATGGGGAACTCCATCCCCAGCAAAGCGCACACCCGGTTGTTCGTCTTCATGCGACCAAGTTACACGTCTTGCCAAGGTGCCTCAAACAAGGCCAGGTTGTCGGCCACGAGCTTGGGGTCTTCTATAAGGCTTCGGTGCTTGTCTTGGCACGCCTCGGACATCTTCTGCCAGGTCTCGCCCTGCCAATCCAAGGCTTCTTCCAAACCTCGAACCCATGCCGCTTGGTCCAGCGGGAGGTCCCAACCCAAACCTGCATCGGGCAACCCGCGCCACGGGGTTTGATCACTCAACAGCACGGGGCGGCCATGGGCCCATGCCTCCACCACGGCATGGCCAAAATTCTCATGCGTCGTGGGCATCAGCAAGGCGTGCGACCTCTCCCAAAGAGGCCCAAGCTCGTGGGGGGGCACCGCACCGACATGCCTGACCTCAAGTCCCGGCTTCGACATTCCCAAGAGCTTTTGCAAATAGGCCTCGTCCTCGGCCGGCCCCACCAAGTCCACGCGCAACCTTCTGCCTTTGAGGTCCACGTTTTGCAATGCTTCCAAGGCAAAGTGAAGGTTCTTCTTTTGCTGGACGCGACCGAGCATGATCCATGTCACGGGCCCTTCGCTTTTTAATGCCAGTGCATTTGCTTGCACCAGTGGCACATTGAGTGCGATGTGGACGCGCGCGCCCGGAAAATGGGCCAAGATTTCGCCACGTTCTACCTCAGTGCTGGCATGCCACCGCACTTTCCGAAACCACCCCAACGCCCGAGCGACAAAAAGAAAGACCTTTTTTTTGAACGGCTTGATCGCCAAGGCTCCGGCCCCCAACATGCCCCGAGGAGCCAAAACCACAGGAATGCCGAGTGCCCGTGCCGCCATCAACGGATGCAAGGCAAACGGCACGCTGAACAGGCTGTTGAGGTACACCACGTCGGGGCTGGGAGACCCTTCTGTGCCCCTTAGCTTGTCGAGCCACCACCTCCTCGAGGTCGACGACCTGTAGGTCACCACCACGCCATCTTGCTGCAAGGGGGTGTTGCGTTGAATGCCCTCCAACGGCGAATCGCTTCCCAAGTCGCGGTCGCCGCACACGACCTCGAGGTGGTGGTTGGTTTGGGCCCTCAAAAGCTGCACCAGATTGTGCACGCTGCGGATCGGTCCACCCGCTTTGTACGCCGGCGGGTACCACTCCACCACAGCCAAGATCCGCAAAGGACGGCCATCTGCAGATGTGACTGAATCACTCAAGGCCATGGCGTTCAAGGTAATCGCCAAGCACCGCCAAGGACCAAACCCGACTCCAAGACCACGTGGTCTCTCCGGCGTAAAAGGAGCGTTCCAGATCTGCCACCGCATCAGAATGCACCCACGCGCGGTCTTTCAGGCTTTGAAGGCCTGCCGTGCAGATATCCTTCAATTCGCCGCGAAGCCATTCTTCCCATGGAAGGACAAACCCCATTTTGGGCCGGTTCACCACCTCGTCTGGCAGCAAGCCGTCCAAGGCGTCCACGAGCAACCGCTTGGGCGTCGTGGGAAATTTGTCCACATCCGGAGACGCCAGCGCGGCCGCCACCAACCGATGGTCGAGGAATGGGACGCGCACCTCGAGGGCATGGGCCATGCTGAATTGGTCGGCATCGCGAAGCAAGGTGTGGCCCATGTAGGTTCGCATCTCTGCCAGGCTCACTTGGCTCAAAAATGGCAGCCCAAACGCCTTCTTTCCTGGCGCGAGTTCAGCCACAAGCCAATTGAACACTGCGTTGGTCAACGGCACCTCTGGTCCAAGCATCCGCCGCACATCTGCGCGCAAAAACATCTGTCGCGACAAGGGGTACGTGTGCGCCACATCGAAGTAATGCCCGCCCAAAATCTCGGCCTGCTTTCGGGACGTCATGCCGGGACGCATCGCCACCAACATCCTGCCCAACATTCGCCGACCGCCCTTGGGCCAAGACCCCAGCCAATTCAACTTGGCCAGGCGCGCACTGCGCTCAAACACGGGGTAGCCGGCAAACAGTTCGTCGCCCCCCAAGCCACTCAACGCGACCTTCACCCCTGCCCGGCGCGTCGCTCCACTCACCACGTACGTGTTCAATCCGTCTGCACTTGGATGGTCCATGGCCCCGAGGCCGTCCGCCACCTCAGCGAGGAAATCGCCCGGCGTCAAGCGGATCTCGTGGTGGTCCGTCCCAAACCGTTTCGCCACAAGCCGTGACCACGTGCTTTCATCCAGTTCCTTTTCGGCAAACGTCACGCTGAATGTGCTCACGGGTTGGGACGACACCTCCGACATCAGCCCCACCACCGCGCTTGAATCGATCCCCCCGGACAGAAAGGCGCCGTACGCCACATCGGACCGCATCCTCAGCGCCACCGCATCCGAAAGCAAGTCGCGGATCCTTTGCCGTCGCGCTGGGGCCTCCAAGGTCGGTTCGCCAAGGGCTTCGTCCGCGGGGTCCCACCATTGGGCGAGCCTCAATTCCTCGTCGTGCACCAAAAGCATGCCGCCGGGCTCGAGCATGTGCACGTCGGCGACGATGGTTGCCGGAGCGTGGACGGTGCCGTACATCCATTGGTCTGAAATGGCCTTGGTCTCAATCTTGCGAGGCACCTTGGCTGAAGCCATCAGTGCGCGCATTTCCGAGGCAAACACCAACGTGCCTTGAGGGGTTTGGTGCCAGTACAACGGCTTGATGCCCAATCGGTCTCTGACCAATGCCAAACGGCGTTCGGAGGCCGACCACCATGCGAATGCGAACATGCCGTTGAACCGACGGATCGCACCGTCCAATCCCCAATGCCTCAAGGCCGCCAACACCACCTCCGTGTCTCCGCTGGTGGAAAACCGATGGGCGCCTGCCGCCTCCAATTCGCGGCGCAACTCCAGATAATTGTATACCTCGCCGTTGAACACCAACGCGTCCTCCCCCATCAAAAATGGCTGGTTGGCGCCGTCGCCGGTGTCCAAAATGCTCAAACGACGGTGGCCCAAGACGACGTGCTCCTCGTCCGACCAAACCCCTTCGGCATCGGGTCCGCGGTGGGCAATGGCGGACACCATGTCACGCACCCCTCGGGTGGCGTCAGCCAGGCCGTCGAATGCCTCCAATCCGTGGATCCCTGCAATGCCACACATCGCTTCAGCTCCCTTCTCCTTCGGTGTTTTTCAGGCCGTCCCATCCCTGCGCTTGAAGCGGGACTTCGGGGCCATTTTTGGTGACCAAGGTGAACGCGTCGGGGGCCGCCACGGCATGGCCAATCACACTCAGTTTGGGGTGGTTTCGCACCTTGTCGTAGTCGTCCTGCTTGACGGTGAAGAGCAGTTCGTAATCTTCGCCCCCGCTCAACATGCACAAGGTGGGGTCAAGGTTGAATTCGCGCGCCGTCTCGTACACCTTCGGGTCGATGGGCAATTTGTCTTCGTACACCTTGAATCCGACGCCAGATGACGTGCCAAGGTGCATGATCTCACTCGACAGCCCGTCGCTGATGTCAATCATGGATGTGGGCTTCAGTGCCAAATCTCCCATTTCCCGCACCACATCCACCCTGGCTTCCGGCTTCAGTTGACGCTCCAACAAGTAGGCAAAGTCTTCCAGCTCAGGCTGCGCCGTGGGCGCCGCTTCGAACACCGTTTTTTCCCGTTCAAGGATTTGGAGGCCCATGTAGGCCGCGCCCAAATCGCCACTCACCACCAACAGGTCGTCGTCGCCTGCGCTGTCTCTCCCCACCAAGGCCTCCGACTCGGCCAAACCCATGGCCGTCACAGACAACGTCAGTCCCGAAGGCGACGAGGTCGTGTCGCCTCCCACCAAATCCACCTTGTACACCTCGCACGCCAAACGGATCCCCGCGTACAGTTCGTCCACCGCTTCCACAGAAAAGCGGTTGCTCAATCCCAAGCCCACCACAACCTGCGTGGGGATGGCATTCATGGCGCAGATGTCGCTCAAATTGACCACCACAGCCTTGTATCCAAGGTGCTTCAATGGCGCGTAACTGAGGTCAAAATGAACCCCCTCGCAAAGCAAGTCCGTGGACACCACAACCCGCTTGCCCATGGGGTCAATCACCGCGGCGTCGTCCCCGACACCCCGAAGGGTTGACGGTTGCTGATGGCTCAGGTCTCGCGTCATGCGACGGATCAACCCAAACTCACCCAGTTCACTGATTTCCGTGCGTTCCATGGGGCGAAGGTACTGCACCCAAGTGCGCGCTCACCCCAAATCGCCAATGCCTATGGCCGCGCCAAAAGCCGTGCGATGTCGTCCTCCAGCGCAGCATCAGGCTGGGCAGGAAACGTCCAAATGTTGGACAGGTGGGACACTTGGTCCACAATGGCGGAAGGGGCGATCGCGGCGATTTGGTCTGTGGTCAATGTGCCATCGTCCACCAACACGTTCCATCCGCATCCCAATTGACGGGCATCGGAAAGGCCAATGACATGGCTTGCCACCTTGGCAACGGCCTTCACGTCTTGGACGCCTGTGCGGCGCATGCATTCCAAAATCAAATCAGGTCCTGGGGTTGGGTGGGCGCCCTCCGAACCGTCTCGTCGTGTTCGACGAAAACCCCGAGCAAATCCATCACGACAAGACGCGGAGAGCCGAGCGCATGACCTTGCGCTGTGACATTGTTAGGCATGCCACGAAGAACGTTGATGCACCCATTTCAGGTGCAAACAACCGGTTGGGTTTGCGTCAACCTTGCGTGTCGTTCACGTTTCCTTTTTGTCAACGGCCGACGGCCACCACCACGCCTTCAAAATGAAGGTCGAGGCCGGCCAAGGGGTGGTTGAAGTCCACATGCACAACCTGGTCTTCCACCTCCACGACCACACCAATCACCTCGTTGCCATCTTCGTCTTCCAACGGCACAACCTCTCCCGGCTTCATGATCTCTTTATCCAGCTTGCCGTCAACCACAAACGTTTCTTTGGGCAAGGCCACAATCGCGTCTTCGGTTTCTTCCCCATACGCGTCTTCGCAATCGATGTGCAGGATGAAGGGCTCCCCTTCACGCTTCCCCTTCAAGCCCTGTTCGAACGCTTCCAGTGCTTCGTCTTGACCCACCCGAAACACGAATGGGTTTTCCTCGGTGCACGTTTCCAGTTCTTCCCCTTCTGGTCCTTGGGCACGCAATGTGTACGCCACTTCAACAAGGGCTCCTGCTTCAACCTGTGTCATGGAGCGAAAGTAAACCTAACTTGGACGCATGTCCGACATGTGTCCGCGTCTCGTTTTTCTCGTCACGTGCATCGTGGCCTTGGTTTGGGTGGCGCCTTCTTCCGCCCAAAACACCTCCTTGCCCCGACTCCACGACATCCAAAAAACCAAGAGGAATCCCTTTTTGGCCCAAGGGTGCCATGTTGCGGGATGTGGCCAACACACCGGCCAACCGACACCCCGTGTTTCGCCGCCGCCTGCCAACTACGACATGGGGCCGAGCATCGCCAGAAGCGACAGTTTTGACGTCCTGCACTACGACTTGTTTTTGGACGTCACCGATTACGGTGGCCAGTCGATGGACGCCCATGCCACCATTGATTTTGACGTGCTAATCGGAGGTGGAAACACCATGTGGTGGGACCTCCAGGGGCTTGTCGTGGACAGCGTCGCATGGGACGGAGAACCCGTGTTGTTCAACCAATGGGACAGCCGCTTGCACGTGCAGTCCCCGAGCACCATGGCCGCGGGGGACAACGTGTCGCTCGAAGTTTGGTACGGGGGTCAGCCCGACGACGATCCGTATTGGGGCGGCATGTATTACGCCAGCAACATCATTTACAACCTTGGCATCGGCCTGACCTCCATTCCCCCCAACTTTGGGAAGGTGTGGTACCCTTGCTTTGACAACTTTGTCGAGCGGGCCACCTACACTTACCACATCAAAAGTGCAGGCGGCCGGCGCGCGCACAACCAAGGTCACCTTGTCGAGAGCATTGAGCTCGGCGGAGACACCGTGCAAAGCACCTGGAATTTGGACCACCCCATTCCCACGCACCTCAGCGCCATCGCAGTGGGCCCGTTTGTCGATGTGGAAAGTGTGCACAACGGACTGTATGGGGACATCCCGGTCCGGTTGACATGCAAGGCGGCGGACTCCACCCTCATGAAGGCCAAATTTGTCGACCTCGGGTTCGCCATCGACGCGCTGGAGCATTGGTGGGGTCCGTATGCGTGGGAACGAGTCGGCTACGTGCTGACCACCGACGGCGCCCTTGAAATCCCCACCAACATCGCCTACCCTCGTTCCATGATTGAGCAAAACCTCTTCGCCAACGGCGACCTGTTTGCCCATGAACTTGGACACCATTGGTGGGGTGACTTGGTCGCGCCCACCATCCACAACCACATGTGGTTGAAAGAGGGACCTGCCGAATACAGCAGCCACCTGTTCACCGAGTGGAAAGACGGACACGAGGCCTTTGTGGATTTGGTCAAGGACAACCAGCAATTTGTCTTGGAAGAATGCCACATCCAAGACGAGGGGTTTCATCCCCTTTCGCCCATGCCCGACGACCACATTTACGGCCGCCACACCTACTACAAAGGCGCAAGCGTGATGCACAATTTGAGGGCGTACTTGGGCGACTCCCTGTTCCGTGAGGCCACCCAAAACGTCATTGCCGAACGCTTCGACAGCCACATGGATGTGGGGGATTTTGAATCGTTGCTCGAGGCGTTCACCGGCCAAGATGTGACGCCCTTTTTCGAAGCGCAGGCGTTGCAGCCCGGCTTCAGCACGTGGGTGGTGGACAGCGTGCGCACAGCCCCGGCCAATGGGTGTTTGCAGACCTCTGTGTACATCCAACAAAAACTCCGGGCTTGTTTCGATTACCACGACAACGAAGCGCTCGATTTGACCGTGTGGGATGCCCAATGGGACACCACATTGGTCCACGCGCGGGTTGGTGGGCAATTCGATGAAATCACCTTTTGGCATGAAGCACCCTTTGCGCTCTTGGGACTGAATGCCGACGGCAGGCTCAACCAAGGCCGCCTCGACCACACGTTCGCCGTCACAGAACCCACGGGATTGGCCACCCTTCCGTGGGTGGACATGCGGTTGGGCTGCGACGACATCTCCGAGGGAGACAGCGTGCTTGTTCGCATCGAACACCATTGGGCAGCGCCTGACAACGGATGGATGGCGCCGTATGTGGACGAACTCAGCGACACCCATTTCTGGGTCGTCGACGGTACTTGGGAAGACGAGGAGGCAGGTGCCCCTGTGCTCGATGCGAGGCTCAACTATGTGGGCAACAGCGAAGAGGATTTGGACTTTGGGATCTATGGCGACACCGAAGAAGGCGCTTTTTTGGCGTGGCGTCCGCGCACTGACGCTCCGTGGATTCAATACCCCGACTACGATTGGACAGCTGGGTCTCTGCTCAATGGCGCCGGTGTTTTCAAAATCTCCAAGCTGCGAAAAGGACAATACGCTTTCGCCAAAGGAGATGTGTCTGTGGACGTCCAAGATTGGGCGAGTGCGCAAGCCCTCGACCTTGTGGCGCTGCCCAACCCTGCTGACGATGTGGTGCGTTGGAGCTGGGCATCAAGCTCCAGCAAGGTCACCGCAGAGGTCTTCAACACCCAGGGTCAATGTGTGATGCGTGTGCCCCACGTCCGCGGTGAATTGCAGGTCGACGGTCTGGCCAACGGGGTCTACACCCTGCGTTTGTCCGACCACGACCGTCGTCGTTGGGCCTCCACATCGCTGGTGTTGGCACACTGAACCTGCCTGTGCCAACACGTGGAGGTCATTCCTCCGCTGCCTCCTCGGCAACAGGCTCAGGCGTGTCCAACAACGTTGACCTTCTGACTAGGCCTTCGACTTCCCGGATGTAGGGTCTCTTGTCGAAGTAGGGGGCGTACGCGTATCCCTCCAGCGTGACGAGCCGACCACGGGCCTCGTCCACCACGGTCAAGCTGTAAAACGGCCCGCCCATGAAGTCGTTTTCCATCTTCCACAAACCACGCACTTCGAGGGCGAAATGGCCGTCAAACTCCAACTCCTCATAGGCGGGGATGAACCTCCTCTCCGTAGCCATGAAGCTGCCCGGAGTGGGGCCCGGAACATGCTTGCGCGTCACCGCGTCACGCCGGCGCAGGACGTGTTCCAAGCTCAGTTGATCTGTGCTGACATAGGGCTCACTGTGGATGAAAAACCCTTGCTGAATGTCGTGGTTGTCTCCCCCTTTGAGCCTCGTCAATTGACGGTCAATCCACCAAAACTCGTCCGTGCGCTTGGCAAGCCTTGCGTCTTTGGGCCAAACACCTTGAACCCCCCATTGAGCCTGCACCTCCCTTGCCAATACTTCATTGGGAGAAAGGGCCACGATGTCCGCAAACCGAGTAGCTTCCTCTGCGTGCAACAAGCTCAACATTTCCCCTCCCCTCGACGCAACCACCTCCGCCAACTCGCCCTCGGTCCGGGCCTTGGCCACCATGTACACTTGCCCGCGGCTGTACTTGTTCCGGAAGAAGGTCAAGGACGGAGTTTGCGTATCGACGCGGTCGGCCACCTCGAGCACCAAGATGTTGCGGTGGGGTTTCCAAAACCGATCAAACATCTCTGGTTCGAGATGGACCACATCCATCATCGGCTCGTATTGGGGCAGCACAGGATACGGTTGTGCCATGATGGTTTGCAGGGTGTCGCCGGCCACGCCAGCCCAAATACCCGGTTCCGCCACGACGACGAGCTCCCCGGCCGCCCCCACTTTTCCTGGCAATGCCACGCGCGCACCATCGCCTTCACAAGACGTGGTGGCCAACAACATCCACCCCGCCAAAAGCGCGGTCAAAAGGCGGTCAAAGGGTGTTGGGGTTGGCATGGATGATCAGTTTTTGTCCCACGCGGATGACCGATGAGTTCAGGTCGTTCCACGCTTTGAGTTGCGACACCTTGACGCCGTGCTTGCGCGCGATTGTGCCCAAGACATCTCCGCTCTTGACGCGGTACACCACCGGCTCTGGTTCGTATTTGATGACGGGGGTCAGGTCCGGCTTGTGGTTGCGCATGGCTTCCTCTTGGGCCAAAAACTCCGACACGTCCGACACCGGCCACCTCACGGGAAACTTCTCCCCAGGACCCGGCACGATGTCCAGACGGTACATCGGATTCAGCACG
>Ga0163109_10002311_pt1 | contig 14959 bp, 7 predicted proteins | sample CRUFie1St13metaG_FD_108704 | JGI IMG/M metagenome (GOLD analysis project Ga0163109, IMG submission 108704) | Marine microbial communities from the Costa Rica Dome - CRUD Field 142mm St13 metaG | ecosystem: Environmental > Aquatic > Marine > Oceanic > Photic zone | place: Costa Rica: the Eastern... | reverse complement strand
TTGAATGAAATTTGGACCAAGGCTTACCTCAACGAAGGGCCGAGCTATTACACTAACCAAGAGTGGACCTTCAAAGAAACGACCGCGCTTTACGGAGTCAATGATATTGTCGATGCCGCCTTCACCATGCTGGGAACCGGCGCATCCACCCTCTACCTCAGTTCTTGGGGCAAGGGCATTGTCCACCTCGAAGGAATGGCAGACCCGACCTATATCGAGGATACCATCGCACTGTACAACACCACCAATTCCGACGGCGCCATGAAAGGGGTGAACGGGAACGCCTCAGATCTTAGAACCGGTGGGCTGACCTTTGACGATGATGGAAACCTGTGGGGTGTGCAAAGCTTGGTCTCTACCCCATTGTTTTCGAGAGATACAAAAGGGAATTGGGCCTCCTATTCCCTCAGTCCAGGGGCAGATGGGGTCGCGTTGAAAGACATCGTGCACCACGACGGGATGCTTTTCATTCAAAGCCGGACCAACGGCATTTACGGCTACAGAATTTTCGACGACGCCAAGCGCAATCTCTCCACCGGCATAGGTTCGGGCGATCTTCCGTCCGACCATGTGCTCTCCATGGCCATAGACCACGACGGGGAATTGTGGATAGGAACGGACGAAGGACTAGTAGTACTCTACAGCCCAAGCAACCTCTTTGACGGCGGCAATGCAGATGCTCGGCCCATACTTTTTGAAGAGGATGGCGTGGTTCAAAAGCTCCTCGGGGAAACACCCATCACCGCCATCATCGTGGACGGCGCCAACCAAAAGTGGATCGGCACCCGCGGTGCCGGCCTCTTCCTGATCGGCGCGGACGGCCTCAGCACCCTTCAACATTTCACGGCAGAGAATAGTCCCTTATTGTCCAACAACATTCAGAGCCTCGCCATCGACCCAACCTCGGGAGAAGTGGTGATCGCCACCGAATTGGGCGTTATAGGCTATCGCGGCACGGCCACTCCGGGCTACCTCGGCCTATATCCGGAACTCTTGGTCTACCCAAATCCTATCCGTCCGGGTTACGAGGGTCCAATTCTAGCCCAAGGCTGCCCCGAAAATGCACAAATCAAAATCACTGACGTTTGTGGTGGCCTTGTTTACGAGACAATATCCGAGGGGGGTCAAATGCGCTGGGACGGCATCAATCATCACGGCAAAAAGGTGGCCAGCGGCATATACCTGATCTACGTAAGCGATGATTTAGGCGAGATCACTGCTATGGGAAAAGTTCTTATTGTCCGATAATCACGGGTGCCACATTTCGTTATTTTTATATCCTATGGCAACAACCCCCACACCCAAGAAGCAGCGTTCATTTCGTAAGCAGGTCATCTGGACCATCGTCGCAATTACCAGCCCGGTTTGGGGGCTGACCCTCATGCTCTCACTGACGGTTGCAGAGGTCTTTTACCCTTTACCAAACATTGAGCAAATTGCTAATCCGGATACCAAACTCGCCACCCAAATCATTTCTGAAGACGATGAGGTCTTGGGTACCTTCTTCCGCGAAAACCGAACTGCCGCCGCCTATGAGGAACTAACCCCATGGTTAGGCAAGGCTTTAGTGGCCACGGAAGACGAGCGTTTCTATTCACATAGTGGAGTCGATGCAGAAGCATTGATTCGCGCCGTCGCCTACCTAGGCAGTAAAGGCGGGGGATCGACATTGACGCAACAATTGGCAAAAATGCAGTTCTCAGAACCCGCCACCAACCTCATCGAGCGTATTATGCAGAAGTTCGGGGAATGGGTCATTGCGGTACGTCTTGAAAGACTCTACACGAAAGAGGAAATCATCGCCCTCTACTTGAACCAGCTCGACTTCCTATACCAAGCTGTGGGTATTAATTCTGCTGCACGCACCTACTTCAACAAAAAACCAATTGACCTCAACATTGAAGAAGCTGCGGTATTTGTCGCCATGGCAAAAAATCCATCACTATATAATCCTAAGCGCTATCCCGAACGAACTAAGCTCCGTCGTGACCAAGTCTTTGTGCAAATGGTGCGTAATCAAATGATCACGGAAGCCGAAAAAGACAGCCTTCAGCAAATACCGCTACAGCTCAACTTCCGCCCGCAAAGCCACAATGCTGGTTTGGCACCCTACTTCCGCGAATACCTGCGCGGCTACATGAAAGATTGGATAAAGAACTACGAAAAACGCACGGGCCGTGAGCTCGACCTTTACAGCGGTGGCCTTAAGATCTACACTACCATTAACGCCGAAATGCAGGAGAATGCCGAAGAAGCGGTTCAGGAGCACATGAATAATCTTCAACGCGTCTTTGATATCATCAAAGAAGACCGCAGATACGGACCATTCTACTTTGAAGAAGACCCTGAAAGTAATGTCAAGGCCATTCTCGATCGAGCAATGAGAAATACCCAGCGATACCGTGGTCTTAAAAAGAAGGGTGCGAACAATGACAGCATTCGCGATGTGTTCAATACGAAATTTCCGATGACCATCTTCACCTGGCGGGGTGATAAGGATACCTTGATGTCGCCAATGGACAGTATCATGTATTATAAAGGCTTATATCAGGTTGGCCTGATGAGTGTCGAACCGCAGACCGGATTTGTCAAAGCTTGGGTTGGTGGAAACGACTATCAATACTTCAAGTACGACCATGTCAAGCAAGGCAAGCGCCAAGTCGGTTCTACCTTCAAGCCCTTCGTCTACGCCACGGCAATCTTAGAAAAGAACTACAGCCCTTGTCTCCAAGTTCCAAACGCCAAAATCTGTATTGAGAAAGGGGAATATGGTCTTTTAGAAGATTGGTGCCCATCAAACTCTGATGATAAATATGGAGGTACCAAGAGTCTAAAGCATGCCTTAGCAAATTCCATGAATACCGTCACCACATTCCTTATGAAACAAGTGGGGCCACGTCCAGTCATCGCCCTCGCCAGACAAATGGGCATCACAGGAGATATTCCGGAAGTACCTTCTATTGCTCTAGGAACAGTCGACCTCAGTGTTTACGATATGGTCGGCTCTTACACCACCTTTGCCAACAAAGGCCGATATGTGGAGCCCATTATGATCACCCGTATCGAGGATAAAAACGGAGTCGTTTTGGAAGAATTTTCACCTGAAACGCGTCAGGTGATGAGCGACAAGGATGCGTATGTTATATTAAAGCTTTTAATGGGTGTGACCGAAGACGGGACAGGACTGCGCTTGCGACACAACTATGCAAGTTACCGTCAAAATGTGGTCACAGGATATCCCTATGAATTCACCAATGAAATAGCAGGAAAGACGGGAACAACTCAAAATCAATCTGACGGTTGGTTCATGGGGGCAGTACCAAACTTGATTACCGGAGTATGGACTGGCTGTGAGGATAGAGCCGCGCACTTTGGCGGAGGTTTTGGAACCTACTATGGACAGGGAGCTACCGCAGCGCTCCCTATCTGGGCCTTGTACATGAAGAAGAATTATGCCAACCCTGACCTAGGCGTCAGCTACGAACCTTTCGAACGTCCAAAAGGTGAATTAGGCATAGATGTAGATTGTGTGCCGACGCATTTTGACTTCCCTGGTGAAGGCGACGATTTCGACGAAGAACTTTAGATTTTAGAGTCCAATATTTCTAAGTATTCAATAGGCACTATTTCCCGATCCACTTTGGAAACTATAAAGGTAACACTCGACGAGCTGCTCCTCGTACTTCTTTCGCGACGTACCACTTCTCTTTTGTTTTGCAGGGAAACTTGGACTCCTTTAGCCACTCCCAAAAGCGCACTTAGCATGATTCCGGCACTGGCTACAGCGATGCCTAAAACAAACCCGACTAATATCATCAAGTAATCTCCTGTATCCGCAGCTGCATAATATAGAAAAGTACCAACACCCGCTCCTATTGATAACAGAGTACCAATACCGGCAACCTTCGCGCCTTGGTTCAAACCCGAGGGTAAGGGCTGAATTTCTTGAATGGACACGCCTCCCCCTACTTCTTGAGGTCCCATGTACAAGAATTGTTGATTTCCTGCGGAATCTAGGCAGAGGGCATAATAGAATTGGGCATCCGTTAAAAGCGTCAGATAATCCGTTTCCGAATCAAAGGAAAATTCAGAGATCTCGGCTTGGTCCGAAACCACAGCAACGATACAATAGCCTTCCTCAATAATACCGGTCAGATCATAAATCACTGGGGCAGACAACGGACAAGGCGGCACCTTCGCAAAGAGGATTAAAGGCAAAAATGAAAAGAGGAAAAAAAGCTTTTTCATGACCAATGGTTTCCACTAAAATAAAGAAAGCCTCAAAGAAATCCGAGGCTTTAATAATCTTGTTTCTAGTACATCTCCATGTCCATGCCTCCATCGCCGCGGCTCATATCACGGCGTCTACGCTGCACTTCGCCAAAGTTGTAGGTGAGCCCAAACTCAACCACTCGGGACATCCATCGATATTGACCCTCCTGCGTCCAATTAGGTCCGGCGCTCTCATAATTCCATCCCATGGTGTTGAAGATATCTCTACAGTTTATGGATAAGTTTAATCTATCGTCCAAGAAGCCTTGTTTGAATCCTCCACCTACAAAGTAAAACGGACGTCCAATCCCCTGGGCACCTACTCTCTTGCTGCGGTAATTTCCCATCAATTGCATGCTGGCATTTTTCCAAAGAGGGGTAGAGATCATCCCATTCAAGGCAAAACCAAAACCACTGTTCTCTAAATCTCTGCCGTCCACTTTACCACGTACTTGGCTGTAGAAATAATTTCCTCCAATGCTGACAAAGCCTCCCTTGTTGCCCAACTTACCTCTGTAGTTCAATTCCAGTCCTGCATCTTCTCCATCGTTTAAGTTGCGAAACGTAGTTAGATTTATTCCCGCGCTGTCGACAATACTGTACCAATTAATCATGTTGCTCTTATCCCGGAAAAATATATTGGCGGTCACCGTGCCTCCCTTATTCATGATTTGGGTATAGCCCGCTTCATAAGCACCAGTGAATTCAGGCAATAGGTATGGGTTTCCTTGACGTAAGTTAAAAGGGTCGCTATAGTCTATGAATGGATTTAGTTGACGGCCTCCTGGACGCTGAACGCGACGGCTGTAGCTAAAGTTCAACTCCCGACCGCGTGTAATTTCGTAAGTCAAAAAGGCACTTGGATATACTTGAAAGTAGTTGTTGTAGAAAGTAGAATCCTGAGTGATTTGGGTCGCGGTTATGTTGGCTTGCTCTGCACGTAAACCCATCTGGTACCCCCATTTCCCTTTCTTGAATCCATAATTTGTATAAGCCGCAAATATGTTCTCTGAGTATAGAAACTCGTTCACACTCAATGGATCTATGGCCGTATCTCCGGTAAATATGTCCGTATCAAATCGCTCGAACCCGTCTAAATCGTCACGCATGATGACTTTTACACCTGATTCTAATTTTGTGGATTTGCCCCATTTCTTGGTATAGTCGACCAAGCCATTGAACTCCCATTGGTTGCCATAGCTGTGCGTATTGTATATCATCGAAGGAGTTTTTACTCCACTGGTCTCGAGAGTGTCCTGCATGAAATACATACGGTCATCGCGCATTCCATCTGTGTAGGAGAAACGTACGTTTAAGAATTCCTCCTTAGATGGTTTCCAATCGTAAATAGCATCGACGCTATTGTTCCAGCTCGTACCGTTTTCATCGGATAATTGAACAATAGTATAAGCGCTATATGGGGTCGTCCAATCTAAACTATTGTCCTCAAAACGCGGGCGTATCCCTTGGTTTATGGTTCCCTGCAGCGTGAAGGTATGCTTGGTACTCGGGGTCCAATCCATTCCAGCCTTGATGTTGTTTCCATTGCGGCCACTAAAACCCTCTGCCTCCTGATAGGTGGTATACATACCGTCCATAAGTTGACTAACCCTATTCGACCAATTTGTTCTAGGATAGCGTCCAGAGCTATGCCCAGCATTAAAGAAATAATTGATGTTATCGTTTTTGAAGTTGAAATTCGCTCCAGCACGCACTCGGTCGGCCCCAGACCATGAGGTATTCATGGATCCATTCAAACCTTGTAGCGCACTTTTCTTGAGGACAATGTTTATCATACCGGCCGTACCGTCGGGATCATATTTCGCCGAAGGGTTGGTCATCACCTCAATCTTGTCAATACTATTTCCCGGTAGGGCCTGCAATAGCGTACTCAAATCTTCCCCCGTGAAGCGCGATGGGCGGCCGTCAATCATGATACGCACGGCGTTCGACCCGCGCAGGGTGATGTTACCTTCTATATCGATTTCTACGGAGGGAATATTTTCTAAGATATCGGTTGCCGATCCCGTCTTGCTTAAGATAAGTTTGGACGGGTCATAAACTTTCCTGTCTATTTCGTTCGTCATGAATTGACCTTCGGCTTCTACTGTGACCTCCTCCAACTCTATACCTGAAGAAATAAGAGAAATTATGCCTAGATCTTTTTCTATGCCGTCACGTCCAAGGCGGATTTCCTGTGTTAAAGTTTTGTAGCCAACAAAAGCAAATTCAACCGTATTAGGCCCGAGGGCGATGCCTTCAATCATAAATTGCCCTTTCTCGTTCGACATGCCTCCAGTGACCAATTCCTCGCTGAGTTTGCTCACCACTTTAATCGCCGCGAAGGCCAAAGGTTGTTGTGTGTCGGAATCTACGAGAGTACCTGAGATCTTGCCAATCTTTGGCATTTTAGAAGGGTCGAATCCACCGCGACCACTAGGTTGTTGGGCCATCACAGGGATGCTGAGGCTAAGAAAGAAGGCCATGAAGACCTTGAAAAGTTGGTTCGCCATGAGTTAAAGACGGGTATTTGGGTCAAAGGTTTAACCGACACGCAAAATTCGTGCATGAACGGCTGCCCAAATATATAAGACTATATCGGTCAAAAATGTTGAGAATGTCTAAAAAAACTAAACGATACGGACACCAATCGAATTTCGTACACGAATACGGCGTAGGACTAATTCAATGATTAGGAAATTCAACGCTGCGAACAACTCAAAGAATACTACATGCATGTAAGGAAATGATTCGCTACTGATGACCAATGGATTATCGACAATAGGCGGCTCCATCAAATACATATAGTTACCTCCTGTCATCAAGTTTACTCCCAAAGCAACAAGCGCAAAAAGTTGGATACGACCGAAACTTCGCAACCAAGCACCTTTCTGAAGTGGTTGTTTATGAACGTAGATGATGTATAGACCTATGGCGATAATGGACGCATGGTTGAGATAATAATCAAGAACATAAACCGGATGGATGCCATGAGTGAATTCTGGAGTCAACAAGCTCTGTAATCCCCCCGCGATTCCAGTGAAGGTGACAAATTCCCCCATCCACTTCTTACCAATCAAAAAATAACCGACAAGGAGGAAACGCGAAAAACCACACATATGAATAGGTAAACTACCGCCCCAGGTAAATTCCCCGCGACTCACGGACATCGAGGTCATCCCCGTGAAGGCGAGAATTAATACAAAGGCCCAGCCACGTTCAAAGCTACGCCGCCCCTGAATGCTGAGGTTTTTCCCAAACCAAATAGGGAATGTGATAATGAATAAGGATACTGCCCAACCAAACCAGTAGAGGAGAGAATCCGGAGTGAGTGCAACATGTAGTTCCATAGTAACAGGAGGTTAATTCACTGCCGGTTAAGGATTAGTGAATATAAAAAAAGGCGACCAAAATAGGCCGCCTTCCACTAAAATAATGTCTCGATTAAGACTAGTTGTTACCAAGGATTAGAGGCAAACCATCATCGCCACCTACAACAACTACCTTGGCGTTCGAGCTCTCGGCCAAACGCAAGGTCGCCTCGATTCCTTTGTCTTTCAATACCTTGTCCGTCAAAGACTGACTTAAGATACGGTTTGCAGCAGCCTTACCTTCCGCCTCAATACGCTGACGCTCAGCTTCTTTTTCGGCGCGTGTCAAGCGGAATTCATATTCGAGTGCCACCTGCTCTTGTTCTAGCTTACGCTCAATCGCCTGCTTCAATTTTTCTGGTAGACCTACATCACGAATTAACACCGCATCCAGCTCGATAAACTTCTCTTTGATGCGCGTTGCCGCTAGAACAAAGATTTCTGTTTGGATGCTGTCGCGTTTAGAACTGTAGAGCTCTTCAGGCAAGTACTTACCAATGACTTCACGTGTCGCCGAACGAATTTCCGGAATCACAATGCGTTCGTGGTAGTTCTCACCCACCTCATTGTGGAGATAGCCGATGTTCTCTTCTATTGGGCGGTAGCGGTACGAAAGCTCAGCGCGAATGGTCAAACCATTGGCACTCAACACCTCCATAACCGAACGGTCTTCTTGGATACGTGTGCTGTATATGTACATGCGATTCCAAGGCGCAATAATTTTCAAACCTTGATCGTATACTTTATCAACTTTCAAACCGGCAAATAGGTCATACTGTACGCCCGCCTCCCCGGCATCTATTTTCACGAACAAGCGAGAAGAAAAGATTAGGACGAATAAAAAAATACCAAAGGCTGGGATCAACCATTTTGGAAAAGATGGATTCATATAAATATTGAATTAGTTACTTAATGTAAGGTAGCAAAAAGTAGTCCAACGGCGAAGGCTTGTCAACGTGTCATGAAAATTGGTGGATTTTCCCACTTTTGGCTGATTTTGGACCAATTTTGTCCATTTTTCGTCCGATTTCATACAAAAATCGACCAAAAGCCACATTTTTTCGCACTTTTCTGACTCCTAGGCAAATAACTCACTTAAGACCTCCAGGCTTTTGAATGTCCCAAAACCGTCGAGATGGATGTTCATGAAGCGCTCTAAACCCTCCAATAAAGACCGGCGGCCGGCTTTCGGAATGTGGAGTGGCCCCTTGAAATCCCAACGCAGGGCTTCACTTAAATACTCGCTGGTCGCTGCATCTAAATACGGGTGCAAAAGAGACGGCTGGGAAAGAAAGGCTCCGTCTTGAAGATCAAAGAATTGGTCACCAGTAGACGTCTTTACCTCAGGTCCAAAACCTAAATACTGCGTCAACTTAGCCCAGATGGCCAAATGATAGGCCGCAGGTAATTCATTCAAAGTATCCAGCGCCAAACATGCACCACGTATAAACTCAAACTTCGCCTCGTTGGCCTCCTCCTCGCGAAGGCTTTTCGTAAACAACTCGGCCAAAAACAGCGCCACCGCATTGCGCACCGGATCATAGGGAATGGCCGTGTAGGTCAGGTCCATTTTCGCCTCCTTAATTCGCTCTAGCCTACCCTCCCCTTTATGCGTATGTACAAACTCTACTAAGGTCAGCGGCAACAACATACTTGACCGTACTACCCCTCGTTTACTACCCACGCTGTTCACCAAGAAGCTCAGCAAACCGAAACCATCCGTATATATTCGGACAATTCGGCTGCTGTCTCCGTACTTGAATGAACTCAAAACAATCCCCTTGCTTTGGTGGTAATTTGCCATAGGATAAAAGTACTTTTTTGCGCTCGGTTTAAACAAATTCTCCTGGACCTTGTCTTATTTAAGTACCTCATCCCTGACCTAATTCAAGGGATCCATAAAAAACCCGAGCCTGCGGCTCGGGTTTTTGCTTTTAAATGGCTAATGCTCAGCCTTTTGCTTGAAATTGGGCAAAAATTGTGATTTCATGCAAATATTATCAGTATCAATTCTTTTATTTTGGAATAAAGGTAAATAGTACCCTTTTTATGCGGCTGATAACCAAGTATTTAATAATATTTATGCCCTGTTTATGTTACGGTCAAATCGTGACAAGTACCCCTTTGTTTCCATATCAAAATGACAGTATTACCATTGTTTATGATGCTACTTTAGGCAATGGCAACCTTTCGGGTATTTCTCCCGTATTTGCTCATACTGGACTTACTTTTGGGAGTTCTAGTAGCTGGCAAAATGTTCAGGGCAACTGGGGCGTAGCTGACAGTTCTGTCTTAATGCAGTCGCTTGGAAATGATAAACATTCAATAAGTTTTCATATCCCTTCTTATTATGGGATTTCTAATACTAGTAGTTCTGGACCTAATTCGTTAGCCTTCGTCTTTAGAAATACCTCTGGGACCTTGGTCGGGCGTAATAGTGATCAGTCCGATATCTATATCCCTATATATTCAAGCTCGAGTCCTCTGGAAGTTCAATGGGCCTCGAATAAGAATGTGATTGAAGCGCTACCAAATACTTCTTTGACCTTGAATGCAGGCAGCTCAATTGTTGCTGATTTCAAGGTGTTTGTTGATGGAAATCTGGTATTTATAGATTCCAATACTCGTGCCATAACTCCGTCGATAATCATCCCTAATACTCTTGGTCTACATAGCTTAGTTGTTCAAGCAAATAAGGGAACGCAGTCTGTGACAGACTCTTTAATTCTAGCGGTAAATAATGCTGTTGGAGTGAATCAAAATGTAATCATTATCCCCGCATATCCAACAAATCAGGATACCATCGATATCATTTACGATAGTTTGAGCGGAGACCGAGGTACACAAGGATACCATCCACTATATCTACATACCGGTGTTTTAACTCAAAGTAGCGGAACGAACTGGCAAAATGTTCAAGGGAACTGGGGCACGCACGACAATAATGTTCGCTTGAGTCATTTAGGCGGAGGTCTTTGGCACAAAAAGCTTTACGTAAACTCTTTCTATTCTCTAGGCTCCATCGCTAGTTCTGTAACTCATCTAGCAATGGTCATCCGCGACTCAAGTGGAACTTATGTCGGTAAAACTTCATCAGGAGGAGATATTCTCCATCCGCTAGCATATAGCAATAACAGTAGTGGTTTTAATGCCGCCTTTGTTAATGGGAACATTGCCATTTACTTGGCGGTTGGAGATTCTCTTCAAATTCAAGCCACAAGTAATCTTGCCGCATCATTAAACTTCTCATGGAATGGAACTTCGATAGCGAGCGCATCGAACAGTTATGGATTATCTCATTCATTGATAACTGGGACCAATTGGGTTGGGAGCCAACAAATATTATTGGAAGCAATCACAAGCTCCGATACGGTTTACGATACTTTGAGTGTTTATATCAACCCCGCAACTCCTGTGGGCGGAAGTATTCTCAGCGTAGTCCCGCCGTTCCCGCTCAAAACAGACACCGTAAGTATTACATACCATGCCAATGAGGGGAATGGTGCTTTAGCCAGTACAAACACAGTATTTGCCCATACAGGGTTAATTACCAACGGCAATTTGAATTATTGGCAGAATGTTCAGGGGGTTTGGGGTACTGCGGATTCAAGTGTAATCATGACTCATGTTGGGAATACCTCGCATCATATTGAATACCATATTCCAACCTTTTACGGCTTCTCTCCTTCAAGCACTAATATGACACATATGTCCTTCGTTTTTCGAAATACTGATGGAACTATGGTTGGTAGAAATGTTGACGGCGGTGACATCTACTATCCTATAACCGCAAACCCTAACACCTTTGAAGCAAGATTCTTTTCACCAACCAATGTGCATGTTCTTAAAGCAGGGCAATGTCTGAATTTACAAGTAAAATCGAGTTTAGGAGGTACTCTAACTCTCTATGATAATGGAAATGTAATTGCTTCAGATACCAACACGACCTCTTTGAGTCATTGTCAACTACCTAATGGGCAGTACGGTAATCATACTGTGACCTTAATGGCGTTCAGAAATGGAAACATTCGCAGAGATACAGTTTACTATGTGTACCCAGGAAGCATCACCCCTGCGAATCCTCCATTGGGCATAAAAAATGGTGCTAATATTATAAATGATTCAACCATTACTTTGATGCTTTACGCACCAGGAAAGGAGAATGTATTTGTACTCACTGAAAGCAATAATTTCTTGCCTGATGTGAATTATCAAATGACTCCGAGCATGGACGGGAGTTCCTATTGGATTACATTGAATTGTGCCCCAAATCAAGATTTTATCTACCAGTACTTAGTGGATGGCGAAATCCGAATCGCAGATCCATTCTCGGAAAGAATTCTGGACCCTCAGAACGACGGAGATATTCCTTCTGCCAACTATCCCAACCCCTATCCGTATCCTTCAAACAAGACTTTTGGCCATTGCAGCTTAATACATCCTGGGGGAGTTCCATTTAACTGGCAAAACGATAATTATCAAGCTCCGGATAAGGAGAACCTGATGATTTATGAGCTATTGGTCCGTGATTTCGTAGAGGAAAGGAATTACAAAACCATCCGCGATAGTTTAGGATATTTCGCAAAACTGAATATAAATGCTATTGAGTTCATGCCTGTCAATGAATTTGAAAATAACCTGAGTTGGGGCTACAATCCGTCCTACCACATGGCATTAGATAAGATGTACGGGACGCCCGATGATTTTAAAACTCTGGTGGATTCGCTTCATGGTAGAGGTATGGCTGTAATAGTAGATGTGGTGCTCAACCATGCGGAAGGACAAAATCCGCTTGCAAGATTGTGGTGGGATGCCGCCAATAATGCTCCTGCAAGTGATAATCCATATTTCAATACTTCTTGTCCACATCCTCCGAATTGCTGGGGCAACGATTTTGATCACGAAAGTCAAGCTACCAAGGATTACGTAGATCAAATACTACGCTATTGGATAGAGGAATACCATGTGGATGGGTTCCGCTTAGATTTCACAAAAGGATTCACCAACGGGATAGGCGGTGGATGGGACGTTGGACGTCAGAATCTCCTTAAGAGAATTGCAAATACAGTCTGGACATACAAACCAGGTGCATACATGATTCTAGAACATTGGGGAGATAACTCTGAGGAAATCAACCTTTCCAACCATGGATTTTTGCTTTGGGGTAATGTCTGCCATGAATACCAAGATGCCGCCATGGGTTTTGGTTCAAACTCGTCTTTTTCTCAAGCATTTCATGGAAGCAGAGGTTGGAATAATGCGGGTCTTGTGACTTACGTTGAAAGCCATGATGAGGAGCGTGTGGCCTTCAAGAATAAGACTTATGGCAACAACAGCATAGGGAGTCACAATGTAAGAAATACGGCTATTTCCATGAAACGAATGGAGTTAACCACCCTTTTTGGTCATCTCATTCCAGGGCCTAAGATGATGTACCAATTCCAAGAATTGGGCTATGATATTTCCATAGACGATCCTTGTCGGGTTTGCGAAAAACCACCGAAGTGGAATTATTACACCAATGTCCCTCGAAGAAGGCTATATGAAATCACCGGAATTATTAATAATTTAAAGGCATCGTACCCCTCATTTGGACCGTATACTAACTTCTATGCAAATATGCAGGGACATGTAAAACAGATGAGATTTGAGCATTCTACAATGGGTGCAGTAGCAGTAGGTAATTTCGATGTTGCTTCTCAAACCAAAGACATCTATTTCTCCCACGCGGGTACTTGGTATGAATATTTTACCGGTCAATCTATCACGGTAAATAATACTACAACAAGTATTGCTCTAGATGCTGGAGAGTACCGATTATATACAGACGTTAATATCCCTGGAGGTACTTCTCAGTTCAGTGTTGAAGAACATGACTCAGAAGAGTTGATGGTTTATCCGAATCCTGGATACGATAATATCTATGTTGAACATTTGAATTTTGACATACTTCAAGGGCAGTATACTGTGTATGACTCTCATGGTGGGTTTGTTAAGACCGGAACCTTAGATATACACAATGAAATTGAGATATCATGTCTTGCTAATGGCCTATACTACATTATAATGATCGATAAAAACAATAAAACCTATTCATCTAAATTCACTAAACTATGATGACCTTTAAACAAAACCTTAGAAAGCATCGAATTCTCTTCGGGATTATTGCTTTATCATTTTCAAGCTCTTCCGCCGGTCAAGTGACTTATACAATGCAGACTAGCAACTTCAATGCTACTCAAACCGTTACGTCGACTGGTACTTATGCAGGCGCTTATAACAATGGAGGAAGTGAAGTCGCAACTTATGCAAACGGCAGCGGTAATGCTCCTGGTGTAGCAATATTTAAGACTTTTACCGATGACGGGTCGACCACTGGAAACTCAAGAGCTTTAAACGTTGGAGACCGTTTTTCTATTACAGCTTATGTTGCTAATAGCACTTCGTTCTGGGATAATTCCAACGCAGGGATTTCTTTCAATAATGGCTCTTCGAATAGTAATTTTTCGGATTATAATTCTGGTCAAAGACTAAAGATGCAAATAAATAAAAGCGATAACTGGTTCCCAGCAGGTCAAAGCTCAGGAGCAGGTTATGCCGCCCCAGGTCAAGACGTAACATTCACATTTACATTAACCTCGAGTAATACGGTAAATGTAGAAATTGATAGAGCAAACACCTCTCCACAGACAGGGGCTACAACATCAGAACTTGAATTGTCTGGTAGCGGCACTATACAGAGCTTTAGTATTTGGAACCAGGCATCAGGAGGTAATAATAATATGTTCTGGAAAAACTGTTCGGTGACCTCTACCGGAAATGTAATTCTAGGTGAGAATAATCAGACTAATTCTCTAACAACTATTTCAGGTATTATTTCTAATGGATTAGAAGCTAATTCGACTAGTACTACAAGTGTTAATTCAGTTACAAAAAGAGGTTCTGGGACCATCACGCTAACCGGGGCCAACACTTACACTGGTTCTACTTCGGTGTCTGACGGTGAACTTATTGTTTCTGGCTCTGGTACTCTAGGCTCAAGTTCAGCTGTTAGCGTTAATCTCGGAGCTACACTTAAAATAAGCAATAGCACAACAATTGCCGACCTAAACAATGCAGGTACAGTTGAAATTGATCCTGGAGCAACCTTATCTATTACAGGAAACTTAAGCTCTTCAGGTACAATAACAATGAATGCTGATGCCACTGGATATGGTCAACTACTTGTTGATGGAACTATTTCAAATTCGGGCACTATAACACAAGAACAATACATAGGATCGACCGGTCATCACGGGATTTCTTCACCAATGAGT
>Ga0163109_10002308_pt1 | contig 14964 bp, 13 predicted proteins | sample CRUFie1St13metaG_FD_108704 | JGI IMG/M metagenome (GOLD analysis project Ga0163109, IMG submission 108704) | Marine microbial communities from the Costa Rica Dome - CRUD Field 142mm St13 metaG | ecosystem: Environmental > Aquatic > Marine > Oceanic > Photic zone | place: Costa Rica: the Eastern... | reverse complement strand
GCCCCCGCTACATCGCCAATTGCGTAGATATTTTTTATATTAGTTTGCATAAACTCATTTGTTGTAATGTGACCATCACTTATATTTATACTATTATGCTCCAAGCCAATATTTTCAATATTACCAGTTATCCCAACAGCCATTACGACTTTATTAGCATTTAGTTTGCTGCGCTTCTGATTGATATTATCTATCAACTCTACTTTTAAGGTGTCCCTACTTTTTGATATGGAGTTCACATATGAACCTAAGTGAAACTTTATTCCTTGTTTTTCAAATTCAGACTTTGCATACTCGGATACCTCATCATCCTCATTCGGAAGAATTCTATCTGCTAACTCTACCACATTCACCGTAACCCCGATTGCGTTGTAAAAATTAGCAAATTCTATTCCGATTGCTCCTGATCCAATCACAACAATTGATTTAGGCATCTTGTCCGGTACCATTGCTTGTTTATAAGACCAAACATCATCGCTAAAGCTTATACCAGGTAATTCTTTTGGGCGCGCACCAGTTGAAATAATAATATTCTTTGTTGATATAATAGTTTCTTTATTATCAGATTGAACCTTGATAGTGTTGTTGTCTATGATATGGCCATTCCCAGTTATTAAATCAATTTTATTCTTTTTTAATAGGTAACCAATACCTTGAGAGAGGTCGTTAGCCACACCACGAGATCGATCAATAATATTTTTAAAGTTAAAACTTACATTTTCAGCTGTCACTCCATAATAATCTGACTTCTTCATGATGGAATAAACTTCTGATGATTTTAGAAGTGCTTTTGTGGGTATGCAGCCCCAATTTAGACAAATACCACCCAGTTTATCTTTTTCAATTATTGCTGTTTTGTGCCCCAATTGCGCCGAACGAATTGCTGCGACATAACCTCCAGGACCGGAGCCAATAATGGTAACATCATATTTTAAATCCATTTAACTTTCCATGTGGTAATTTATAATAACATAAGGTTTGGGTTTTCAATTAATCGCTTCATGTACGCAAGAAATTTTGCACCAACTGCTCCATCAATTAATCTGTGATCAGCAGTAAGTGTTATAGAAATTAGTTCATCTATATTCACAGCGTCATCAATTACAACTGGAACTTTTCGTGATGCTCCGATTGATAGTATTGATGCTTGCGGTGGATTTATGATGGATGTGAAACTCTTAATGCCATATGAGCCAAGGTTTGAAATTGAAATTGTTCCCCCTTGATATTCTGATGGGGATAATTTCTTCTCTCGAGCTCTTGAAATAAGATCACTAATTTCAGTGCTAATTTTGAGTAGTCCTTTATTTTCGACGTTCCTTATAATTGGTGTGATTAGCCCATTATCTATTGCTACAGCTATGCCGATATCCGTAGAATTGTATGAATAGATTTTATCCCCTTCCCATGATGCATTCACCTCAGGCGTATGCAACATCGCCATTGAAGTTATTTTAATTAAGAAATGATTGAATGATAATTTTGTTTCATCAAGCATATCCTCATTCATTTTTTTTCTCACTTCATTTAGCTTCTTTATACTTGCATCAATATTTAGCGTGTATGATGGTATCGTTGAGTTTGAATGCTGTAATCGTTCTGCGATGACAGTTCTCATTGTATCTATCGGTGTCACGGTATAATTTAATTTATTACCCTCATTTATTATTTCAGTCTTCGTCGATGGACTAACATCTTCAAGTCTTACCCCCGATTCCAAACTTACACCACTTTCCAGTTTTAAATCAGTTCCAACATATGTCTGGGCGGACACATTTACTTCTGGTTTATATGCCTCAACATCTTTCTTAAGTATTCTACCGTTTGGACCTGTTCCACGAATATCCGTAAGCTCTATACCTTTATCTTTGGCAATCCTTTTTGCGATGGGGCTAATAAATATTCGATTTCCATCATCAATATCAGGCTCTGTTGTGTCAATTTCGTCAACCAATTCTCGAACCACGTCTTCACTGCTCTCTTTATCAATGATAGAATTTTCATTGTCATCTGTAGCTTCCATTTTATTATTGTTACTTGTATCCAAATCTTCAATGGTATCATTCTCAGACTCCATAATTATGGCTATTGGTTCATTAACTTTTACATCAACAGAGCCTTCTGCAATCAGTATTTTTCCCAAAACGCCCTCGTCCGCTGACTCGAATTCCATTACGGCTTTATCTGTTTCTATTTCAGCAATAATATCGCCGGATGATATTTGATCGCCTTCTGCCTTATGCCACTTAACAATATTACCCATTTCCATTGTTGGAGATAATGCTGGCATATAAATAGTTATTGACATTTGCAGCTCCTTATTCGAATAAACTTTCAACCATTTTGATCAATTCATCTTCTGATGGCAATGCTAAATTCTCTAAATTCTCAGCGTATGGCATTGGAACATCTTTACCTGTAAGGCGTAAAACAGGAGCATCAAGCCAGTCAAAAGCATTCTCCATTATAACAGATATAATTTCCGATGATACCCCGCATTGTGACCAACCTTGTTCAACAACAACACATTTATTTGTTTTCTGTATTGAACTGATAATTGCTTTCGTATCGAGTGGTTTAATGGTTCTTAAGTCAAGAATCTCACAATCTATATTTTTCCTTGCTAATTTCTTTGATGCTTCAAGACACATTTTTAGTGAAATAGAATGGGAAATTAGGGTTATATCAGAGCCTTCCCTGAGTATTTTTGCCTTCCCTATTGAAATTATATCATTATTATCTTCCAGGATTGACTCTTGTTCAGAATACAAGATTTCATTCTCAAGAAAAATGACTGGATTGGGATCTCTGATGGCAGCCTTGAGTAGCCCTTTATGATCTCTTGCAGAAAACGGTGATATCACTTTTAACCCTGGTATATGCGAAAACCAAGCTGTCAAATCTTGACTGTGTTGCGCAGCAACTCTGGCTGCTGCTCCATTTGGCCCACGAAATACTATTGGGCAGTTTAGTTGCCCACCGCCCATATAAAGTGTTTTAGCTGCTGAATTGATTATGTGATCCATTGCCTGAAGAGAAAAATTAAAAGTCATAAATTCTACAACAGGTTTTAACCCGGAAAAAGATGCCCCGATGGCTAAGCCTGCAAAACCATTTTCGGTAATAGGAGTATCGATTACCCTTGCAGAACCGAATTCCTGAAGCAAACCCTGGGTTACTTTATAGGCGCCTTGATATTCAGCTACTTCTTCGCCCATCACGAATACATTCTTGTCTCTTCTCATTTCTTCAGCAAGAGCGTCCCTAATGGCCTCTCGGACAGATATCTTATCTTGTTTTTTATCATGATCAATGACTCGGTCTTTTATTATTTTCTTCTTAGGTTGATCATCTATAGTATTCGTGAATAACTTACCTTTGAGTTTTTCTGTGCTTGTATTTGTCTCGATTATTGCAATGGGTGTTTTTACTGCAATTTGACCTTGGCCATTTTCAACCAAAAATTCAGATATAACTCCTTCAATTTGACTTTCAACTTCCATTGATGCCTTATCTGTTTCTATTTCGGCAATGGGATCACCAATTTTGAGATGATCACCAACTTTAACAAGCCACTTTGTCAAGGTACCTTCAGTCATGCTGGGTGACATTGCAGGCATGTAAACTTCAGTTTTCATTACGCATCCAATTGGTAGACATCAACAAATAACTCAGACGGATCAGGTAACGGACTGTCTGCGGCAAATTGAGCTGATTGATCAACCACTTGCTTGATTTCAGCATTTAATACTTGCAATTTGTCTTCTGTAAGAAAGTTATTCTCGATTATTAAATTCTTAAGGCTTTCTATAGGGTCAGAGTGTTCTCTTACCTCCTTTACCTCATCTCGAGTCCTATATTGCGCAGGATCAGACATTGAATGACCCCTATACCTATATGTGAGCATTTCTAGTATGTATGGACCTCCATTGTTTCTAACTTTTGTTACAGCCCTTTTTCCTGCATCAATAACAGACTCTATGTCCATACCATTAACCTGTTCGCCTTCAATCCCAAAGCTTATTCCCCTTTGAGATAAATCTTTCTGAGCTGATGAACGTTGTACTGAAGTTCCCATAGCATATCTATTATTTTCTATTACATAAATACAAGGAAGTTCCCATAATTTGGCCATATTAAAACTTTCATACACCTGACCTTGGTTAGCTGCACCATCACCAAAATAAGTAAGGGTAACAGCTTTGTTTTTTTTGTACTTGTTTGAAAATGCCAAACCAGTTCCAAGTGGAACGGATGCACCAACAATACCGTGCCCACCAAAAAAATTTGCTTCTTTGGAAAACATGTGCATTGAGCCACCCTTTCCTTTTGAATAACCGTCTGCACGACCGTAAAGCTCAGCCATAACGCCATCAGGACTCATACCGCAAGCTAGCATATGTCCGTGATCTCTGTAGGTGGTTATAACCTGATCACCATCTCGAATGCACATTTGAAGGCCTACAACAACGGCTTCCTGACCTATGTATAGATGACAGAAACCTCCTATTTGACCGAGCCCATATGACTGCCCAGCCTTTTCTTCAAATCTTCTAATTAAAAGCATTTTTTTGTATGCTTCAATTGCATCAGATTTAGATAGTTTTCTGCTGATTTTTTTAGTTTTATTTATCATAAATAGATTACTTAATAATGATATTATATATATATAATTACTACAAATATACAAAATTGACAAAAATTTGAACGATCGTTCGAATTTTGTTAATTAAATTATTTAATTATAATAATTTCATCTGGATGAGCGTAATATAGTATCTTTTTTGCCTTCTCTTGTAACATATCAGCGTCTATATTTTTCTCTAATAGGGATATATGTTTTTCTAATAAAAGTCTTTCCTCTTTAACTGAGGCCAAATCTGCATGTAATGCATCTAACTGATTCTTGAGAATTGCATTTTTAGATAGCCCCGAGTCGCCGATAAAAGTATGATATGAAATATACCCGAGAAAAAAAACTAACAATAATGGCAGCAAGAGAGTCGAGGCATATTTTTTTAATTTGAGGAATAGCATGAATACTTTTGTATTAGATAAATTTTAATATTTAATTAAATATATTTACTAAATTCACTCCTGCCAGGATAGTAACATCTGTCACCAAGCTCTTCTTCAATTCTTAATAGTTGATTATATTTCGCTGTGCGGTCGGATCTTGACAGGGAACCAGTTTTTATCTGGCCTGCATTAGTCGCAACTGATAAATCGGCAATTGTAGTATCTTCTGTTTCACCGGATCTATGTGATATGACACACGAATAATCGTGGCTCTTTGCTATATTAATTGCATTTAGTGTTTCTGTAAGAGTTCCTATTTGGTTAACCTTAATGAGTATTGAATTTGCAATATTGGCATTTATTCCTTTTAAGAACCTTTTCTCATTAGTAACAAACAAATCATCACCTACTAACTGACACTTGCCGCCGATTGAACTTGTTAATTTTTTCCAGCCGTCCCAATCATCTTCGGACATCGCATCTTCAATCGAGATTACTGGATAATCTCTAATTAATTGTTCATAGAAATTGACCATACCCTCGACGTTTTCTGCTTCCCCATCAGGCTCTATTTGATACTTACTATCTTCAAAGAATTCACTGGAGGCAGCGTCTAATGCAAGAAAAATATCTTTACCGCTAGTATAGCCAGCATCAGAAATTGACTTAATAATAATTTCAATTGCATCTTTTGTACTTGCAAGATTTGGAGCGAAGCCACCTTCATCGCCAACGGATGTACCGAGTGATTTAGATTTGAGATTTTCTTTCAGATATTTAAATACTTCAGCACCCGCCCTCAGAGATTCCCGGAATGAACTAAAATTAGCAGGAATTATCATAAATTCTTGTATGTTGATTGGATTGTCTGCATGTGCTCCTCCATTCAAAATATTCATCATCGGTACTGGTAATTTAAAATCTTTACTATCCGCTAGATACTCATACAGTTTTTTATTTTCAGAAATTGAAGCTGCTTTTGCAATTGCGATAGATACAGCCAATATTGCATTTGCACCAAGTCTACTTTTATTTTCTGTGCCGTCTAATTCAACTAACATTTTATCAATACCTGACTGGTTAAATGGACTATGGCCAATTAGGGATTCATTAATCTCCGTATTGATGTTATTAACAGCTTTCATTACACCCATACCTTTGTATCTATTATCACCGTCTCGTAATTCTACAGCCTCATGTATTCCAGTTGAAGCTCCAGAAGGTACTGAATATCGAGACTGAACACCGTTATCTAAAATTACATCTGCTTCAACCGTAGGGTTTCCCCTACTGTCTAATATCTCGCGCCCTATGATCTTTAATATTTTTGCCATACCTTCACCTATTTTAACTCATAAATTTTTCGATAACTTATCAAATTGTATTAATTTTTTCGCGAGTAAATGGAATTCAGTTAAGTCAAGTTGATTATCTCCATCAGATATGGCCGCAGGCGGGTTATTATGAACTTCAGCGAATATAGCTGAGATGCCGATTGAAACGGCTGCAGTTGATAATGACTCTATAAATTCCTTTTGACCCCCACTACTCTCTCCGCCACCTGGTAATTGAACTGAATGTGTGGCATCAAAAATTATTGGAAAATCAAGTTTTTTCATAATTTCGATAGCACGAAAATCTACAACTAGATTGTTATAACCAAAACTATACCCTCTTTCGGTTAGGCATATATTAGCATTGGATTGAGAAAGTATTTTTTCTGCTGAATATTTTATATCCCTCGGTGACATAAATTGAGATTTTTTGATATTCACCGGCTTCTGAGTATTTGCTGCAGCTAAAATTAAGTCTGTTTGCCTTGCAAGAAAAGCAGGTATTTGCAAAACGTCGACATAGTCTTTAATAATATCACACTGCTCAGGTTCATGTACATCCGTTAATATTGGCAGATCAGTCTCTTCTTTAATTGCCGCAAATATATCCAATGAGGCCTCTAAACCAACACCTCTTTTTGATTTAATACTCGTTCTATTTGCTTTATCAAAAGAGCTTTTAAATATAAGCCCTACTTTAAGTTCAGTTGATATTTTCTTTAAACTATGTGCCATTAATAATGAATGTGCCTTAGACTCCATTGCGCATGGACCTGCAATAAAAACTAAAGGGCCATTGTTTGATATTTCTAGTTTACCTATTTTTATTGAGCTCAATATGAATCTCCTTTTTAAAATATGTGTACGAACCGTTCATCTACAGTTAGTCCAATATTATCATTTATTCTTACAGACGATATACCGGGAACAGTAATTTTTACAATATCATCTGAGTCTATAGGGGTTAGTTGAATTCTCGTACTGTCCCCTGTAAAGTCAATCTGCTTTACAATATAACAATTTTTTTTTGAAGGTGATGTTAGGTTAAAGGCTTGATCCCTTATAAGTACCTTTACTTCATTACCCTCGTCAATATCCCTAACGCTAAACTCACCAAATGGAGTTTGCACTTTTTTGCTTTGAACCCTTGTTTTGTAGGTATTTACATTCGAGAACGTGCTGACTGTATAGTCATTTACAGGTTGAAAAATTAGTTCGTCATTAGAACCAATTTGGATTATCTTCCCATCCCTCATAAGAGCAATCCTATCTCCCATCAGCATTGCTTCTTCTGGATCGTGGGTAACTAAAATTACAGCGGATTCACTATTTCTTAAAACGGAAATTGTCTCCTCTCTGATATATTCTCTTAGTGACCTATCCAAGCCCGAAAATGGCTCATCCATGAGGAGTATTATAGGTTCAGGTGCAGTTGCTCTTGCGAGGGCAACTCTTTGTTGTTCACCGCCTGATAGTTCATGTGGGTATTTTTCGGAATATTGTATAAGTCCAAGATCCATTAGCACTTTATCAATTTTTAATTTTTTTTGCTGCTTATTTAAACTTTTTAATCCATATGCAATATTTTGATATACAGTCATGTGAGGAAATAATGCATAATCTTGGAAAATTAGACTGATAGGCCTAGACTCTGGCGGCATATTAATCTTACTTGATGAAATAGGCTCTTCATTGATATAGATCTCACCTACATCCTGCCTGTTTAAACCGCTTAATACTCTTAACAGTGAAGTCTTACCACAACCAGAGTCACCTAAAAGACAAAGAACTTCACCTGGGAAGAGACTAAATGAGACGTCATCAAGTATCTTATTTTTACCATTTGTCCATGATATGGAGTTAACCCGTAACCTTGGCGCACACAAGTAATTTACAATTTTTTTCATAACTTATTTATTACCCATTCATGTGCTATCTTCATACCTAGAGAGTAGACCCTCTCGTCTGAGCTCGCTAAGATTTGGCAGATCATTTATATCACTAAGATTAAAATCCAAAAGAAATTTTTTTGTTGTTCTATACACTAATGGTCGGCCAGGAACGTCTTTTTTCCCAGAAATTTCAATCCAATTATACCCAAGTAGAACATCCAGCGAACCCTTACTTGAAGATACACCCCTTATCTCCTCAATCTCAGATCTTGTAGTTGGCTGATGATAAGCAATTATTGCAAGCGTTTCTTTCGCCGCTTTCGAAAGATCACGTGTTTCTTCAAATTCATCCACTAGAGCGGCCTTGATCATCGGTGACGTTTTAAAAATGCAATAATTTTCGTTATATTCAAAATTCACACCCCGATTATCATAATGTGCTCTAAGTTTATCCATTAGCTCACGTAGATAAGATTTATCCGACTTTGAAATTTTAGTTAGAAGATAATCTATATGAATTGGCTCTCTACTTGCAAAAACTATTGCCTCAATAATATACAAATCATCGAATTCAGCTTTCGCGTCATTGTTTAAGACTCTAACATTTGATTTGAGACCAAGTTTTGTTAAAAAACTTTTTTTCATATTATCTATTCATTACCTATTTTTTTGACAAGAATTTCACCAAACTGTTTTTCTTGTTTTGTGTAGGCTTTTTGTTCGTTTACCATATCTAATAGTACACTAAAGGCACTAGCAGCAACACTTCTATCATTTTCGGTATATTTATTTTTACTTACAAGTCGGAAAAAATTTGCCCAGCCGGATAACCGCAGAAAAATATTTGAAAGAAAATTTTTTGCATTATCTAATGCGAGATAATCTAATTTAAAAATTGATATCGACTCTGGCACTCTATCATCTTGCCTATTTATATAAGATTTTATGAGATCGAAGATAGATGCATTATAAATTAGTTTAGTAATCTCATCAAACTCCTCTGGTACACCCCTTAAAAACATATCTCTATTTACGATTGGCCGATCAAACAACAATAGTGAAGCAGTTTTCATTGCATCTAAACGTTGCATTCTATGCCTAAGCTGTCCTGCTAACTCTTCAGCGGTATACTCGTCTTCCTCATCGATTGGCTCATCTGGCAACAACAATTTACTCTTGAGATAAGCAAGCCAAGCGGCCATTACTAAATAATCAGCTGCGATATCTATTTTTAGAGAGGCCTGGCTGTTGATGTAGTTAATGTACTGTTGCGCCAATTCAAATACTGAGATTTCCATTAGGTCTACTTTTTGGCTTCGTGCCAAGCTAAGCAATAGATCAATTGGACCTTCAAATCCGTCAATATCTATTATTAAATGATTTTTTACTTCCAGAACGTTATTCACTATTCAAGAGCCCACATTGATATTATTATTTTTTAATATAGTGCAGTATTCTTCAAAAACATTATCAATATTTTGAAAATCCTCATCTTTCTGCGCGAATTTAAAATGATTAACGCCCAAATCAATGATATTTGACTCTATTTGATCAATCTTATGCAGAAATTTTATAAAATTTTCATTATTCGCAGAACAATCCAGCACAAGATTACAGCCAGCATTATAGGATTCAAGGACTATTGATTCGCGAGTTCCCTCCAGCGCTTTCATATTAATGTCATCTGTAATAATTAAACCACTAAAGCCAATAACAGATCGAATCATCTTAATTGCTTCTTTTGAAATGGTTACTGGGCGATCAGATATTGACGAGAACTTAATATGCGCCGTCATAGCAATTGGCATACTATTAAATTTCATAAATGGATCAAAATCATGATAGATTAGCTCTTCGATTGGATCGTCTATAGTCGGTAATTCAATATGACTATCAGAACTCGATCTCCCATGCCCTGGAATGTGCTTTATTATTGGAACAATGGGGCCTTGTTGAAATCCTTTAATCATCTCATTGGCAAGTTGATAGACTATGTTTGCATTTGATGAAAAAATTCGCTCAACAAGAATATTGCTTGTATTTGGATGCCTAATATCAATACATGGTGCACAATTTATATCAATTCCTACACCTGCCAGATCATTGGAAATTAACCTTCCAACAAGATAAGACAATCTATTTGCGGCTTCGGCCGATTTGCTGTAAAGTTCGCCAATCTTTCTATATGAGGGGTAGCGTTTCCAGTCTGGGTTATCTAATCTTTGAACCTTGCCACCCTCTTGATCTATGAGTATATGTATATCCTCCCTAACCTTTTCTTTTACTTCGTATATTAATTTTTTTAATTGTAGTTTGTTGACTATATTACGCGTGAATAGTATTAACCCATATGGGTTTATCTCATTCAGAATACTCACTTCAGATTTGGATAAACTGCTTGAACTTATACCAAGAACTAATGGAGATATGAGCATGCGTTTTCTACTCTAACTCCACGACTATGCAGCCCTCAAGGCCTTCATCTCTCATTGATGAACAGAGTCTTTTGGCTTCTGATCTATCATCAAAAGGGCCGATACGTAATTTGTACCATGTACCCAAACTACCGAGGTTTTCTTGCTTTATCAGATTTTTATGTGAATTATTGTTCCTATTCAGTAAAGTGCTATAATTTAACAGCAGACCTTCATAGAATTTATTTGCATCTAGTCTTGAACTTACAGAGGAGACTTGAACTCCATAGTATATTTTCTTGAATTCTACTGACTCTGATATCACGCTAGTATTAAAATCGTCCATAATTATTGATTGTATGTCTGGGACTATTAGATCCTCAGGTTTATCTATTGGATATATAGGCCCTGCAATCTCTGATGCTTGTAGCTCTTTATCTTCATGTAATTCGTTATCATCAATCATGGCTACCAGAACTTCATTATCGACAACATTATTTGTAAAAATTTCACTATTCCTTAGAAGGGACTCTAAATCTATTGGATCTAAATAGGACGGATCGCTGTTATAATCATTAGTCATAAGAGTCTGGTTGGGTTTACCGACTATTGCCGCGACGCTTGTTAATTCACTATCAGCACTTTCAACATAAAAATTTTGTTTAAGATCTTCATCTATAATTATAAAATTATCATCTAGCAGGACGTACTCTTTTAAAGTTGGTTGCTTTTCATAAATGCCGTAGGTTTGGCTTGTTGGGCCTTGCGGATCCAGTAATTCAAGAGCTTCCATGATAAAATCATCATCGCTATTATACTCGATAATATTTTCATTGTACTCAAAAGACAGCGATTGCTCTGCCCTATCTAATTCCGAGCCATCTAAATATGATTGATCCACAATCTCATGGTCATCATTCATATCATTATTTGGATAAACAATTTTAGTATGAACATTTAAGTCATTATTATCAACCATAGCCACATTATCAGGGAAGGTCTTGAAAGGAAACTGACTATCTTTGTAAACATAATAAATCCCATCATCATAGCTTAAATAATAGGCAAGTAATCCAATGAGTGTAATCGTTAGGACTGCTAAGTTTAGTTTTATATTACCGAATAAATATTTCATGCAATCTTCTTTTTACATCCTTTCTGGATAGCTTACACCCAAAAGATCTAGACCTCTTTGAATGATTTGTGAGACAAGATATATAAAGGATAAACGCTGTAATGTTTTTTTATCATCATTAGTCATGAACCTCATATTCTCATTGTCATTTCCAAGGTTCCATAGCGCATGGAAATCAGATGCAAGCTCATGTAAATAGTAGGCAATTCTATGAACATCATTTGTAACAACAACATTTTTTAACAGCGCTGGAAAGTATGACATTTTCTTTATTAAATTAATCTCATTTGGATGATTTAGCATATTAAATTCTATTTCTAAGTCATTGAAATCAAATATAAAATCACGATTGTTTTCTTCATTCCAATTCCTGATTACCGAGTGTATTCTAGCATAAGCATATTGAACATAAAAAACTGGATTTTCTTTTGATTTATCACATACCTTAACAAAATCAAAATCTAATGGCGCATCTGACTTTCTGTATAGCATCATAAATCTAACTGGATCAGGCCCAACTTCATTAACAACCTCACCTATTGTGACATAGTCGTTATTTCTTTTAGACATTTTTACAGGTTTATTATCACGAAATAATTTAACTAATTGACATAAAATAACCTCCACACCTGCCCGACCATCGGATAGAGCTGAAACAGCACCTTGTAATCTTTTTACATAACCCGCATGATCTGCGCCCCAAATATTTATCAATTTTGAAAATCCACGTGATATTTTATTCTGATGATAGGCAATGTCAGAAGCGAAATAGGTGTGCGAACCATCTTCTTTTGAGACAGCTCTATCTACATCATCACCAAACATCGTGGAGGCAAATATGTCTTGCTCTCGCTGCTCAAGCTTTATATCCTCTTGATTTTTCGGAAGCGGTAACTTTCCCCAATATATATATTTTTTTTCTTTTAAGTATTTCATTGTTTTGGAGATTTCATCATTTGCTAACAGTGAAGCCTCTGAAAAAAATATATCGTGCTTAATATTAACTTTATTTAAGTCTTGCTTTATTAGATTTAGGATGTGACTTATAGCGCAATCTTTTATGATTTTATTGTGGTTAGTTTTTTCGAGGAGTAAGTCCTGATATTTTTCAAATAATTCATCCGCAATGTCATTAATATATTGTCCATCATAAGTTATATCTTGTCCATTTGGATTAATTGATGCTTTTTCCCTATACTTACTTTCTACTGAATAAACTAATTGTTCAATTTGACCCCCTGCATCATTCACATAATATTCTCTTGTGACATCAAAGCCCATCCTGTCGTATAGTGAGGCTATAACGTCACCTATAATAGCTCCTCTACAATGACCTATATGCAATGGACCTGTTGGATTTGCCGATACATACTCAACATTTACTTTTGATCCATTTCCGATATTTTCAAAACCATAATCAATTAAATTAGATTTCATATATCCCAAAGAGCGGTGCCAAAATGACTCATCAAGGTATAAATTAAAGAAACCAGGGCCAGCAATCTTGATATCTTTTATGAATAGTTTCTTTTTATCTTTCTCAAATCCATTAACTAAGATTTCTGCTAGTTTTACAGGGTTCATTTTCAAAGATTTTGCGTGCATCATTGCAAAATTTGTTGTGAGATCGCCATGCTCGGAATTATTCGTAATTTCAAAGAATGTTTGGTTATGATTATTTTCAATCAACCGCTCTGCGAATTCCTTATTATGTGAAAGGATCACTTCAAGTAGTTTTTGATTAAATATTTCGGTTGTTATAGTACTCATTATTTCTTCAAAAGTTCTTTATACTGTTCATCTGCATAATTATCAGTCATACCAGAAATAAAATCACAAATAACACGATTTATATTTTTTGGATAATCATTACTTGAATTTAATTTTAAAGGTAATTTATTTAAATTTTCTTTATAGAAAAAAAATAGCCCCTTAATTACTTCTTCGGTATATTTTGAGTGATCTAAAATCAACTTACTCTGATACATATTAGCTGAGAGAAATCTTCGTATGTTGGAAATCTGTTCCGTCATATAGTCTGATAAAGCAATAATTGTACTTTTATGTTTGGCAACATCTTGATGATTTTTAATTTTATTAATATTGAGTGTTTTTGAGCTTTCTTCAACAATATCAATTATGAATGAATTTATTAGATTTCTCTTTAATTCATGAGTAAGTCGAGAGCTTTCAATACTAGGATAGTCAGACCGTATCTTGTCTAAGTGTTTTTTGATCAAGTCTATCTCACTTAGGTCACCTAATGTGAATAAATTAGCACGTATTCCATCATCAATATCATGACAATTATAGGCTATATCATCAGAAATTGCCGCAATCTGCGCTTCTAACGATGATTGAGTTGAAAGATTCATATCATAATTGGATTGAAATTTTTGATGATAAATATAGTCACTTTTAACCACCGGACCACCATGCTTTAATACCCCCTCCAATGTCTCATATGTTAAGTTTAGCCCATCAAAAGCAGCGTATTTTTGCTCTAGTTTTGTAATGATTCTAAGTGTTTGAATATTATGGTTAAATCCCTTATTTCCATTTTTAAGCATTATATCATTGAGAATACCCTCTCCAATATGACCAAATGGAGGATGGCCCAAATCATGCGCTAGTGATATTGCTTCGGTGAGGGCTTCATCAAGCTGCATTATTGAACTAATTGATCTTGCTATTTGTGAAACCTCAAGGCTATGTGTCAATCTATTTCTAAAATGGTCTTGATTATTGAATAGAAAAAAAACTTGTGTTTTATGTGCAAGCCTCCGGAAAGCATTTGAATGCAAAACTCTATCTCTATCCCTCTGAAATGCTGAACGAAAATCTTCTTTCTCTGGGCTGAGCCTCTTAAAATTATAGTCTTTTTTAAATCCAATTTTATTGAAACTGTTCATTATGTTTATTATAATTATATGTATAGGACTTTTATATATTTATTTTCGGAGTTTATACAATTATGAACGAGATCGAAATCACTGATTTTGCAGCGAAACACATACTTAAACTTATCTCTGCTGAAACTGATAATGATGCATTAAGAATAGAGGTAAAAGGTGGTGGCTGCTCTGGTTTCCAATACGAATATAGTTTAACAAATGAAATGGAACCTGGCGATCTTGAATTTAAACACAATGGCGCAAGGGTTCTAGTTG
>Ga0163109_10002307_pt1 | contig 14967 bp, 11 predicted proteins | sample CRUFie1St13metaG_FD_108704 | JGI IMG/M metagenome (GOLD analysis project Ga0163109, IMG submission 108704) | Marine microbial communities from the Costa Rica Dome - CRUD Field 142mm St13 metaG | ecosystem: Environmental > Aquatic > Marine > Oceanic > Photic zone | place: Costa Rica: the Eastern... | reverse complement strand
TGAATCATCTCCATCACATACACCACAAGCATCTGCTACTAAGTCATCAACAGATATACTTACTGTTGTTGATGTATTACCATCTACAGGGGCTGTTGCAGTAAAGTTAGCTCCATTACATGCTGGCTGGCCAAACTGTTGTCCCCAACCTGACCATCCATCTGCAGAACCTGTTACTGCTACTACATATTCAAATGAAGTTCCAACATCCAATGTTAATGATCCAGTGTATACACCATCACCATTATCATCAGATAACTGTAAACCCCATCCATTCCATGGACCTGCACCTGGCCAGTCTCCATTAAGAACTACATTATCATAGTCCGCATTTGGATACATTGAACCATTCATGTCCACTTCAAAATCTATTGTTGATACGAGCATTGCTGCTTGCTCATCACATGTCATACATGAATCATACGTCTCACTTACAGTCAAACCGCCACCTACAGCGTCTAACTGTCTGTTGCCATATGACCAGTAATCCGTAATCGGAGCACATGATGCACCCGCTGCCATATCATCATACAATGTTTCTTGACCTGCAAATCCATCGATCATGTACTTATATTCAAATGGAGCTTCTAGGCCATATAACGTTAGCGTGTAAACACCATCGCCATCTTCATCTGACATCGTGTTCCACTCTTCACCACCACACCATCCACAGAATGGTCCAGTTACGTGAACTGTTGTAAACTCAGTTCCAGCACAGTTCATGTCTACGTTAAATACTGTAGAACATGCCACGCCATCACCGTTACACTCACCACATGGATCAGCTACTGCATCGCCACCACATGTTCCTGCGCAATCTAATGCAGCACAACTACCATCATCTTCAGTCGCATCTGGGTTGTAGTTACATGCTTCAGAATCCATACAACCTAATACAATTACTTCTTCTTCAGTAATAAATAAACATTCATTTTCTGCAGCAAGGCTAGACCCCTGAGGTCCAGAAAGAACTAGCTCGCTAATACATGGACTTCCACCTTGAGCAAACTCAAGTGTTAGTAGCGTACCAGAACCCGCAGGGATTGATGCTCCATCAAATGAAAATGCAAGAACCATACCTGATTCTGTGCCTACTGTAATTTGAAATCCTGCATCAGCAGCAGCTCCACCGCTTGCACCTATAAGTTCTGCGCCAGTAACTTCAAATTGAAATCCATATAAATCACTATCTAAATCATATAAAACATCTACTGTTTGTGAAGCGCATGAAGTACCGTCACCACCACATACACCACAAGCATCTTCTACAGCAGTTGAGCCACATGTATTGTCGCAACCACCTATTACAGCGTCACCACCACATACACCAGCACAATCTTCTATAGCGGTTGAACCACATGTATTGTCGCAACCACCTACTACAGCATCACCACCGCATACACCTGCACAATCTTCTACAGCATCACCACCACATACACCAGCACAATCTTCTACAGCAGTTGAACCACATGTATTGTCGCAACCACCTACTACAGCGTCACCACCGCATACACCTGCACAATCTTCTACAGCATCACCACCACATACACCAGCGCAATCTTCTGTAGCTGTTCCATCACAAACTCCATCACAATCAAATACACCACTGGCACAGTTTGTATCACTAGCAAATGCTGATGTAAGCGATGTTCCACCTGGACCTGATACAACAAAATCAGATAAGCAGTCTACAGTAACATCTCCACCAAGCTCAACTAAAGTTCCAGTACCAGCTGGGACATATCCACCAGAAAATGAAAATGCTAATACAGTAGATCCACTAGCCTGAACAGTAAAACCATTTGTTGTAGCATCACCTCCTGATGCACTTGATACACATCCATTATGATCAAATTGAAATCCAAAAATATCTAATGATGAATCATAATTAAGACCTTCTCCATCTAAGACAAAGCAAACATCAACATCACCGCAATAAAGACAGGAACCATCATCTTCAGTAGCAGTTTCATTATAGTTTGAAGCCTCAGAATCTGTACAACCTGGACCACCTTCTTCAGGACATTGATTACAAGATACTGGGCAGTTATCAGCAATAGACTCAACACCAAAACTTGCATCACATGTAAAACCAAGTCCAAAAATAGCATCACAAGAAAAGCCAGCTATGCCAAGATCTTCACATGCAGGAGCTGGTGGTTCTTCACCTTCTATAAGCGCAGAAGTAAGAGATGTTCCGCCTGGACCCGATACAACAAAAGAAGATAAACAGTCTACAGTAACATCTCCACCAAGCTCAACTAAAGTTCCAGTGCCAGCTGAGATATATCCTCCAGTAAATGAAAATGCTAATACAGTAGATCCACTAGCCTGAACAGTTAAACCATTTGCTGTAGCATCACCTCCTGATGCACTTGATACACACCCATTATGATCAAATTGAAATCCATAAATATCAGCTGTTGAATCATAATTTAAATCACCATTGGGGTTTAAAGTAAAAGTAACATCTTGAGTAAATACAAAAGACATTAACATTGTTAAAGAGATAAGTAAGCGTTGAATACGTTTACACATAATATGGTTCCTCCTCCATTAATGTTATAATTTATTTTGGCTTACGTGCACAAAATAGCTCAATGCTATATAAATACACTAAAGCACAAATGGCAGTTTCTCTATAGAGAAAATAGCATATAATTATCTAATTTTTTTATTCTGGTATAACCATCTCCATGGCTAATATTTTAGGAAACTAATTCCATCCGTATTAAAAAGTAGTTAATTCTATAGGTGAAGTCAAGAAAATTCTTAACTATTGTAAACCCAATATATAGACTTAGCTAGAGTATATCACCACTATATAGGACAATATTAGATAAAAATACCAGCGATTATATAAAAAGCATCGCTAATAAGCTAAAGATTTTAGTTATTCGAATATGTGATGTGAAGCACTTTTTATTAATATATCAGAATAATTGAAAAATAAATATTTAAATACCGTTAATTTCCTGTCAAATAGAGCATAATTGCATTCTGGGCATGCATTCTATTTTCTGCCTGATCAAATATGATCGAGTAGTCAGCATCACAAACGTTATCAGTTACTTCTACCCCTCTCTCTGCTGGCAAACAGTGCATAAATAATGTTTTTTGTCCGGTTGCACTAATCATTTTATCATTAACTTGATAAGGATCAAATATTTTTCTTCTTTCTTCAGCTTCTTCTTTTTGCCCCATCGATGCCCAAACATCTGTATAAATTATATCTGCACCTTTTACCCCATCATAAGGATCGTGGGATATATTTATATCAGAAATGCCAGTACTTTTTGCCCTTTTAACCAATTCCATGTCTGGTTTATAACCCTCTGGACAAACAACTGTAAATTTAATTGGAATCATCATTGATAGATATAGCCAAGAGTGTACAATATTATTTCCATCACCAACATAGGCGATAGATTTGTTTTCAATAGAGCCAAGATGCTCAATTATTGTAAATGCATCAGCCATTATTTGGCATGGATGATTATGATCTGTCAAGCCATTGACAACAGGAACTGTTGCATGTTTAGCTAATTCTAGAATGTGATTATGATCAAAAAGTCTTGCCATAATCATATCATTAAATCGACTTAACACACGTGCAACATCAGCAACAGACTCTCTTTTACCAATACCAATATCATTTGGGCCAAGATACAATGCATGTCCACCTAATCGATAATACCCAGTTTCAAAAGATACTCTTGTTCTTGCTGATGGCTTAGCAAAAATCATTGCAAGACTCATGCCGTCAAAAGGTTTATAGTGTTCCCTATTCTTGAATTTTGACTTTATCCACTTTGCTTTATCGAAAATTTCATGTATTTGATCTGCAGTCAAATCATTAATATGTATAAAATCTTTTTTACTCATCAGTAATCTCCCTTCTTAATTTTGATTTTACTATTCCCATTAAACTTCTATATTTACTTACGGTCCTACGAGCTACAATATAATTTTCTGATTCTAAAATACTAACTATAGATTGATCATCATATGGATTAGACTTATCTTCATTTTCTATAATATCCTTTATTCTATTCTTCACTACAGTATTTGAAACCTCTTTTCCAGATTTTGTCTTTATTGACTCTGAGAAAAAATCTCTAATTTCAAAAATACCCCATGGTAATTGAACATATTTTCCATTTGAAGCCCTACTTACTGTAGATATATCAATATTTAATTCATCAGCAATATCTTTCAGTATCATTGGACAGAGCTCAAATTTTTCTTCACGAAACATTGTTTCCTGCTTCTGAATAATTACATTCATAATCTCAAGCATCGTACGCTTTCTATGTTTTATTGCATCAATAAACCAATTAGCTGATTCCGTTTTATCTTTTATAAACTTTTTAGCGGCCCTATCAAGACTTTTTCTATCTAGCATTTTTGAGTATTCTTTACTAACTCTAAGCTCATACATACTCTGATCATTCATTTGAATGACCCAATCATTATCTCTTTTTTCTACTATTATATCTGGGATAATAAATTCATTATCTCCTGCTGGGAGACCATCTCCAGGTTTAGGGTTGATTTTTTTTATAATTTCAAGAGAATCCTTCAATTCTATCATTGAGCAATTTAAATTTTTACTTATTTTTTCATATCTTTTTGCAATAAAATCTTCATAACAATTTTGAATGATATTATATGCAAGTGGATATTTTTTTTTATTAATTTGAAGACTTATACACTCTTTGAGATCTTTTGAAGCAATTCCTTTCGGATCAAGTGATTTAATTATATCTAAGACGCTACGCACCTCAAGTTCAGATACACCCAATCTATCTGCAATAAGAATGGGTTCAATTTTAAAATAACCATCATCATCAATATTTCCAATTATTTCATAAGCTATATTCATATACTGTTCAGAAATATTTATATCTATGAGCTGATCTTTTATCTTATCATTTAAAGTTTTTGGGGTACTATGATTTGTAAAAATAAAGTCTGTAGATTCAGTATTTGGTTTTACTAGCTCAAATCTATCACTATCTGAATCAAGCTCATCCCAATCAAATTCTGTATCACTTTCTTGACTATTCTCCGTTTGATTTTGGTTTTCATCATCTTCATCAATGGGGTCTACTATTTCTAATGTTGGATTATCTTCAAGCTCTTTGACTATTCTCTGCTCTAATAAAGAATTTGTAAGTTGCATAATATTAGCCTGAAGAATCTGCTGAGGACTAAGCTTTTGAACCTGGGTTTGTATCTGTCTTGAACCAGAAGCCAACTACTCATCCTCCATTTTAAATGAATCTCCTAAATACAGTCTCTTTGCTTCTTGATTACCACTTAGCTCTTTTGAGGTTCCTGAAAATAGTACTTTCCCATCATAAAGTAAATAAGATCGATCTGTAATTGATAATGTCTCTCTTACATTATGATCTGTAATAAGTACCCCAATACCTCTAGATTTTAAATCAAGAATTATATTCTGAATTTCATCTACAGCTATGGGGTCAATGCCTGCATACGGCTCATCTAATAGAATGAATTTCGGATCAGATACTAGTGCTCTGGCAATCTCAGTTCTTCTTCTTTCACCTCCTGAAAGTGTCATCGCTATATTATTTCTAATATGTCCTATTGAAAATTCATCCAACAACTCTTCTAATCTTTTCTTCTGATCATTTTTTGAAAGCCTAGTAAGTTCAAGTGCTAATTTTAAATTATCTTCTACTGAAAGTTTTGTGAATACTGATGCCTCCTGCGCTAAATATCCAATTCCTAATCTTGCTCTTTTATACATAGGCATATAGGTTATAGGATCGCCATCCAATTGAACAGCCCCACTAGATGGTGTAATCATACCTGTAATCATATAAAATGTAGTTGTTTTACCTGCACCATTTGGGCCAAGGAGACCAACAATTTCACCCTCATTGATTTGGATTGAAACACCCCTAACAACTTCAGCTTTTTTATATTTTTTTACTAATTGATTTGTAGATAAACAGCTCATTTAATCTGATTCCTTAAAGCTTCCAATAAATTTAAATATCTTATAATTCGTCAAATCCATATCTGACTCAAATCCAACACCTCTAATTTTATTGTTCAACTTATCTGTAAGCAAAATAGAATCCTCAGATGTAATTAGTTTATATTGATTATTCCATAATATTTCATTTGATTTTAGTGTAAATCCACTATCAGAAACAACTGTAACATTACCGAAAGCTTTTAAGTTATTACTAATGTTTTCAACAATCGCTGAATCTGAGTATAGCGTTGTAATATGTTTTCCTTCTTCATTAAAAAAATCTGATACTACATTGCCAATTAAAATTGCATCTTTCCCATCATCTTTAATCAGTCTATTAGAATTAGATGATACTACTAAATACTTATCTTGGAAAATATTAATTTTAGGTTTAAAGATTTCATTATCATAGATACTTTGATTGATTGGCTTTGAATTAAATTCAGAATCAGAGTTACAGGCGATTATTGCAATAAAAAAACAAATATAGGTTCTATACTTTATATGTTTTCTGGCGCATTTTATCATATATTTCATTATAGATACCCTTGTTAATTAAAATCAATTCAACAATTTCCCTAAATGCTCCAGCTCCCCCTTTTTTTTGCGTTATATACTTAGATATATTTTTAACCTTTAAATGAGCATCAGGAACAGTGCATGGCAAGCCTACTTTTTCTAGTACTGGGATGTCAATCAACCCATCCCCAATATATGCGATTTGGTTATCTGAAACATTATAAATTTTTTTTAACTTTTCATAAGAATCTAATTTATTGAGCTTGCCTTGATAGCAATGCTCTATACCCATTTCTTTAGATCTAAGTAAAGTGCAAAGTGAAAAACGCCCTGAAATCAAGGCAATTGGAATATTTGCCATGCGAGCATATGCTGATCCAGCGCCATCCTCCACATTAAATTTTTTAAACTCAGTACCATCATTTCCTAAATATATGGTTCCATCTGTTAATATTCCATCAACATCTGAAATAATTAATTTAATATCCTTGAATACTTGTTTAGGTATTATGCTTTCCATCTCTATATTTTATTGATGCAGAGATAAAATCTTTAAAAAGAGGGTGTACATTTACAACAGTACTTTTAAGCTCTGGATGAAATTGAACTCCAACATACCATGGATGATTTGGGATCTCAACCATTTCAACAAGATTTAAATTATCGTTAATACCACTTATCTTCAATCCAGCGTTTTTCAATTTTGTTTTATACTTATTATTAAATTCATATCTATGTCGATGTCGTTCCTTGATTATTTTTTTTCTATATGCTGATGATGCATTTGTTTTCGAAACTATAGAACATTTATATGAACCTAGCCTCATACTTGCTCCCTTATCTATAACTCTTTTCTGAGATTTCATTAAATCAATTACAGGGAATTTTGTACGCTTATTAAACTCTGTACTATTTGCAGCTTTCATATTACAAAGATGTCTTGCAAAGTCTATAACTGCACATTGCATTCCAAGACATATCCCAAAAAAGGGAATTTTATTTTCTCGTGCATACTTTGAAGACATTATCTTCCCTTCGATTCCCCTATCTCCAAATCCACCTGGAATAAGAATCCCATCTATATTTCTAAAAACAACTTCTGCATTATCATTAACTTCAAGTTGCTCTGTATCAACCCATCTAACATTAACTTTTGTATTATTTGCAACTCCAGAATGAATAAATGCTTCAAGAATACTTTTATATGCATCGTGAAGTCCATTGTATTTTCCACATATAGCGATATCAACTTTACCATGAGGGTTTTTGAATCGATCGATAAATTCTTTTAGGTATTCTATATTTACATGTTTAGTGGTATTTTTAATTTTAAGACGTTTTATAATTTCTTTATCAAAGTTATCTTTATGAAGAATTAAAGGAATCTCATAAATACTATCAACATCAGGAGATTCAAAAACATGTTGTGTAGCTATATTGCAAAATAAACCAATTTTTTTCTTAAGTTTCATATTAAGGTGATGATTTTGTTCTGTTCTACAGATTAACATATCTGGCTCAATACCTATTTCCCTAAGTCTCATAACACTATGCTGAGTTGGTTTTGTTTTCATTTCTCCTGCGGCACTAATATAAGGTAAAAGGGTTGTGTGAATTACCGCAGTATTATCACGCCCTTCTTCTAAAATCATTTGCCTAATAGCTTCATAAAATGGCTGGCCCTCTATATCACCAACTGTTCCTCCAACCTCAGTAATCACTACATCGTATTTTTTCCTAGGATTAACCTGTTTTATTCTTCTAATAATCTCATCTGTAATATGAGGTATCACTTGGATGGTTTCTCCTAAATAATCTCCACGTCTTTCGCGTTCAAGCACATCCCAGAAGACCCTTCCAGAGGATGTTGTATTCAATCTACTAAGCGAATCATCTATAAATCTTTCATAATGACCTAAATCTAAATCTGTTTCTGAACCATCATCTAAAACAAAAACCTCACCATGCTGATATGGGTTCATCGTACCTGGGTCAACGTTTAAATAAGGATCTAATTTCTGAATTGTAACTTTAAGACCTAGAGACTTTAATAAATAACCAAGGGATGAGGCTACAATTCCTTTGCCAAGGCCAGAAAGAACACCACCAAAAACAAAAATGTATTTTGTATCATGTTTATAGTTTTTACTCATTTGAATTTTCTTTATTATGTTTAATTGTAGGAGGAACTTGAAAATATACTCCATCAGTCTCAGGAGCATTGCTCAGACTCTCATCTCTATCTAATTCAAATTCAGCTTTATCAGCTCTAGTTTCACTGTGTTGATCAAGAACATGAGAAAGAGGCTCAATATTCTTAGTGTCAATTTCTTTTATCTTTGAAACTAAATTTAGAATTTTATTTATATCGGAGATATAAGAGTCAGCCTCTTCTTCACTTATTGTGATTTTGGCCAAATCGGCTAATTTTAATATATGATTTTTATCAATAATCATTTAATAAAACCGCATAGAATAAAAACTGCTGAAATTTAAACTAATAAACTTACATTTATAACATTATTTTAATAGATTTTAAACAAAATGAGTAATATAACTTCACTATTAAAAAACAATTCTCAGCATTATGATCTTTTCATAACAGCTGGTAAGGTAGCCAAAGAACAAAATCTATCATGCTATTTAGTTGGTGGATATGTTAGAGATATTCTTCTAAATAGGAAAAGTACGGATATAGATATTATGGTTGAAGGAGATGCTTTGACATATGCTAAAATTCTTGGAAGAAAAATTGGAGTTCCTAAAATAGTTGAATTTGAAGAATTTGGTACTGCTAGAATCCCATATGATAAGTTCGAAATTGAAGTATCTAGTGCCAGATCCGAAAGCTACAATAAAGATAGTCGAAACCCTAAAATAGAATTTTCAACATTTAAAGATGATATGTCACGTAGAGACTTTACTGTTAATGCAATTGCATCATCAATTCATCCGGATAGTTTCGGAGAATTACATGATCCTTTTAGTGGGATAAAAGATTTACACAAAGGACTAATTATTACTCCATTAGATCCAGATACCACATTTGATGATGATCCACTTAGAATGCTCAGAGCCATTAGATTTTCAGCTCAATTAGGATTTGATATTGCGCCCAATCTTTTAGATAGTATTTCAAGAATGAAAGAAAGAATGAAAATAATTTCATGGGAGAGAATAACGCAAGAATTAATCAAAATCCTTAGCACAAAACAACCAAGCATTGGTTTTTATGCACTTCGAGATACAGGACTTCTTGATATTATACTTCCGGAATTTTCAATAATGCAAGGGGTTGAAATAAAAAATAATATGTCGCATAAGGATGTTTTCATTCATACTCTCCAAGTTATTGATAATGCAGCAGAACTTAGCGATAAAATGGAAATAAGATTTGCTGCACTTGTACATGATATCGCAAAGCCACAAACAAAAAGGTTTATAAATGGAAAGGGATGGACATACCATGCTCATGAGGTTGTTGGCATTCATTTAATGAGAAAATTATCAAAGAGGATGAAGCTTTCAAATGAACTTACTGACTATCTATGTAAATTAATCAAACTACATCTGAGACCTATTTCATTAGCAATGAGAGGAGTTACAGATAGTGCAATTCGAAGGCTTATTGTAGAGGCAGGTGATGATATTGATGATTTAATGGTATTATGTAGAGCAGATATAACTACTAAGAACAAACATAAAATAAAAAAATATTTAAATAATTTTGCTAGAGTTGAAGAGCTTGTGAAAAACGTTCGATTACGTGATGAACTAAGAGCATTTCAATCACCTGTTCGTGGAAAAGAAATAATGGAGAAATTCAATCTTAATCCTGGAAAAGATGTAGGAAGAATTAAGAAAGCAATTGAAGATGCTATTCTTGATGGTGAAATTGACAACGACTATAATCAAGCATGGGAATTTATGATTAAGCTAGATTTAAAATCTATTTAGTTCTTTTCTTAAATTTTGACAGATTATTTGTTTTCTTATTTCTTATTCTTTTTTTATCTATCCACTTAGAAATATCATTCTTTGTAACTCTATTTGTTTTTACTGTATAGTTTAAACTGTAAAGTGATACAGATAAGACATTATCATTAGCATCAACAACACCATCGTTATTTAAATCATCGAAAGGAATAACTGGATTGGCATTACTTGAAAGTACTTCAATAAATTGCTTCCTATATTTTGAATAATTATCACCATTTTTATTATATGGATTGATACGATTGAGAAATTTTCTCCAAAACTGGGAATTATCAATTTTCTTAAATACATTGTAATCTAATGTTAGATAGTTTGGAGCAAGTCCAGTTAATAAGTCAATTGTTGTAGCTTTATTTATATAAACTTCGCCCTCATCATATATACCGTTTCCCATATCTGTAAATTTTTCACCTTCATCATATACTCCATTTCCTTTATCAATAAATTTTTCACCTTCATCGTAAACACCATTGCCAATTTTAAGACCTCCGATAACATCTAAAATATTAGAGTTATTACTAAATACTGATTTAGAAACAGAATCTGAGCTTGAAACTTTTATATCTTTTCTATCAAAAAAACGTTCACCTGGGTCCCATCTTCCATTACCTTCATCAATAAATTTTTCACCTTCATCATATCTTCCATTACCTTTATCAATAAAAGTATCGGTTTTATCATAAGTTTCATTCTTATCATTTAAGGTTGCCTCTACAACAATCCATTTATAACTTTTGGGTACAGAATAAAACATATTCCAATTCTGTATCATCCTGGTTTTTCTAATGAATTGATAAGCATATGATTTACTATTAAATCGTGTTAAAAATTTATATTCCTTAATTATTTCTTTAAACTCAGCATTCTTTGTCTTTTGATAGCATTTAGCAAATGCATAATTAATTGTACCAATGATTAGTAAACATAGGAATATGGTTTTTATACTTTCCATAGTAAAGGTTATTTGTCTAAAATATTTATGGGGATTATATATAGGCTTAAAATCAATATCACTGTGTGTTTTTGAAATATCACAAGCAGCATAACCAAAGAACTTACTTATTCTTGTACGTCTTCTAGAAATCGAATCATATATGTATCCAAACACATTAGATAATAATGGAATAATTAGGATCCACGATAAAAATATTCCTAAAGGTAAAGCAGATATTATTTTGGAAAATGCTTCATGGCGCGTATAAATTTGTTTAGTTGATTTATTCCAAACAACTATGGTAGTGTCTTCGAGACTAGGAAGTTTATCGGGCTTTTCATCGGTCCAATCTTTTCCAGCCCAAGTGAGGTTTTGAAAAAGATCCATTCTTCTAATGATTCTTGCTGATTGGTGACAAAATCCACAATCACTATCATAAAATACAATATATGGTCCTAATGTAAACCTTCTTACAAATCTTTTTAAAAAATCTAAATCCTTATTAGATAACAGAAGTAAAAGAGCTGCAACCATAACCCAAGAAAACATGCCAATATACATAGTGATGCCTATTACAACATGAAAACCAATCATTGCTACCATAGAAAATCTTCGTATCCATAACGTATAAATTGGAATTAATAGTAAAATAGGTACAATAAATTCAAGTTGCAATGTTACACTTGTTAGGATTTTAGAAAGCCACATAGGCATTAGAGAAAACTCTTTAATGATATTTCCAATTGGAGTTAAAAAAATATCTAATTTATAAAAATAATAAAGTGAACTACCATCTTCCCAAGTACCAATACTTTTATTGATATAATTAAAAAAGTATATTATGGATAACTGTAGAATACATGCAAAATAAGGTAAACCCCAATAATTTATAGGTTCATTTTTTGCAATTAGCAATCCACTATTTAATGAACGTGGAGTTATATCTTTGTAATGCTTTAGAGAAAATAACAGTCGATCTAAACTAAATCTTTTTCCTAGTGGTAAAAATAATGACCAAATGAGAAACGCATTCATTACAAAATCACCGCCATTTTCTACAATGATCAACCTATTATGAATACTTAGGATAGCAAGAACTGTTACTATCTGTGAAAATTTTGTTTTATATCCTATCGTGAAAAATAATGAAAAAATCAATCCTACATAAAAAAATAATGTTACTATTAATACCGTATCAATATTGAAATAAGCAAGCAATGAAAATGAACTTACAGAAGTTAAACTTAAGGGTGTAAAACCTACATCACTATAAAATGTTTCTATATATTTAATTCGTCTTAAAATATCTACAAAACATACAATTCCAAATACAATCCTAAAAATTCCTAAAGTTCTTAAGTCAACTTTAAAATAGCTTGAAAGTATTTCATTTATATATTTCACTTTTTAAGACCTATTTCTTTAAGGCGTTCATCCAAATAACTTTTCGCTGTATATTGTTTTGATAAAACTACTTTATCAGATGGATGAATAAATACAGGCATCGATAATCTTGCATTATGCTTATTAGTCTCTTTTGGATTCATCACTCTATGAATCGTAGATGGGAAATAATGATTTGAACACTCTTGGAGCATGTCACCTGTATTTATAATCAATTCACCTGGATTTGAATTTATGTTTATCCATTTTCCATTTGTATTTTTAACTTGTAAGCCTGGTTGTGTAGCAGCAACTAGTAGGGTAATTAAATTTATATCAGCATGTTCTTGAGCTCTAATTGCTCCATGGGTATTTAAATCTTTAATTGCTGGATAATTGATAACCCTAAGTAAGTTTTGGTCGCTATCTTCAATCATATCAGGTAATGGCATCGAAAAATGTTTCGATACATTTTTAGGAGATGAAAAATTAATCCAATCTAAAAGTTCTTCGCCTAAACTTAGCATCAAATCATAAAATAATTTTGTTTGCTCATTAATTTCTAGAGGATATCTTCCCCATGGATATATATGATAAAATTCTTTCAAATCTTTCTTATCATATCCACTTGCATTCTCAGATTGAAATGGAAAATATCCATCTTGTTTATCCTTATGGAATGGATAATTATATTTTTTATTTGAATTGAAAAATATTTCCCAATCACTATAGACTTCGTTAAGTAAATCTAATGGTATTGGATGATTTTTTAATATCGCAAATCCTGTATTTTTTAGAGATTTAACAAGTTTTTTTGGAGCATCTTCTGATAAGAAGTCTATAGTTAGTACATTAAATGCCATTATTAATCCTTTTTTGATAATTGTTAAAAAATAATACTGAAAATTTACTTACCAAAGGAAATTCCCATTAAAAAATGTATCGATGTATTTGGAATATTAATAGTATAATCACCTTCTAAGTCAACATCTGCTAAAGCATGTGAAAATTTTAGTTCTGAATTAAAAGAAAATTTATTTGAGATATTTTTATTAAAATTGAATGATATTTGTGAACTAATTCCACCTATTTGATAACCACTTTTCCATAGAGTTGGAATAAGGCCTCCACCTTTTTTATAATACCTAATTTCATCTATGGTTACATCGGGGTGTACAACTACAGTACCTAGCCCGAATCTTAATGAAAAAATATCTACATGCTCACGAATACTAAATGGATATAAAAAATTCATTAAAAATAGATTGTAACCATCAGTAAACTCAAAATGAGAAATATTATCTGGCAAGTTATTTTCAAAATATAACTTGTGATGAATCAGCTCCAATTCTTTATTTAATTTTCTCATTCTTATTGAATAGTACTGTGGAGATTTAAATCCCTTAGTATTTGGACGAGATGTTAGATTTATAGATTCATGATTTGAAGAGTTGCTATTTATTTTTATATCTGAAGAAAAACTATATGCATTACCTATTGATAAGTCAAACTCTAATCCCAAAAGAAAACACAAAAATATTGAAAATAGTAACATTTTTCTCATACACCAAATTTAATACTATTATGGATATTATTTGTAAAAGAAAAGGGGCCCCAAATTGAGGCCCCTTTAAATCTATCAAATTAAATTTGATAAGACGTTTACTTCATTAACATCACTTTTTGAACAGCAACACCAGCTTGTGACTCAGCACGTACAAAGTACATACCACTTGTCATATTTGAAGCGTTCCATGTTACCGTATGATTACCAGCAGACATATTGCCGCTGTGAAGTGTAGCAACTTCCTGACCCATTACATTGTAAACATTTAAGCTTACAATACCATCAGCAGGAACATAAATGTTCATACTTGTTGATGGATTAAATGGATTTGGATATGCTTTACTTAAAGTTAACTCAGTTGGCATCATAACAGTAACTTGACTGTTTTCATTAGCTACGATAACTTCCTCAACGTTAAAACTACCACTTGCTGTAAACAGCTCGTCACTATCTGGAGCAACGATGATTAGTGTAGTAGAATTACCGTTAGTTCTATAATCAGCAACCATTGCCTTATTTGTCAACTCAATCGAGAAACCAGCTTCATGACTTAGT
>Ga0163109_10002306_pt1 | contig 14968 bp, 17 predicted proteins | sample CRUFie1St13metaG_FD_108704 | JGI IMG/M metagenome (GOLD analysis project Ga0163109, IMG submission 108704) | Marine microbial communities from the Costa Rica Dome - CRUD Field 142mm St13 metaG | ecosystem: Environmental > Aquatic > Marine > Oceanic > Photic zone | place: Costa Rica: the Eastern... | reverse complement strand
GCATCTTTAATTATCCCCATTGCCATCTTCTCCCATCCATAATCTGGTTCTCCAGCGGCTTTTCCAGCGGCGTCGAGTTCGATTCCAGTTTGAACTTCATTAGCCATGTCTGCTGCCATTCTTTTGAGTTGAGTTTGCAGGTTATCCAGCATACCCTTTCGCTCATAATCGGCCAGTTTCGCAGCCCAGTTTTCGTTTGTTTTACTTACTTTCTGTGGAGCTGTAAATGACTCAAATGTTGGTACATATTTGAAAGTAGTCTTTTCATCCAACTCTCCTGTATGGTACATACCGTCTGATGCGTCAATTTTAGGTTGTGTCATATCTTTAGGAAACTCCATACCTGTTCTAGAATCTTCATAGTAAGATCCTTTAACAGCTTGTTTTCCCCACCAGCACAGACCGCCTGCACCCTTTTCCTTACCAGCATCGAATACTTCAATATGCTTTTCTACTTGTGCGCGGAATTCCTCTTCTGTCATATCTCTAAATTCTGGGCCATCCCAGCCAGTATAGTATTTACCATCACCGACGTCACCTGCAAAATAAGCGAGTCCTTTACTGTATGAGAACGTACCCTCATTAAGTGCCTCAACATTGTCTTCAATGTTTTTTACAAATTCCGCGTCTTGTAATAATTCATTTTTTTTAGCCTCTAGTGCTTTTGGATTTCTGAAGAAATGTATGTACATATAGTCTTCTCTATATTCTTGTAAGTAAATTGCCTTTGCCATAATTTAATTGCTGTTTTATTGTTGTAATATAAGATTATATATCTTAGACTTTTTTAGGTTTTATTTTATATTTAAACTTACCTTGAGTAATGGAATGAATTTTGATACTATCAATACTCTTAGGTAATCTTTCATAATAATGAAATGCAATTATTTTTCTTGTAGCCTGTTCTTCACCATCATCCTTTGAACCTTTAGACTCTATAAAAAGAAATGGGGTAGAAATAGCTCCAACTTCTGAAATTACAGACTTTTGTATTTCTTCAAATGTTCTAATACTGGTTTTAGAAGCTAGAATTTTTTCAATCTTTGCTATTGTTTTAGGATCGCTCAATTTTCCTACTTCTTCATCATTATATTTAATTACCATAGCGCCTTTATCTCCGCCTGGTCCTATTTTGAAATCTCTATCTTGAGAAGACATTCTAGTAATATCTTCTTTAGTTAATGCTTCAATATGTTTAAATCTTTTACCACCAACAGTTCCCCACTCATTTATCCAACCACCCTTATCGGTCATAGGATCAGAACTTGTATCTGGATTAATTGCATCAATACTATATTTTACTGCATCATATAATTTAGTTAATTCAGGTACATATTTACTATTAATTCCTTGGTGTTTTGCTCCTGTTCTCCAATTAGCTAACATACCCTTTTGTAATTGTGCTTCTTTTAACTCACATTTACCAGAAGAACCTTTAATTGATTTCCAAGAGTCATCAAATAATTCTAAATCAGTATCTGCAGAACCTCCCCCTATTTTCATATTTTCTACAATATAAGCCATCATGATTTCTCCAGCTCCAATTGCATTATCGTCCCTACCTAAATTAAGTAATGTGTTAGCATCATTAGTTTTTAGCATTAAATAATCAAAAACTACTTTAAATGTATTTTTATTCATCGCGGGAAGCCATAACCTACCGTCAGGTTGTTGTTTAACTCCAGCACTAGGATTAAATTGAATACCTTGCCATGGACTCTTTTTCCCTCTAAACATTTTATTAACTGTATCAAAAAGTTGTTGCTGACCTGCTTTATTGCCTGTTGTAGCACTGCCAATATAGGATTCTATAATAAGTTCTTCTAATTCTACTGCTTCTGCTGCTCTTTTTTTAGTAATTTTATCGTGAGCAGCTGCAAATCTAGCTCTGTAATCTCCTTGTGTTGCCATTCTTAGTATTTAGGTTTTTTTGCCTTCTTAGTATATATCTTTATGTTATCATACTCCTTCTCTAGCGATTTTACTAGCTTTAGGTTGGCTATATCATCATCGTAGAATTTGAAGTTAGTATAGCCCATATTGATGTATGTTTCAAATGCCTGTTTCTTTCTGTCTGCGATATTACCTGTAAATCCATGGACATTATCTGAAATAGCAAATATCAGGTCTTTGTCAATTCTAAATCCAACATGTTCTCTTAGCCACTTGTAAATCATCTCTCTGTCATCTCTAGCAGTTACAATACCGACTGCAATACCCTTCTTATAGTTTCTCTTAAATATATCTAAGTAATACTCGATTAGCTTACCTGCTTTCATGATTTCAATATCAGAGAAATCAGTAAAGTCTAACTCATGTTGTTTCTTAGCTTCAAATTCGTTGAATTCTTCTGGAGTTAATGAGAAGCACTTGCCTGTGAAATGGTCACACACTTTAATCTTAGCGTCTGTAATCACTAGAGTGTCATCTAAGTCAAAGACTACGATCTCTGATTTAGAATAAGGTTTCTCTGTTAAGAGAAAAGCCTCGAATGTTTTAATGTGTTTCACTTGGCGTAACAACTCCTCTTTTTTGTACCACTTCTGCTGCAATTCTATTTGCATAGTCGATAGCATGTTCTACGTCTCTTGACCTTAAATAGTCAATTGCAAATGCTGCAGTAAAAGTGTCACCGGCACCGCTGACATCGATCGTCTCCTGTGGTTTGGGGCTTGGAAATAGTTTACCTTGATATTCGGCGCCCTTCGCACCTAGAGTTGTGATAATGCCTGGATGGTCCAGTGTATTATTATTTATCTTCTCTGATTCGTTCAATTTAACGAATGTATAATTAGACACCATTCTGTCAGTTAACTTTCTTTTAGTATCAATAATTGACAGTGGTGCCCTTAGACCAATATGGTAGATGTCTTTACTAGATAGAAAACCTTTCTCATAGTCACTGACTATTACCATATCATACTTGTCTAAATAGACCAGATCTTCTTTAAATGCAGATATTTTATCTTCACCTTCATCATATCTAATAAACATGTGGTTAGATTTCTTCTCTACGAATCTTGTCTTTGTAATTTGTTCTGGTTGAGTCCAAAGATCTACTTGTGCTCCAGGTACAATAGCCAAACAGTTGGCTTGTGTATTACCTGCCATCCCTGGATTATCTGTAATCTCAACTGGGTTCACCACTGGAACTGGCGCTTCTGGCGACAGCCTATTCACTGTACCATAGATAAATCTATCAGTACAATGTTCTCCTATAACTAGGATTCTCATTGGTTTACCTCTCATTGCTTCCATTATCCTTGGGAATCTCCTTTGCGAATTCTGTAGCTATCTTCGTCAAAGTGTTGAGTTGACACTTCAAATATCTCTGCGCCATCTTCTAGTGCTACTAACTGATGTGGTTGACCTCTCTCAATTGTGATACAGTCACCCCAATGTACTATTGTCTCTTTTTCTTCGGCAGTCTCAGTGTCGATCCAAATATACTTGAATGAACCTCTACCTACATACCAAGACTCTTTCTTAATAATATGGTAGTGCATTGAGAATCTACTGCCCTTCTCGTGGAATCTTAACAGCTTGCCACAATACTCTTCGTCGTTGTGAATCCAAATCTCTTCGCCCCACGCTTTAGGTACTATTTTAGGTTGTACTATCATAATTCTTCTATTCTTTTTGCTTTGTCATCAATAACCAAGTCAAAGCTAGGTTTTGTTTCTAAACTTAACTCAGACCAACCCACCACTAAGTTATTGTACTTACATCCCCATTCGTTGAGTTGTGCCTTTGTCAAATTAGTTAAATCTCTTTTTGAATGACCACCTCTGGCCGTCCAATATGTAATATGCCAACCAGCATCATATAGTTTATTTATTTTGTCTATATTTGTTATGTTTGGCTTAGCATTCTGATATACTCTTTTATCCTCGTAGAAGCAGATAGTTTCATCTATATCAACGTATGCTCTCTTTTGGTCAGTATTATATAATTTACTTTCTAACACCTCAGTGGTCGAGTAGTCGCCTATTCTATCAAAGAAAACCACCTGGCCGGCATGTTCGCTACCCACTACCTCTTTGCCTTTCCAATCTGAGCCCACCACCATTACGTCTGGTTTAAATTTAGCCACTAGATCGATTAAGCCCTGTCGAGTATCGAATGTCTCTACTAGATCAATATGTCTGATGGATTCTAATGCGAATTTTCGGTCCTCTAGAGTATTATGAGGTCTACCTGGTCCTTTTGCAGCACGAACCTTTTCGTCTGAGTCAATACCTACAATAAGTTTATCACCTAATGATTTTGCGAATTGGAAGAGCTCGAAGTGCCCTCTGTGTAGAATATCAAAACATCCATTAACCCAAACTCTTTTCATATACATATAATTTACATAGGTTATATGGTCAGAAAACCGATTGTTTCCTAATTATTATTGCCTCTTGAACCTCTACTAGAACTACTACTAGAACTAGAGCCTCTAGATATATTACTTGAACCTCTGTTAATAACTGGTGGAGATGAACTTCTAATGTTGTTATTAGAATTGTTGTTAGGTCTCCATGAACCTCTTACATTATTGTTATTATTTATTGGAGGATTAACTCTAATGTTGTTATTGTTATTATTGTTCCAATTAATGTTATTGTTGTTTCTCGGTTTAATAACTCTGTTTGGTACATTATTAGGATTATTGTATACTCTAGGTTTGATAACTCTAACGTCGTCTCCGTTTCTGATGATGATGCCACCATTATTCGGATTGTTATAGCTTCTAACAGATCTACTTGAGTTATTATTGTTGTTAGAATTTCTTCTATTATTAATATTGTTTTGGATATTAGAATTAGTATCTAGATTAGCTCTGCTACCTCTTGGACCATTAATATATGCATAGTCGACATTACCTCTTCTATTCCACTGACTGCCCCATAACATTGAGTCATGTCCATACCATCCACTATATCCATATCGATACCAATGATTGTTCCAAGTATTTGCATACCAGCCGCCACTGTAACCCCACCAGCTATTATATCTCCATCTCGGCCATGGGTCCCATCTGTCCCAATACCATGAATTAAATGAAGTGAAAGGGTAGTTGAATGCCCAGTCTGTCCAAATTTGATGTGAGTTCCAATAAAAGTCATGTACATTTCCCATGCCACCTCTCCAGTTTCTCCAGTAGAAACTTAGAGGTTGGTTCATCATGTAGTTAGCATAGTCCCATCTAAAACTAAAGTCTGTTCTTAGTTTTCTTTTAAATTGTGAATAGTTGAGTGTATCTACCTTCACATCATCTGAAACTAAAACAGTTGGTCCGTAGATTGGATCGTGATTGATTGTTGATAAATGCCAGTTAACACCACAGCTAGTAAGTAGCCAGAATGATAAAATTGCTAATAATAAAAATAATTTACTTCTTTTCTTTGTATTCTTCATATTGTTCTGAGTTAGGCAGATCTTTCTCTATCTTTAATGACCAAAGAGAACTGTTTGGTACGATAAACTTTCTGCCGTGACCGTAGACGTAAAAGGTGGTCTTCCAAATAGTCTGTCTGACGATTCTAGCTTTTTTCGTACCGTTAATATAAACAACATCATCTATATCAAAATCACTTCCCCATAAAAACTGTACGCCTTTAAAGAAGTTTGCAATTGCATCTTTAAAAGCTAGACCTGCCAGAGCAGCTATTGTTAGCCAACCCCATTCACCAATATACTTTGCGATTATCTCTTCCATTATTCTACATGACCCGAAATCCACTTACCTAATTGTTCTCCGTATTCAATATCGGAAGGATAGTGGTGGCCTCCAACTAGTCTAGAGAGTGAAACTTTATCAGCAATCTTCATTGCCTCCTCTTTTAGTTCTGGGTATTTCTTACCAATCACACATGCTACTAAAACTGCTTGTGTAGTATGTCCAGATGGAAATGCTGGAGTCTTTGCAGTGCTAGAGCTGTATTTAGTCACTTCGATACCCAATACCTTACCTAGTTGAAATGGTCTTGGTCTATTAAATTTATACTTGAGTCTGATCGTTATTGATGCAGCCTCTTTCACTAGTTTTTTAAAATATACATCATCCCAGTCTTCATTGGCTTCTTTTACTAATTTCTCGAATGCCCATAAAAACTCATCATCATATTTATGTTCTAATTTAGCAGGATTCTTATGTAATAGATTTGCATTTGCCATCGTCTCTAACTCATCTTTAGTCTTTTGAGATGAATTAGCAGGTGGTAACTGAACTGGTGCATCCAAATAAGAACAATTGATAATATCATAGTCTTCTGGAGAATCCAGTCTCTTTTGATGTTTTGCTTTTGGTGTTAAAGCGTAAACTATCTTGTCTATTAAATAAGTACTAAACAGTTGCATATTATTTGTTTTATTTACTTTCCTCGTCTATTCTTCTGATTTCTTCTTGAAGTTCAAAGATTCTCCACTCGAAATCAAATAGCTCTTGACGACTTATTCTTTTATGTTTAAAAGATCTTTGCGCTCGTTTATACTCCTGTGTTAATCTTCTTAATTCTTTTTCAAGATTGGATTTAGCCTGTCCTGCCTGATTGGCCGTGACATTAAATCCTTTCTTTTTTGGTTGAGTTGTTCTCTTCTTAGGCGTAACCACCATGTCGAATTCTGAGAACAATGCTAGAAATTTGTCAACGTTGTCCATATCGTGCGCGTTTTATTTTAATAGGTTTGCCCCCTATAGAGTATATATCCCTAATCTATGAGAAACTCCCAGAACGAGCGACCAGTAGTGTCTTCGTTAGGAAAGTCAAATGAGAGTGTTCTCTCTTTACCATCTTCAGTCCATGTAATAGATTTTACAAAGCTAGCAGGAATTCTAGCTGGATCTGAATTAGTAGTCCATTCATCTGAGAAGAATAATTCAATTCTGACCTGAATGTCATCGTAGATACCTGAAAGGTTTCTCTCGAATCTCTCTAGTGCAGCCCATGCACCTCTGTTTAGTCCCTGGTGTTGTAGTGCACAATTTGCATAGCTAAATGTCTCTCTAAGCCATTCTTCTTTGCATGCAAATGTATTTGCTGGAGCCATGTGACCTTTATCATATACATTTCCAGAATAGTCTGAACCAGAAGAACCGTTTAAACCAGGATAGGCTTTAAATGAGATACCATCTCTATCATAAGTAGGTGAGTCTGGTTTACAGAAAATCGTATACTCAACTACTAGAGGTTGTTGATACTCTTCGTTGAAGATAGATGTGTAGATGTCTGTTTTAATTTCTTTGTTCTGTGCAAAAGTCACAATGTTAAAGAAGATTAAACAAAATATAATTGATATTAACTTTTTCATTTCTTTTTGGTTTTACGTTTCTTTGGTGGTTTAGGTTCGCTAATTATTTTAATATAGGCATCTTTATCATTCATTGTACATTTTTTACAAAATGGAGTGTAGTAACCTACGACATCTGGTTTTGCCCAGTTACCAGACTTACCGACTGTATACATCTCTTTATCTGGAAATTCATCCAAACAATTAGAGCACACTGTCATTCTCACTGCTCTAGGCATCTCTCTGTTCTTTTATCCATTGTAGAACATTAACGCTAGGCCTCCAGTCTAATGTCTGATTAATTAAAGAAGTATTTGCAACAGATCTTCTAGGCTCTTCTCTCTCTTCAATATGTACAATCTCACCACCGAATGTCTCTGCTATATCTAAGATGCTAGTCTCTTCTCCAGATGCAACATTCCAAACTGGCATAGTTTCAAATCCAGCATTAGGTCTTGTTAATGCTGCAAAACAGGCTTCTACTACATCACCTACATATACAAAATCTCTAGTCTGTCTACCATCGCCGGTAACAGTAATAGGTTGATATGATTCAAATTGTTTCTTAAAGATAGGTATTGCGCTGACGTAGCCTACATCATCTGGTTGACCTTCTCCGAATACATTGAAGAATCTTAATGCTGCAGCTTGTGTAGTAAAACTATGATATTCATCTAATATAGATTCCATCTCTAGTTTATATTCAGCGTATGGTGACATTGGTCTAGGTGTAGTTGTCTCTTGAAACGGCCATTCTTCTGAGTCACCATAGACTGCTGCAGTAGAAGCTGCAACAATAGACTGACATCCACGTTCTCTTGCCCATTTAAAAATACGTTCAGAGCCATGAACAATACCTCTATAATACTTTTCCCAATCTTCTAGTGACTCTTGTACTGAGACTGGAGCTGCTAGGTGTAGTAAATAATCTACATTCTTAATATCTGGTATCGGTCCTGCAGCAATATCACACTCATATACTGTTAGTCCACCAGGTAGATTACCAGATGGTAGTATAAGATTCTCTAATTTACCAGTGTAGAAATTATCTAATACAGTGACTTGCCAACCACGTTCTAGTGCTTGCCAAACTGCATGATGGCCAATAAAGCCAGCTCCACCTGTAATAACTATATGCATATTACACTTCTTTACTATTAATTATATGTTAAACCATCCAGCTGTTTCAAGCTCTTGCCAAACATATTCTGGACTGATTGTTTTTGTACATTCAAATGCTCTCTCAGTGCCTTTGTTCTGAGGACACCACCACCAATCACCTCGATCAAATCTATCCCAAGTCCAACATCCATGACATACATTTTTATTAATGATACGTACGTTTGCTTCAAATTCAACCCATTCATAACTAAATCCACTGATTAGACAGACTTCAGCTTTTAATGCCCAAGCTAACCAACTTAAACCAGAAGCTAGTCCAATAAATTTACCACTATAATTAATCTGTTGTCCTACTTTAAAGATAGAATCCGGACCGCCATCTGATGCTCTTTCTACACCAGTTAGATTTGTTTCCTCTTTCGAGCAGTGATATACTTTCCAACCATTTGAATTAAAATTATCAACCATTGTCTGCCATGCACCAGGTCTCTGCCATTCTTTTGCAGCTGCAGTAGAACTAGGAGCAATACAAACTGATGATGTCTCTTCTACTTCTATTAAATCTCTTTCATAGAATCTAGGAGACATCTTAGGTCTACGTTCTACAAATCGAATACCTAACTGGTCTGCTACTACAGCACCTAGATTAATTGTTCTCCAATCTCTAGGGTGTTTGTGTCTAGGTGCAGGATCGCCTTCTGGTTGATAGATACCTAAAGTCTGCCAGTTCTTAGGCCAATACTCATCCCATGTTACAGGGTAAATGCCTAATCTTTCATAGTATTTCCAATTAAATAGCTCAGGTTTATGTAGTCTAACATAGACTTTATCAAAATCTCTTTGTTGTAGCATCTCCTCAACTTGGCCCATCCAACTAATAGTATCTCCTAAAGAACTAGAGTCGAATTGTACACCAAAGACTTTTTGATCTGGCTTTAATATTTGCAGAACTTCTTCAGTATCTGTGTCAACGATACGACATTCCCAGTCTCTCCAATAGTCCATTGCGTATCGCATCCATACATTAGTACTTATTGTATTACTGTAATACATTTTATCTTTCAACCAGAATTGTGCAGTATAGCTACGATCTTCTGGCACATTACCACATCTTAATTCTGGACCAGATCTATAGAAGAACTCTACTTCAGGCATCTCTCTTACTCTATCCACTGTAAATCTAAATTGTCTAAAGAATGCATACCAATTTCCATCGGGTGCAAAAGCGAATGCTTGTTCTTGTAAAACATCTATCCATTTGTTTAAATCTTCTTGAGTAATTGGAACACCATCTGCTTCTTTAAATGCTAGAATACTTAATCTTTTAAAATCGCCTATTCTTGAAATGCCTGATAGATCTGAACTCTGTTCAGCTACAATTACATTATCATGTGGTTGATTAAATACTATGTCTTTCTTTGGATAGAGTAGTTGTATCTTTACTTCTTGTTCTGGCGTAACATCTGCCCAGACAGATAGAGAAGAAACTTTGGAAAGCCAATCGCAAGTTTGTATTGCAGAAGTAACATGCCAAACGTCATTGTAAATAGCGACTTTGCCACTGTCTTTATATGATTCAATAAATGGTAGTGCATTAGTATTAAAATCTAGGTGCTCAGCTTCTGTCATTTTACCAGAGTCTGAGTTTTCTCTTCTATTATATGTATATAAATTTCTTGGTATATGTAAGTGTTGACCTCTAGTTAAATTATAGAATAAAAAATAAGTGTCTGTTGATGTCTTACACTCTTTTTGAATAGGTAATTTATCTACGTTAGGTTTTCTCATACATCTACCATGACCAAACATCTTCTGAGTGTTTCTTTGTCTGTAGATGTCCCAAAACTCACCCCTATGTCTTAGGTACCATTCTTCTTTATAGTTATGAGGTTCTTGTACTAGAGACCATTGTTCTAAATTACCATCTTCATTTCTCTGCTCATAATCACAGAAAATAGACTGTACTTTAGGGAATCTTTTAAAATGTTCATCATAGACTTCAAATAACTCTTCATGTAGAATATCATCTGAGTCTAAGTCAAAATAATAATCATAGTCTAGATGTTGAAATGTGTTTTGATATAGATAGAGTTCTCTTCTATTTTCTAAATGATAGTAAATAATTCTTTTATCATTTAGTCTTTCTACTCTTTTTCTTAATTTACGTCTAAATTCTGGATCTTTAGATCCATCATCAGCTACGATTAATAACCAATCCTGATGTGTTTGTTTTAGCACATTAGTAAACGTCAGATCGATATGCTCTTCTGGGTTATTATGAAAACTTGCTACTGCTAAAAACTTACCCATTTCTTACTTCCATTATTTTATTAAATATCTGATCTGGTCCTGGTTGACACTTAAATTCAGAGTAACCTTCTAGACAAGACGGATAAAAAGGTAATGCATTCATTGTACCCCAGTTACTCACTGAGTATTTTGGATCTGTAGCACAAAACTTCTTACAGTCACTACCTACAAAATGAAACTTATAGTCTTGTGTACCATGTCTATATGGTGCTGTCTTTCTTGGATCGATAGAAGCGCCTATTTGAAAGATATGACTATCTGTACATCCAGCCAAGTGGATAGGACCAGCATCAAAAGAAACCAATCCAAAGGCATTGTTTAAAACGTGGTACAATTCAGAGATTGGTCTAAATACTGAAGCATCCTCTTGTCTACCTGGAGTATCATCTCCATAATTATAGTCAATACCTTTAATGTCTACAAGACCTTTTGTAATTTCACCTTCTGAAGTATGTTCTCTATGAGCTTTACCAATCATAACCACTTTCATATTAGTATGTTCTTTAATTAAGTCTACTAACCTCTGCCAGTGTTCTAAAGGCCAAGTTCTATTAGGCCAATTCTCCGTAGGGTGAATTACAATACAGTCTTTGTCTATCTTTAATGAATCTTCAGTCTGTTCTTCTGGAATATAATCATAATGTAACTCTTCAGGATATAGAGTAATTCCTAATCCTAAAGCATGGTGTTGTCTTGCTTCAAAGTTACTTAGCTTAATCTGTACTTCTGTGTCTCTGATTCTACCGGCATTCATATTCATATTACCCTTAATCCAGTGATTATAGGTCTCGAATATATCATTGTAGCCTTCTGGGTCTTCCTCAGTAAACTTAAGTAGTTTATCAACGTATGGATTTCTCTCGAATAGATCTGTACGTCTACACATTACATCTACCTTATGTCCATAAGATAGTGCAGCTTTACGAACTGTTGGTGTAGAACATAGAGTGTCTCCTAACGCTGGACAGCTGACCTTAATTAAAACTTTATGCTTATTTCCAGATAGGTTTATCACTTGTAGTCTTCGTAGGACTTCTCCTCCACTAATAGAGAACCAGTCAGTTCATTAATCTTCTTCTTAAACTCTGCTCTCTCGTCGTTAGTGAAATATACAGATCTAGCCAACTCTACGAAATCATCTTCAAAATCTTTCTTAGATTCATGAATTCTGATTTGGTCTTCTATATTCCAAAGTGTTTGATTGATGTTTTGTAGATTCTTGTGTAAATCTTGTAGCAGTACTTTATCATCTTTACCAAGTGCCTCATAGATACCATGTACAATTGGTGCTAAAACATCATACTCTGTTTGGACATTTTTTAGCTTAGCTTCATCTTTAATTTGTTCTAATTTGATTGCCAAGATAGTGAGTTTGTCCATAATCTCACCGTTAGATACTTCTATTTTCATATAGTAATTATTTAAGTGTTAGTAACATTTTTATTAACTCAGGCTGTGGCTGTACGTCATCTTTATCTCTTCTAACTTGTCCATGTGTTAGTAAGCCCATAACTTTACCAGAACATGCAGCGTCAGAGAAATCAAAAGCTCTAGAGAAATTCTTTGGGTTTGGAATTGCAACTCCATAAGGAGCTACTCCGTCACCTAACTTTTTAATCTCATCTATTACCCCAACTTGTAGGTCAATACCATGTTTATCTGATAGTAATATGAGTAAAGCTTTTAAAGATTCAATTTGCTTGTCAGAATATTTGTGAAAGTATTGCTGACCCTTATATGGTATATTTAATATACATACTTGAGAAGGATTTACTTCTGCATTATACCACGTATAGTACTTACCGTCTTTCTTAGTTAATCTACCAGCAGAGCATAACTCTATTGAGATAGAACCTCTATGCATTGTACCGGATTTAGTTTTACCTAAATGGTAAGCCCAATATTCATCTCTAAATGCCTGTAGAATTCTACCATCATATTTAGTTTCATCTGCGCCAGAAGCAGGTAGTCCACCAATTACATAGTGGGTTCCAATTCTACCTCTTTGGTCTCTACCCCACTGATCGATAACCTTATATGGGTTATGTCTACCAGCTGTGTGGTGGATAAAAATCCATTTCTTAGCAGTCTCTTGTTTTACATATTCATCATCTGGTAGAGGATATTGCTCTATCCATGTTGCACCAGTTGTAATATCTGTATCTGCTTCTAGTTCATGTGGACTTAGTCCTAGTTTTCTCCATGTCATTGGACCTACTACACCATCACCTATCAAAGCCTTTGAAATCTGAAAAGATTTTACTGCATCTTTTGTTCTAGGTCCGAACACACCATCTACTCTAAGTCCAAGTCTCTCTTGTACTGCTTCTACCAAGTCACCGGAATGACCTTGTCTCAGTACGTATTTACTTTGTTTTGACATATTTCTTTGGTTTTTATTTCTAATTTATTTATCTCAGTTATTAAATCATCGATATTTGTGGTTTCATGTCTAAACTGAAATACATCTTTCATTCCCACTTTCTCGTATATTCTGAATAGGATTAAAAACTTTGGCACAATCTTTAGTCGTTCTTTCATAAACTTAACTGTTGATGCCTGTCTTCTAGCGCCCCCTGAGTAGCCAAACTTAATTTTAACTTTGGCTGAACACTGATAAACTTTATGGTCTAATTCCATAAAGTGTTGTTCTTCTTTTACCTCATTTGCAATTAGGTAAAGTCTATGTAGAATACTAGGATTTTCACCGCTTAAGACTTTTAAAAATGTTTCACTATCTAATTTTTTAGTAATATAAGTCTTTTCTAGATTGGTTAGTTTAATCCTGTTTATCATCTTTATCTTTTAAGAAGTCCTTCATATCTTTCTCGGCCTTCGCTCTCATCGCTTGGTCGAATAACTCATCCTCATCAATTTCAGGCGTCTCTTCCTCTACTTCTTCTACCGGAGCTGGTTTAAACTCAGTCTCTTCAATACTAGGTTTAAAACCTCTAGCTTCTGGTGGTAGAGTAGTAATTACATCTTCTTCTGGTAAATGTGGAGTCTCTATCTTTTGTACTGTTTCAGGGTATGTACCGAAATCATTCTTAACTTCTCTAACAACCGCTGCAACTGATGTTGGATTATTCTCATTAGGAAAAGTACCTACTCTATCTGCTTCCATCTCAGTATCATCTGCTCCAGACACTTCTTCTGGATCGATAACTTCTAAGTCATCTACACTATTCTCTGTGCCTAATTTTCTATTCTTAAGTACTGTTTGAAATTCATTCCATTCTTCTACCTCTTGTTCGAATTCACTAAGCTCTTCTTCTGCAGCTTCTACTTCTTCTTCTGCAGCAGATAGCTCTGCGTCATAGTCATCCATTTTCTTCTGGAAGTCCATGAAACCAGACTCTTCATCATTACTTAGTCCACCAACAGTATGAATTTTATCATACTCTTCTGGCCATGGTCCTGGCTCATCTGCTCTTTCTAGAAAATCTTGTACGTCTGCATCATCAAACGGATCTTTCTCTTCTTGTTCTACAGTGTCTTTAGCAATTTGATCTGCTAAATCATACCATCCTTGAGCATCTTCTTTATTGACTGAAATATCAAACGGTGGAGTTTTATCTGCTGGTTTATCGGCAATTTCATCATCATACCTCCATGTAGCTTCCTTACCGCCATCCTCGTCTTCTTCATCATAATAAACAGAACCTCTATTATCATAGTAGTCATCTTCATCATAATCATCTGTTAGTGTAGGCTCGTATGGAGTTTCTTCATCTTCTGGTCTCTTAGGATTAGCCATATCGAACGCGAAGTTAGCTGCAACTACCATAGAGATTGCCAGTGGATCGAATACAAAGATAATTATCAATAGAAGTATATTAATAATCTTGTCCATGGGTGTGCCAGTTAGACCAGACAGATATTGTAGTGGTCCTAGCTCACCGACTGTATCAGATTGATTCTGTAGATCTAGGATCTTTAGTTTGATATTCTGTAGAGAGTCTGCTGCTACTTCTCTTTTCGCTTGAACAGACTTACGATTATCTTCTTCCACGTCAATTCTACCTTGTGCCAAGCGTAACTCAGCCGTGGATATTGTGGTTCTAACGCCCCCAACCACCGAGGTGTCTCGTACCTGGATCTGTTGAGACCTAGCATTGGAGAGAGTACTAATGTTATTAGATATTCTTTCAAGTTCTTGATCGTATCGAGTAACGTCTGCTTCATAAAATTGTGCTTTATTGTCTAAAAATTCTATCTGGTTCTGTTGAACTACTAATTTCTGATATGTTTCTTGATATGC
>Ga0163109_10002305_pt1 | contig 14969 bp, 13 predicted proteins | sample CRUFie1St13metaG_FD_108704 | JGI IMG/M metagenome (GOLD analysis project Ga0163109, IMG submission 108704) | Marine microbial communities from the Costa Rica Dome - CRUD Field 142mm St13 metaG | ecosystem: Environmental > Aquatic > Marine > Oceanic > Photic zone | place: Costa Rica: the Eastern... | reverse complement strand
ATACTCTCTCTTGTTGGAGAAAGGTGGTTTGCATTTGACCACCGGTGGAGACCATCATAATAATCGCGGTGACTGTTGTTCATTTGTGATATTGGCTCAGTTACAAAGTCTTTTGTAAAATCCACAATAGTCCTATGTCTTCTAATGAATCTTGTTGGTGTCCTTCTAATTGATTCTGGGAGGCCTTCAGAAGCTTCATATGGGGTGTATTTTTCTCCGTACTCTTCTCTACCTTCTTCATATGCCATTACGCCACACAGATGATTTATTAGCTTATTTACATCATTTCCGGAGGCGATTCTTCTTATCCCTTCGACAAAATCCTTTACATGGTAAACTTCGAACTCTGCACTCACATCGCCTGCACTCTCTGTAGAGGTGCCTTCAGTGGTGCCTGGAAGTCTAAATTGCTCCAAATTGTAGTCATCTAGGTTCAATTCTTTGCCGAAGCGAGAGAACGCATCAATTACATTTAGTCTTTCTATGTTCCTGTATTGTCTTGATACGTTTGTTATTCGAGCTTCTTGTCCTGATGCGGGGTCTCCGTGAATGAGGTCTAATAGAATTTCCCTACTTGGTAAAAGAATAGACTCCATTCTTGCTAATGGGCCTCTAACTTCCAATAAATGTTCAATATGAAAAAAGTTTTTCTTGCCTTCTATAAATTCATTGTTTAAGTTGTCATTAGCCAATGGATGTTGCCAGTAAAAATTTACAGGGATCTGCATATTTTGTGACCTAACTGAAACTCTTTCCCCTGCGGTGTCGACAAGTTCTCTGTCTACGGAGTAAACAAACCTGGCAGCATCATTGGCTGCAAGAGATATTGTGCGCGAGACGTCCGTTTGTGGCACAAAGTTACTAATAAACCAGCTGTAATAATCTACATTTGTTGGATTACTGAATATTTTTTTACAAGAATCTTGGACCTGAAAAATTTGAGATACTACTAATTTTTTTAAAGCTGTCTTGGGCTGTTGAATGCCCGTAACTCTTTCCGCTATGTTTCTCCACTTTCCGTCAAGTATTTGAGAATTTTCCAGCTCTTCTAAAACAAACTTATACACAAAATCTTGAAAAAATGGTTCATCAGCTACAGACTCTATGTCCCAAACAGAGTACGCAATTGAACCTTTCAATAGAAGCTCAACTAAACATACCCGAACAAAACCAACTAGTGCTACATTCTGTATTGCTTTTTCTATTGGGCCTACATCATTTATATCAAGGTTTTGTGGGTTATTTTCTGGCTTTGCCATTTCTTTTCTAATTTGGGAATCGAGTTCGTCTGTGACCATTTTTTCAAAAGACAGTATGCCAAATTGAGAAACATTATATTTATTCTTATAACAACCAACCTCAGTGTTCAGGTATACCTCACCATTTACCCTTCTTTTCAACTCTGGATAGTAACCGTCTACGTCAAACATTCTTGACTTTTCTAAAGAGAAAAATATTTGCTCAAATATCCCCTCAGAGAATGTAAGGGTATCCTGATCGTAAAAGTACTTTCTAATATCGCTCCCGGGGTCTGCATTCCAGCTATTTATTTTTTCTAAACTGAGTCTATCTTCATCGTTCAAAGAAGCAATGTCTTCCATTGTGTCGTAAATTGAATTTACATCTCTTTTTATAGTATTCCAAAATTTCCTAGTAAAAAGTTCTCTTCTGGTGTATAAGCCTGGAGGTATGTCTGATATAGCTTCTTCATAAATGCGGCGTTCAGATTCTTGATCTGGTGTTATGCTATCTTCATCCAAGCCTGGTCCAGGGATAGTGTCACAATACTCAAATGTTTGAGGGCTCCTAAATAGCGGACTATTGCTTATAGTTATCGCATACGGATCGAAAGCACTTGAATTTGTGTTTTCTGGACTCTTGAATTCAAGAAGACTAACATCTGATGATATGGGTCCTAAATTTGCTGACAAATTTAACGTTTGCGTGTCTCTTCTTGATGTTGTGTCTTCTATAATTTGTCTCTGGTTTCTTATTCGCTCTAAAGAATTCTCATAAGATATTGAAATTATTTGCTTTATTATCTCTAAGTATCCATCGTAATTCACTGGTGTTGAGACTATTTGCAAATAATTTTGTAGAATTCCCTGAAGCTCGTCTAGTCTTTCAGATATCAACTCAAGAAGGACGCCTTCTTTAGCTTTCTCTACCTCGCTCTCTTTGGCCATTTTGTATCTGTAAACAAACCTAAAACTAGATAGTTCTGAGTTGCGGCTGCTCAGGGCCTTTGAAATCACTTGCTCGGTGTAATCCTGTGGCCTGTTGCTATCTATAGTAAAACTATCCTGACTTACCCCAACCGGCCTAAGTGCGAGACTATAGACATCTTCATAATTGCCCCTATCATCGTAATCCACCTTTGCATCGCGCAGATCGTTGAATTTATCCGGATAGTATTGTGGCAAGGTACCTTCAGCTATGTCACCAAAACCCTCGTAAGATTGCAATACTTTTATTCCTGTATCTTTGTATTCTACTGTTTCATAAACTTGGTATAAAACGTGTAATTGTCGCGTTAGGTTTTCAACATTTGTTTTTCTTGATCCGAGAAAAGAAAGTAGTTTTAAGTTTTCGCCTATTGTCTCAACGGCTATAGCTGCCTCTTCATCATATTCTGGATCTGATGGAACTGGCAAGCGTGAACTGTTTATAAAAAGAGCCGGGGCAAAAGCAGATAAAGAGCTTATATATGCTTTTTTTGCGCCATCGAAAATATCTTTAGAAGAATTTGCCATCTGGTCCATTACATTTTCCGGAAAACTACTAAGTACCGCATTGGGATCAGAAAAATCTACCATATTAGGCATTGCAGCCTGTAGGCCTCCTCTCATTAGCGCTTCGAGTGCCGTAGCTTCGGACATCATATTTTCATTTGCCATGTCTAGAGCGTGTTGAATTTCCTCATCTGTGGCATTGTTTGCCAACATCTGTCTTCTTATTTGGTCTAAATAGCTTGATGTCTCTTCGCAACTAGAGGACCCAAGTATCTCAGTAACTTGAGACAGCTCTTCGCACATTGATTCGGGTATAAAGAATGAAATTGTCTCAAAAAATTTCCTAAGAGTCTCTTCGGTGTTTATCTCTTTTATACCTACTTTTTCTGCTATTTTTAGCAGCATATTCATCGTTGGTCCATCGATAGGGCCACCTTGAAGTATCCTGCAAAGCTCTTCTCCTGTAAGAATCTTACCCATATCGTCAATAAGTTCGGGTGCTTTGCTTATACTTTCTTCGCTTAAAAAAGTTTCAGTAAGTGCATCGGTGAACGCTTGCTGCATTATTGGATTCGCAGCGGCGGCTTGGCCAAACAGTTCATCTCTGAGATGCTCTCCACAAATAGGTAATTTCAAAAATTCTAAAACCATTTTTACAAAAGAGCACAATATCCTATTTAATATTTGGCGCCACTGGTCCATCAAAAAGCCTAAAAGGCCTTTGTACCACCCGAATATTGAAAAATCCGGCCGACCCGGCAAATTAAAACTAGGTATGTCAAGGCGTATCGCTGGAATTTTTAGGCACCTTGCATAATCGCACAAAAGCTTTCCTGGAGAATAATGATATACAAAGTCCATTAATAGCTCTCTATAGTCATTGCATTCCGGTCCAAATAAATCTAAAGTGTCGTCAACACCAAATTCTGCGTCAAGAAATTGTGACCTAAAATTATCTTTTTGACCGGACCACCAGCCCTTAGCAGCCTCAGTTGTGCCCTGCACTACTGACTCAGTGTATCTGGATATAGGGTTGTGTTGATCCGGCACCTTTCCCTTGAGGGCTGGAGTATACTTCATGATAAATGCTAGGCCTTTTTTGCCAAACCCAAAACCCTGCAGGCATTCCGCACCGCTAAGGGCCCAATCCGCGAAAAAGTCACCGATGCCAGACCCAAAAGCCATGGCTTGTGATTGTGCCAGGTACGCTACCGTTCTGGATCTGCTTAGTGGCTTGCTTTCCTGTAATAGTGCCTTAGCGCGGGACATTTCTGGTGTGCGCGAGGGGCCGGTAGACGCCCCCACAACTGTGACTCCATTTGCAATAATCGACTCTATTATGAGGCCCGCGCCAGTTGTTGAAGGTGCGAAAGAGATCCGAATAGAGTCTGCACCTCCAAAAAAGCCATCTATAGTAGTGTTGTCTTCAGATGCTGAAGAATCTCCAAAGCCGGCTTGCTGAGATATGTTTGAACCCATTGATTCGCCAAAATTGAAGTTTGGAACAACTGCGGATATAATTTTTTTCAGGTCGGCAATTGCAAGGTTCATGTTATCGACTTCGGTCTGACCTTCGAACGCAGGACTGAATCTTACGCGCGATTGATCACAGTTCTCAGAGGCCTCTTTTAGGTTACTTGCCGCTCTTCTGACGTCTTCTGCAAAAAATTTAAAATCTTTATCTATGTCGCCCATTTTGCTTACATCTGGATTTGCGGCTTGAGCATTGCGCAATGTGCCGCGGCCACCATAAAGGCTCCCTATTCCTGAAGACAAGCCACTTAGCACCTGCGCGCCGAAACCCTGTGAGTCTGTATCAAACCTTAGAGTGGTGTTTCCTATTACTCCCAAGTCTACAATTGCAGAATCCGCACTCTGCTTGTTGTCGTAACTCTCAATAGAAGCTTCCCTAAAGGCTCTCACCACTTCTCTTCTGTTCATAGCTGCTAGTGCAAGATATTCGTTATATCTATTTTGCAGCTCTAAGTCAGTTAGTGGAGAGTTGTCACAACTTGTTCCTAGCTCCGCTTCTACTGCAGATGTGTCGTAACCTGAAGAGCCAGGTGGGTCACCTGCAGGTTCTTCTCCTTCCTCTTCTTCTGATACAAACACTCCTTGATTTATAAGGTCCAGCTTTCTTCTATTCACTACAAACTTGCACCTATAAACATCACCAGGGCGAAGTGATGGGGTTACAAATTCAACAAACTTTATTATGGGACCAACATCAGATTCAATGGGCGTCTCATAAGAACTATCTGTATATTCTAATCTATTATAATCTTCAGCATCTCCTAATGGATCAAGTGGCTGATCAAAATCATCTGGACTATATTGTGTTAAATCTATATTGCTTCGTGCTGCAATAGCCCTTGTAGTTACGACAAATACTGAAGGAAAAGCATGATACCTCCGATTGTGACTGGCTGCTCTAGATATAAGCTCAGTATTGTAGTGTTGCATATATCGCTGACTTTCTGGGTCCTGAAACCAAATATCTGGCTTGTTGTAGTACCTCAAAATTTGAGACAAAGCTTTATCTTCTAGTTCTCTGATTGTAGCTACATAATCCGAATCTGTTTTTTTTGGAGGTAGGTTGACCGGGCTAATTGTATATTGTGTTGGCATAAAATAGCCAACTGTATTGTTATCTATTATAAATGGATCAGGATCAACAAGGGGATTAGGCTCCATCGCTCTTTGAGAAGATTTTGTAAAGTCTTCCTCTGACAATAAACTAACATCAGCTGGTCGTGATTCTATTGGTTCTGTGGACTCTAAGGTAGAGTATAAAATACTTTTTGAATCTCTAGATACTTTACTATAAGCCACTACAGCAAAATAAGAAGGATTTGATCGATAACCATCGATTCCCATCTCATTTACAGAAGCTATATTTTCAATTGATGATACCTGCTGCTTGTAAGACTCGAAACCACTACTTCCAATATCTGAAGAGCCGGCTGCAATACGATTCTCTAATGGGCCCACTGACTCTAATATGTCTTCTGTATTTTCTGGTTTTTGTGTTAGATATCCCCGTGAAAAAGAATAATAAAGACCCAAAAGAGTTAGGTCAAATGCACTATCAAGAGAGATCACATTGTCATCGTGATAATAAGATGTGTTCCCTACCTTTGTGCGGGGTCGCCAGCCATGCATCACAGCTAAAGTTGCCTCACCCAAAGCACCGAATTCTTTTGCCCATAAACTCTGTAAAATTGCTGTTTGTGTTGATGTAAAATTGCTATTATTATAGCTTGAAGCTCTGCGTTCCGATAGATTTCCTTCAAATCCAAGCGCGATAAAGCCACCGCCCTCAAAAACAAATGGATTCTCTATGTTACTAATTTTTTGCGCAAAACCATACTCGACATTTATATCATACTGCAGGGACATTTTTGAAAACAAATAGTTCATAATATAGAATTGATTGTCTTGCTGAAACTTTATTAAGTATCTTTGCATGTTTCTATCAAATGTAGCTGCAGAAATGTCCGATACTTTTTCTGCAGAGGTACAGTCAAACCAGCCCCCGGGGGTCTCAAGGGAGGGATTACCATCTCCTTCGTGTATAAGAGAGGAATATTCAACTACTGCACCGAGGGCCTTTTTCACAATTAAGATGTCCCTACCAACTTGCCCAATAGTACGTGGCCCAAAATCAACTTGCTGTCTTGTCTGATCGTCAATTAGTTGTATTTTGTATGATCTTGTTGTCATTTTCAATTTACCGTATTATATTTGCTATTAATATAAAATTCATTACTAGGATCTAAATAACTAGATCTCATATTGAAATTATTCAACTCTTGCAATATAGCACCAAACCTTGTTTTTACAAGTGTTTGTATCTCTACCACTTTGCTAATTGCTTCTCTAAATGGATTCCCGGCAGTGATACCGCCCGGGATGGGCATAAACTCAAAAGAACTTGCAACGGCAAAATTATGTTTCATTTGAAATGTAACAAACGCGTCCATGGACTGATTTAAGTCTCCTAGTCTTTCAAGAATAGAAACCAAGCACCTCTGTAGATTGTCACCTAAAGGTATCGGTTGTTGATGTATTCTATTACCCTCTCTATCTATCCCATTTTGAGCTATAAGATGAATACCGTGATTTCTTTTTATCATGTTTCCTTGAGAATTGTGCTGCTCAAAAGGACCACCAGTGACTATCTTTATATCTTGACGGGCATGCAACCTTACTTTGTCTGCCTTTATCATGATTCCACTAGATGGTGCAATTTTTTTTGAAGGCCTGTGTGAAGCTCTGAGTGATTTTCTGATCTTAAAGCTGTCATCAATTGCAGTCATTTGACTTATGTATATGCGTGCAGCATCCATCACCATTCCAGGGTGAGCGCCGCCTTCAAGCGGATAGTTGACCACTTCAGGAATATTATAGCTAGTATTAAATATTGGACCTAATGTGATACTATTTCCTCCAATTGTCTCCTCTAATGGGAATGGGGCCATGCGGCCGGCCACAATATCTATGGCGCCGGCGCCCATATGGCTTGAAAACCCTGAATTGTAATCTCTTTCCTTTAGGCTTTTTGAATACACTTGACTTTCTTGAGGGGCATGATCTCTACCTAGCGTGATCATAGTATTGTTCATGCCTCTAATTATATTATCTCCAGGGCGCGTAAATGGCTCAGGATTTGGTTCTTCTAATTCTTCATTACCAATTCCGTCTATCTCATCGCCTAATCCAAACCATGTAGATTCCCAAGGTACATGATTTCTAGGCTTACCTTTTATCATAATCTTGGGCTCTTCTTTTTGTGGCTTTTCCTCTACCTGCTCAGCTACTTGGTCAATCTGGCCGCGGCCTTGAGACTCCTCAAATTCATTGTTTAGTTGTTCGGCAAACCCAGACAACGCGTTCATAGTAGTTCTGTTTTCTGTAGATATTCCGGCTGGATAGTCATAGCTTTCTGGTGTTTTTCTTGGTATGCCAGCTGCAAGATCTATTTCTCTTTTGGAGGTCGTACCGAGCTGATTAGACGCCGTGCGATAATATCTTTGTTTTGCGCCGGCTTCAGCTTTGGCTGGGTCATCTGATGCGAACTGTTCTGTTATTTTTTTACCGTCTATCTCTACAGTATAGGTAGAAAGGTATTTTCCATTTTCTTGTTTTATAGTGGAGTAGGTCGGTACTCGGGTAATTTGTTTTCTGCTCATTTTCTATACTCTATCACTTTGGGTCTACTGATACCACTAAGCCATGTGAGAAATCAAAATTGTGAATAAATTTAACTTTCACCATTGAGTTATAGGTAAGTTCGGTTTTACCTGCCCCTTCAGAAGAGCCAAGATAATATGCTTTTGGATACCTAGAAATTTGTTTGACCATTTGATTTAGGTCGGAAAATTGCTTTTTATCTTTCTCTTCGGCCCTAAAACTTTTCGCTGCTTCTTTGATGTCTTGATTTGGCTTTATACTAAGTTTTTTTATAAGTCTGAAATATCCATCACTATCTTTTGGGGTTGGCAAGCATGCGCAAAGTTCAGGTATGTACACAATTGTTTCTAATACTTTTATATTTTTTGATCCTTTTTCCCCTAACTTTTCTGCTTTGGGGCCAAGCACAAACTGCTCAAAAACATCATCATATTTTTCTTTAAATTTAGCTACAGATATTGGAGTTACATATAACACAAGAGCTTGAAATGAAAGATCTACAGATGCAGGATTTAGGCTTCTATAATTCTCTAGTGCTGCCTCTTGCAATTTCTTTGCATCACCAGTGGCTTCCAGCATTCTAGGTTTGTTTTCTCTATTTTTAGGCGCAAACCTGGCATCAAACGGAGTTATCTTCATTTTCTGAATCCTTTATCATATCAAAGATATCCTGCTTTTCCTCTTCGGAAATATTTTGATTCGCAGATGCTTTTTTCTGCACTAGTGCTGCTAGTTTTACTAGCTGTTCATTTGATCTTTGTAGGGTTTCTAAATACTTTGCCGCAACTAACCCCACTTCTCTATGACGGTCATCACCTGTCTGCATATACTTCATAAGACCCATCAATAAAGTTTTGGTAGCTGCTCGATCTTCATTGACATTGATCTTAGCCTGCTCTATAAAATCTTCTACTTTTTTAGACATATAATAAATACTTTTTAGTTGAAAATATTCACTCTTTATCCCACTTTGTCTTGAAATTTCTATATCTTTCTCTTATCTTATTTAGGTTGTTTACAACTTGTTTTGTGTTTAGGCCAGTCAACTCTCTAAGGTACAGATAAACTGCTTTTTTATTAAAAATTTCTATATCATCTATGTTGTGTAATAGGATTCTTACAGCATCAAGGACCACTTTCTCGTTTCTCTTTAATGATCCCGTGTCCCATTTTTCAATGTTTTCAAGCAAATTATTCCAAAATTCTGTTTCAATTCTTTGAACTAGATAACTGTCTCTTGGGTCTGTGGTACCTAAAATATCAGCTCCGCCATTTTCAACTAAATTTTCAAATGAAACTTCTTTTTTTATTTTTTTTGAATTTTGTTTTACTTTGTGAATAAACCAGTTTTTTGTTACAACAGAAAAATAGGAAAAAGCTTTTGACCCCTTATCTGGATCATATTTATTCAATATTGTAGTTAGCCATATCTTACAATCATCTCTGAGTTGGTCTATATTTGGTAAAATATTAAATTTATAGGTAAAAATAATCTTGTTAACCATCTCACTAAATGCAGGCTGAATCAAATCTTCATATAATTTTGAGCGACTCTTGTAGCATGCAGACTTGCAATATTCTATTATTGCATCTTCGTGAACTTTTGTAAAGTATAAATTCTTTGTGCGGCGCCGGCGCTTTCTTGGCTTTTTTGTAATAGAATCACTCATCTGTCAACGCTTCTTCTTCCGGTTCTTGAAGTACAATATAATCAAATTCTTGCACTTTATCTATCAGCGCTGTACCATGCGTGATAAGTGATTGCAAAGTTTGGTCTCCATAGAACATTTCCATTTCATGAACAGATTTTACATGACCAACATACTCATTAATTATCATCGACAAACTTTCAGCTTCTTCCTCTTTTACTCTGACTATGTTTATAAGCCATCTAGAATATAAAAGTAAAAAAACATTCACCACTACACTAAAAACCAACAATGTTGTTTCTATCATTTTTTATATTCATCCATTGTAAGTTCTTTTTTCTGTTGTTTCAGTTCTTTTTTGGCATCAGAAATGAACTCATCAACTATTTTGCCGGCCTGATTATTTTCTTTTGTAGTTTTTTTAGTGATTGAAAAAGCTGGAACTTTAATTAGTGTATCTACTCTTTTACACAGGATGCAGTGTCTTTGTTCATGAAACATTCCATGCGTAATTTCAAAGCTTTCTCTGCATGCTGTACACTCATATACATATCTAGGCATCTAGTCTGAGCCGGTAGTTGTATTAACTTCTGGTTCGAACACTTCTCCGTCTATTTTGAAGTTTGGTGGGTTCGTAACAGTCAGGCAGTCATCTTCATTACACTTAAATTCAAATGATTGCAGTGTTGGCACTATATCACTTTGCTCTAGAAGGCTTTTTTGCAATGCCATCATGATGGCGCCCATTGCTTGATTAGATAATTTCATTTTTTCTCCTTTTCAAGTGCGGTAAAACACTCTTTGATTCCTTTTTTCACACCTATTTTAGCACTCCAGCCAAATTTTTTAAACAATTTAGTTTTGGCTTTTGTTGTCATTACCTCTCCTGGGCGTGGGGCTTTATAGATAAATTCTAAATCGGGAAATGCTTTTGTAACAATTTCTTTCATCTCATTCAAAGATATGTTTGTACCTGTCCCGACATCAAAAACTTGACCTCTAACTTTATCAATGTTGTCAATACAAAAAATGTTAGCCGATACAACATCCTCTACATGAGCCATGTCTCTTCTTTGTGTGCCATCGCCAGTAATAAACGGAGTTTTGCCTTCACGTATATGTTGCATCCAATTTGCGACTGCAGTTGCGTATGGGCCGTCGGCAGTTTGATCTTTTGAATATACGTTAAAATACCTCAATGAAACTGTCTTAACATCATATAGTTCATTGTACAAAGTTGTTTCCATTTCCCCAACATATTTTGAAAGGGCATAAGGACTAGTTGGGCCATCGCCATTACCAACAACTGAGGACGAACTGGAATATACAACCGGGATTGAAAAATGCTTTGCAAACTTCAGGATCTTGGATGTTGAAAGAACATTGTTTCTCATAACCTCTACTGGGTTTTTTATACTATAGCCAACTCTAGGTATTGCTGCCAAATGAAATACAAACTGAGGGATAAATTCATAAAACTGCATTGGAATACCATCACAAATATCTTCACCTGTGAGATCTTGGCCATTTATTGTGCAGCCCTCTAAGTCTATACCTGCTACGTCGTGACCAAGAGATTTCAATTGCTCAAACAAGTGACTTCCGATGTAACCCTTGTGCCCTGTTACTAAAATTCTCATCTTATATCCAATCCAAATTTATATTTGTAATATCTAGCATGTCTATTTTTTTACGAACTTTTGCCATGCCTGCTCGACATGATGGTACTTTTTTCTCGTGAGTCTCTACAAAAACAAACGGAATTGAAAGAATCGTGCCATTATCAATCATTTGGTTTAGGATTTTGTGCTCTTCACCTTCAATATCAATCTTAAGCACCTTTACAGGCTTATCCAAATTTGATATAAATTCTGATAGGTTTATTACCTCCACTTCCTCGAAGCTATCCTCATTTACATTGTTTTTATCACCCACCATCGAAGATCCGGTAGAATATTTCACCTGATCTAAGTTTGCTGATTCATGAAAGAATAATTTGCCGGTGCCTGCATTGTCTGAGACTGCTTTTTTGATGCAAACTACGTTTGTATTTCCCTTAAATCTATACTCAAGTACCCTAAAAGCATAGGGATTTGGCTCAAAGGCGTAAACTATTGCTCCCTTTTCTGCAAAGTAGTTAGTTACATCTCCTACATTTGCCCCACAATCAATAACTACATCGCCTTTGTTAATGTTTATTTGCTCTAAATTACTCATACCTTGAAACTAAAATAGCCCTCACTGCCTTTCCGCCGTACACGTTATTGTGTAAATTTGTTGTAATTCTGATTGCATCATCGTTATCTACTCCTGTGTATACACTACGAATCCAGCCATCAGATGGCATCTCTAGGTCTGCAGTGTAGCCCAACTCCTTAAAGGGTGCAGGATTCGAAACCGGGGTTGCAATTATCTTCTCTATTTTAAATCCTATTGATTCATACTTTTTTAGTACTTTTGCAAAATCATTATTTTCATTATATTCTTTTGCATGCACTTCTAACAAAAAGTGTGTTTGTCCTCTATTTTTCTTAAAGTATTCAAAGCCGCCCTCAAAGACGCTAACTTCGTGCCCCTCAATGTCCATCTTTATAAAATTAGGATACCTCCTAGATGAGCAAAAGCTTTCTAAGGAAAAACAAGGTATTCTTTCCTCCCTAATGCTATGTCTTGTTTTTGATACACTGTTTAGGTTTGGTTGACTGGCTATCCAAAATGGAGATTCGCCGTCATGATCTGTAATCACACAACGAGTAATCTCTACCTTTGCATCGTCATAGTAGTTGTTTAGCTTTATATTGTGCTCTAAGAATTTTAAATTATGGCTGTCTGGCTCTATTGCATAAACAAATCCGGTAGGGCCTACATCCCTAAGCATAAACATAGTTGCATACCCTATGTTTGAGCCCAAATCTATGCAAGTCATTCCCGGCTTCACAGTATTGATTAGGGTGTTCATAAACAACTTTTCTCTTGCAAAAGAAAAGCCTGTACCAGTAGTATTTGCTGAGTTTAGAACTCGGCCAATGCCGCCGTCGTGAATATCCACAGCCCAAGAAAAGCCATCAACTATTTTTTCTACAATCTTGCTCATGACTTATGTATATAGGTAGTCCTGGTTATATTCCCTTACGTTGTCGCTTCTTGTGGGAGTTTTCCAATCCTTATAAAGATAAGATAAATATTCATCTGCAGGGCCAGGAATGCTGAAATCTCTTTCTCTTATGGTATGAGTTATACTATTTTCATAAAACTTTTTAGGATAAGCGCATGACTTAGCTCGTCTTAGATCGCCATCAAGATATATTCCACCAATAGATATTTTGAAATTTTTCTTATAAGCACTTACCTTGCTAGTATCGCCCCTATCTACAACCCTACATACAAAGCCCATGTTTACTAACTTCATTACCATCTCTCTAAAATTTGGTACCAAGTCTTCTGAATAGACATCAATATCAATATCATCATCCCAAGGTATAAATTGTTCGTCGCGTACAAGACCCAGAGCACTACCGTTAGTTAGCCAATACTTTAGTCCTATAGATTTCATCACATCATCGACCTCAAAGAGAAGATTATACCTTATATCCATTGGAAGTGATTCATGAAAATTGTGAACATTCTTGATAGTTTCATACCATCTTTGCTGATTCATCATTAGCATTGTTTTTGTATCATCAATTATGTAAGTACTCATCTTATAAACATTCCTCTTGATAGTGTGTCTTTCTTGACGGGATAGTTCTTTGGGATAGTCCAGTCATCACCATAAACATGAACTAGATATTCCTCAATGGGGCCTGGACACTTGTAATCTATTCCCTTGAAGTTTATGCTGTATTCTCCCTCGTAAAGGTATTTTGGCCACTTGCAGTCTAAGCGAAAGTAATACTCATCATTCATATCGAAAAGCACATCAAAAGATATCTTTTCTAGTTCTTTATAAATGTTGAGCTTAGCTAATCCAAAATCCTTATTTAGATAAACTATGTATCCCTTTTTTACAAAGTTTTCTTTGACCTCATCACACTTTCGAAAGAAGTCCGGAGCAGTGATATCGAAATCAATGTCGTCATCCCACTGTATAAAGTCTTTTTCGCGGTGGGCGCCAAGCAATATACCGTTAGCAAAAAATGCATTAAAACCCGAAGCTATTTCTTCGCGGACATCCACCAGCATCTTTTCCCTCTGTGCAAAATTTAGATTATCTCTGCGCCAGATGAAATCTTTGTTTTTTCTATAGAATTTTTGCCAGTCTGCCTCTTTGAGATTGCTTATCTGCTCTATTGTTAATCCATCAATTATTTTCATATTTTTGCTTGTTTGACCATAAAAATTCTTTCCCAGGATGAGGGTTTTCTTTTCCTAGAAAGTTGCATAGCTTTTCCCATGTCTCGCCCTCTGTTGGGCAAAACAGTAGAAAATTTTCTCTGTCTTTGAAATATTCTATCACATCTGAATTGTGCTTTTCATATCTTTCTACACACTGTTCAAGATCTCCATAAATTGATTTTATGACTGGTGAGTTATATCTATTTGGCCTGCTAGGATCTCCAAACCAAGACTTGTTGCTGGCATGCCAGGACTTGGTCTCTCTTTTTGTCAATATAAACAAGCTATCCGGATAAGCTTTATCTAGATATTTATAAAGATCCCTATAAAACCAAGGGTAATCGCAAAAATAATCATATGGCTGAATTATCTTATCCAGGCCTTTACGATCACCAGTCTCAATACAGTTGAGGGCATTTACACCTTCTGATTCTGGTCCTCTATATCCCAACTTTATAAGTCCATGCTCTAGGGATGTTGTGCCCGTTTTGCACCAGCCTAGACCAAAAATTTTCTTTCCTTCGCTCATAAATCAATAACCCTATCAGCTATCTCTTTAGGCGCAAACTTTTTCCATAAATCTATTCTTATTTTCAGATTTTTACGCTCTTCTTCAGATAATTCAGGCAGGGTCTCATTTATAAAGCTGTTATACCTACTCTCCTTTTTTGTCTTTGTGATTATTGTACCCTGAACACCTTTTAGATGCTGTATTGCTGTTTCATCCATCCAAGGCTCATAGGGGGCTGACCTGTTTAGATAATCACAGTGAATAGCTCTAAATCTTATGGCATGCAAATTGAAATCTATTTTTGCAGAATTTTCCAACTTAAAAAGTTCTTTACCTCTGTTTATTTTCTCATCGAAAGCAGATAATAACTCAACAAAAGCAAACTGATCACCTCTATTGAACATAGCATGCTTCCACATCAAATTATAATACTGCTCCCAAAACATCCTAACTTGAGGAACGTTTCGACAGATCATGGTCCCAGCATTTAACCATGGCCATTCACCGGGAATTGTCATATCTTTCTTTCTCCAAGTAAAGATATAATCT
>Ga0163109_10002304_pt1 | contig 14973 bp, 25 predicted proteins | sample CRUFie1St13metaG_FD_108704 | JGI IMG/M metagenome (GOLD analysis project Ga0163109, IMG submission 108704) | Marine microbial communities from the Costa Rica Dome - CRUD Field 142mm St13 metaG | ecosystem: Environmental > Aquatic > Marine > Oceanic > Photic zone | place: Costa Rica: the Eastern... | reverse complement strand
TTTTGATAAATATGTAAATTTAAAGGACGCTATCGTTTTGGATCCAAATGGTAAAGTTAAGAAAGGAATGAAGGCATTTGATGTAAATATCAAAAAGGAGTATAGAGATAAAAATTTAGATCCAAAAGATAAAAACTATCCATTGTTTATTGGAAAAAACAAAAAAAAGGAAAAAGTATACATTATTCCGCTTGTAGGAAAAGGCTTATGGGGGCCAATTTGGGGTAATATTTGTGTTGGACCTGATATGCAAACAATTGTTGGAGCTTCTTTTGGACACAAAACAGAAACCCCTGGTTTAGGTGCTGAAATTTCTCAAGAGTTTTTTATTAAAGGTTGGAGAAAGGAAAAAATATCCGACAATAATTATGATTTCAGTAAGTTTGAGGTTGTCAAAGATGGTTCGGGTTCAAAAATGGAAACAAAAGTGGATGGAATTACCGGGGGTACAATTACTTCCAAAGGTGTTGAAGAAATGGCAAACAGATGTTTGAAAGTATATGTTAAATATTTTAAATCATTAAGAAAATGAGCAAAGAGCCAAAAGAACCATTGTTTTCAAAAAAGAACAAGAAATTAGTAACTGAGCCGTTAGCAGACAACAACCCTATCACCGTCCAGGTTTTGGGCATTTGTTCAGCATTAGCAATTACTGTTCAGGTGAATCAAGCAATTGTAATGAGCCTTTCTGTCTTCTTTGTTATGATGGTTGGAAATGTCGTAATCTCTTTGATGCGAAATTTAATTCCCTCAAGAATTAGAATTATCGTTCAACTTGTTGTGGTTGCTGCTCTAGTTATTATCGTAAATGAAGTATTGGCGGCATATATGCCTGATATTTCCGAGAAATTGTCTGTTTTTGTTGGTCTAATAATTACAAACTGCATCATTATGGGTAGATTTGAGGCATTTGCAATGGCTAATAAACCTTGGCCTTCTTTAATAGATGGTTTCGGAAATGCCATGGGTTATGCTGTTTTATTAATTATTGTATCCATATTCAGAGAATTATTTGGATCTGGAACCTTAATGGGCTTCCAAATATTTGGAGATTATATCGCAGGAAACGGTCTTTATCAATATGGTTATGCGAACAATAACCTAATGATCTTGCCACCAATGGCACTTATTATCGTGGGAGCAATAATTTGGGTTCAACGTGCAAAAAACCCTGCTTTAATTGAAGAAAACTAATAAAAATTTAAATAGTTATGGAAAGCACTCTTGATATTTTTGTTAAAGCAATTTTCTCTGAAAATATGATTTTTGCATATTTTCTTGGAATGTGTTCCTACTTAGCAGTATCAAAAACAGTGAAAACAGCTGTTGGTTTAGGAGCAGCAGTGATTTTTGTATTGGTTGTTACTGTACCGGTAAACTACTTGCTAGAAAACTACCTTTTAAAAGAGGGAGCGCTTGTTTGGTTAGGAGATGAATATAAAGAAATCGATTTAAGCTTCTTGTCTTTTATAATGTTTATTGCGGTTGTTGCTTCTATTGTTCAGTTGGTTGAAATGCTTGTGGAGAAATTTGCGCCGGCTTTATATGGAGCATTAGGAATATTCCTTCCTTTAATTGCGGTTAATTGTTCTATTTTGGGAGGCGCCTTGTTTATGCAAGAAAGACAATATACAACTATTCTAGATGCGACAGCATTTTCTCTTGGCTCAGGTGTAGGATGGTTTATTGCTATCGTTGCAATTGCAGCAATTAGGGAAAAAATTCGTTATTCCAAAGTACCAGCTCCATTAAGAGGCTTGGGAATTACATTTATAATTACTGGTTTGATGGGAATGGCTTTCATGAGTTTTATGGGAATTAAATATGGGAAGCAAGAAACTAAAACGGAAAGTGCAAAAATTGAAAAAACAAAATAGATTTAAGTTATGTTAACACAAACAATTATTATTACGGTTGTCGCGTTTCTATTGGTAATACTAACTTTAACCTGCTTATTGCTTTTTGTGAAAGCGAAAATTTCGCCCAAAGGAAAAATATCTATCGACATAAATAATGGAGAAAAAATCATTGAAGTAGATGGGGGTAGTACACTATTAAGTACTTTAGGCTCATCTGGAATCTTTTTACCCTCTGCATGTGGAGGCGGTGGAACTTGTGTTCAATGCACCTGTCAAGTTCTTGAAGGTGGTGGAGAGATACTTCCGACAGAAGTTCCTCATTTTTCTAGAAAAGAAGTTGCTGCTAATTGGAGATTGGGATGTCAGGTTAAAGTGAAGGAAAACATGAAGATTCACGTAGAAGAAGAAGTTCTTGGTATTAAAGAATGGGAGGCTAAAGTAGTTTCTAACTATAATGTAGCTACATATATTAAAGAGTTCATTGTTGAAATTCCCGAAGACATGGATTACAAGGCAGGAGGATATATTCAAATTAAAATTCCTAAAGGAACAGTTAAGTATTCTGACATGGATATTTCTGCGCATCCACAAGATCATCCAGGAGAGCCAGATAAATTTGAAAAAGATTGGGCAGAAGGCAAGTTTGCTATTCGCCATTTAGAGATGAAAAACGATGAAGAAGTTGTACGAGCATATTCCATGGCTTCTTATCCTGCGGAAGGAAGAAAAATAATGTTGAATGTTCGTGTAGCAGCACCACCTTTTGACCCAAAAACAGGAACTTGGATGAATGTTAATCCAGGAATAGCCTCTAGCTACATATTTAATTTAAAGGAAGGCGATACAGCCGTTATTTCAGGCCCTTATGGAGAGTTTTTCATTAACGACTCGGATGCAGAAATGATGTATATTGGTGGCGGGGCCGGTATGGCACCAATGAGATCTCATTTATATGAATTATTTAAAACTCTTGAAACAGGCAGGATAGTTAACTATTGGTACGGAGGTCGTTCTCGGGCCGAGCTTTTTTATATTCATTATTTTAGAGATTTGGAAAAAGCTTTTCCAAATTTTAAATTTTACATGGTGTTATCAGATGCATTACCAGAAGATAACTGGGTAGAGAAAAAAGACATTAATGATACTGAAGGAGATGGTTTTGTTGGTTTTGTTCATAATGCAGTTATAGATCAATATTTATCCAAACATGAAGCACCTGAAGACATAGAGTTTTATTTTTGTGGTCCACCAATGATGAACCAAGCAGTAATAAAAATGTGTGACGATTGGGGAGTTCCTCCTGAAAATGTTCGATTCGATGATTTTGGTGGTTAATTCCTCTAAAACCCTTTTAAACTCTCATTTTTTAATGGGAGTTTTTTTTTGAATATTGCTTTAAGATCATTTTATCCACAATCAGATGTCAAAAAAGTTCATTTTTTTTTACTCAAATATTGGTCATCTAAATTTATCCACTATCTTTGCACCCCTCAAAGTGTTTTAATTGAGGAAAAAAAGATATTAAATTTTATATATGCCAACGATTCAACAACTGGTCAGAAAAGGAAGGACAGCAATTAAAAAGAAAAGTAAATCTGCTGCTCTAGACTCATGTCCGCAAAGGAAAGGTGTTTGTGTTCGTGTTTATACAACTACGCCTAAGAAGCCTAATTCAGCAATGCGTAAAGTTGCCCGTGTTAGATTAACCAATGGAAAAGAGGTTAATGCTTACATTGGTGGTGAAGGCCACAATTTACAAGAACACTCCTTAGTTTTAGTAAGGGGAGGAAGAGTAAAAGATTTACCTGGTGTTCGATATCACATAGTAAGAGGAGCTGAAGATACAGCTGGAGTTCAGGGTAGAACACAAAGAAGGTCGAAATATGGTGCTAAAATGCCGAAAAAATAATTGACATGAGAAGAAGAAAAGCAAAAGAGATTAAAATTTTACCAGACCCAAAGTTCAACGAAGTTGTGGTCACAAAATTCGTCAATAACTTGATGTTGGACGGAAAGAAAAGCTTGGCTTTTAAGATATTTTACGATGCTATAGATATGGTAAATGAAAAAGTGGAAGATCAAGAAGGCTTGGATGTTTGGAAAAAAGCGATTGAAAATGTAACTCCATCTGTTGAGGTTAGAAGTAGAAGAGTAGGAGGTGCAACATTTCAAATCCCAACTCCTGTTAGAGATGGAAGAAAGTCTTCTTTAGCAATGAAGTGGTTAATTGGTTATTCTAGAAAGAGGAATGAAAAAACAATGGCTCACAAATTGGCTTCAGAAATTATAGCTGCTGCAAAAGAAGAAGGGGCTGCATTTAAAAAGAAAGAAGATACGCTTCGTATGGCAGAAGCAAACAAAGCATTTTCACATTTTAGATTTTAAAAAATGGCAAGAGATCTTAAATACACTAGAAATATTGGAATTGCAGCACATATTGATGCTGGGAAAACAACCACTACGGAGAGGATACTTTATTATGGTGGTGTTAGCCATAAAATTGGAGAAGTTCATGATGGAGCAGCTACAATGGATTGGATGGAGCAAGAACAAGAAAGAGGAATTACAATTACATCTGCTGCAACAACCTTAAATTGGAGGTATAGAGAGCAAGATTACCATATAAACATTATTGACACTCCTGGACACGTTGACTTTACAGTTGAAGTAAATAGATCTTTGCGTGTTCTTGATGGTCTTGTCTTTTTGTTTAGTGCTGTTGATGGAGTTGAGCCACAATCTGAAACAAATTGGAGACTTGCAAATAATTACAATGTGCCAAGAATAGGTTTTGTAAATAAGATGGACCGTCAAGGAGCAGACTTCTTGAATGTTTGTGCGCAGGTTAAAGAAATGTTAGGAAGTCATGCGCTTCCACTTCAAATTAACATTGGCGCTGAAGATGATTTTAGGGGAGTTGTTGATCTTATTAATTTCAAAGGTATTGTTTGGAATGAAGAAGATATGGGGATGACTTTTGAGGAGATTGAGATTCCAGAAGATGTTATTGATGAAGCAAGAGCATTGAGAGGAGAGCTTTTAGAAGCGGTTGCTGAGTTTGATGACACATTATTAGAGAAATATTTTGAAGATGAAAACTCATTGACTGAACGCGAAATTTTAGATGCATTAAGAGAAGCAACTATTGCTGGTAAAGTTGTGCCAATGATGTGCGGATCTGCATTTAAAAATAAAGGAGTTCAAGCGATGTTAGATATGGTAATGGAGATTTTACCATCGCCTCTTGACATTGAAGGAATTGTGGGTGCAAATCCGAAGAATGACGAAGAGATAGTAAGAAAGCCATCTTATGATGAACCTTTTTCAGCATTAGCATTTAAAATTGCAACTGACCCTTATGTTGGTCGTTTGTGTTTCGTAAGAGCTTATTCTGGGAAATTAGATGCAGGTTCTTATGTTTATAATTCAAGGTCAGATAGTAAAGAAAGGATTTCACGTATTTTCCAAATGCATGCCAATAAACAAAATCAAATCCCTGTATTAGGTGCTGGTGATATTGGAGCTGTTGTTGGATTTAAAGACATTAGAACCGGAGATACGCTTTGCGAAATGGGTAAACCTATTGTTTTAGAATCGATGGATTTCCCAGATCCGGTTATTGGAATAGCAATTGAGCCTAAAACTCAAGCAGATATGGATAAATTATCAGTAGGTTTATCCAAGTTATCTGAAGAAGATCCTACTTTCCAAGTTAAAACAGATGAAGAAAGCGGCCAAACGATTATTAGTGGTATGGGGGAATTGCACCTTGATATCATTGTTGACCGATTAAAAAGAGAGTTTAAAGTAGATGTTAATCAAGGAGCTCCTCAAGTAACTTATAGAAAATCTATCACTAGTTCGATTGAACATCGAGAGGTTTACAAAAAACAAAGTGGTGGACGTGGTAAATTTGCTGATGTATTAGTTAAAATTGCTCCGCAAGATGACCAAGAAAAAACTGGGCTTGAATTTGTTAATAGCATTAAAGGTGGGAATATTCCAAGAGAGTTTATTCCTTCGGTTGAGAAAGGCTTTAAAGAATCCATGAAAAATGGAGTTTTAGCAGGGTTCCCAGTAGAATCGATGAAAGTGGAATTAGTTGATGGTTCTTTTCACGCAGTTGATTCCGATTCTCTTTCATTTGAGTTGTGTGCTAAAATGGCATATAGAGCTGCATTAAAAAGTTGTTCTCCTAAATTATTGGAGCCAATAATGAAACTTGAGGTTTTAACTCCAGAGGCAAATATGGGAGATGTTGTAGCAGATTTAAATAGAAGAAGAGGAATGATGACAGGTACGGATGACCGTGCTGGATCAAAAGTGATTAAAGCAGAGGTTCCTTTAGCAGAAATGTTTGGATATGTTACCCAGCTAAGAACAATTACTTCAGGTAGAGCAACTTCAAATATGGAATTCTCACATTATTCAGAGGCACCTAAAAATGTAGCTGAAGAAGTTATTGCAAATGTTAAAGGGAAAGTCACCGCTTAATTTATAATTAGATGAGTCAGAAAATTAGAATAAAATTAAAGTCGTACGATCACAATTTGGTTGACAAGTCGGCTGAGAAGATTGTTAAAACTGTTAAGACTACAGGTGCTGTAGTTAGTGGTCCAATTCCACTTCCAACAAACAAAAAGATTTTTACAGTTTTAAAATCACCTCACGTTAATAAAAAAGCACGTGAGCAATTTGAATTGAATTCATACAAGCGACTGCTTGATATTTATAGCTCTTCATCAAAAACAGTTGATGCTTTGATGAAGCTTGAATTACCAAGTGGTGTAGATGTTGAAATAAAAGTATAACAGTAAATACGTAGAAAATGCCAGGTATAATAGGAAAAAAAATCGGTATGACTAGTATCTACAGTGTCGAGGGTAAGGCATTACCATGCACAATTATAGAGGCTGGTCCTTGTGTTGTAACACAAGTGAAAACGATTGAAAAAGATGGTTATCAAGCTACCCAGCTTGGGTATGGTGACCGTAAAGAAAAAAACACCCCAAACCCTCTGAAGGGTCATTTTGCAAAAGCAAAAACTTCTCCAAAAAGTAAATTGGTAGAGTTTGATGGTTTTGAAGATTTGAATCTTGGAGATGAAGTTAATGTAGAAATATTTAACGAGGGGCAATTTGTCGATGTTGTTGGAACTTCTAAAGGAAAAGGATTTCAGGGAGTTGTTAAAAGACATGGATTTGCTGGCGTTGGTCAGGCAACACATGGTCAACATAATAGGCTAAGAGCTCCAGGTTCTATTGGTGCGTGTTCAACTCCATCTAGAGTATTCAAGGGAATGCGAATGGCTGGTCAAATGGGAAACAAACGAAGTTACCAAGAAAATCTTCAGGTCTTGAAGGTCTTATCAGAAAAAAATATTTTGATTATAAAGGGTTCTGTACCTGGGTCAAAAGGTTCCACTTTAATTATTAAGAAATAATGGAAGTAAAAGTTTATAATACACAAGGCAAAGCAACTACTAAGAAAGTAAAATTAGCCGACTCCGTTTATGGAGTTGAGCCTAATGATCATGCAATTTATTTAGATGTTAAACAACATCTAGCAAATAAAAGACAGGGAACTCATAAGGCAAAAGAAAGAAGTGAAATCGCTGGTTCATCTAAAAAGATTAAAAAGCAAAAAGGAACAGGTGGTGCACGAGTTGGAAATGCAAAATCAGGAACTAGAGTTGGTGGTGGAAGAATTTTTGGCCCTCGACCAAGAAATTACCATTTCAAGGTAAATGTTAAAGTGAAAAGATTGGCAAGAAAATCTGCATTTTCATATAAAGCTAAATCTAAAGATATTTTAGTTCTTGAAGATTTAAATTATGAGTCTCCAAAAACAAAAGAATTTATTACTCTTGTTTCTTCTTTAAAGTTAGAAGACAATAAAGTTCTACTTGTATTAGGGAATCAGAATGATCAAGTTTACAAATCGGCTAGAAATTTAAAAAAGATTAAAGTAGTTACAGCTGACTCTGTTAATACTTTTGATCTTTTAAATGCCCAAAAAGTGTTACTTGCAGAAAGTTCGTTAGAGAAGATTGAAAACATTTTGAATTAATTAGAAAAAAGAGATGAAAGTTTTAATTAAAAAAGCAATTATTACTGAAAAAGCAACTTCATTAAGCGAAGACAATAATTCGTATACATTTGAAGTAGAAAAAACAGCAAATAAATTAGCGATTAAAAACACCATTGAAAAAATGTATGACGTGAAAGTTGAGAGCGTCAGAACAATGAATTATGGTGGTGGAAAGTCTTCGATGAAGTATACTAATAAAGGTATTGTTGAGCAAAAGAATAAAAAATGGAAAAAAGCCATTGTAACTGTTGCTGAGGGTCAAATGATTGATTTATATTCAAATTATTAAAAAATGGGACTTAAAAAATTTAAACCGATAACTCCAGGTCAGAGACATAAAGTGTTAACTGATTTTGTAGAAATAACTTCTTCTACTCCTGAAAAGAGTTTGTTAAAAGGAAAAACCAAATCTGGTGGCCGAAATAATAGTGGTAGAATGACCATGAGGTATATTGGAGGTGGTCATAAAAAACGATTTAGATCAATTGATTTTAAAAGAAATAAGTTTGGTGTTCCAGCAACTGTTAAAACAATTGAATATGATCCTAATAGAACAGCAAACATTGCACTATTATTTTATGCCGATGGTGAAAAGCGATATATTCTTGCTCCAAATGGATTAAAAGTTGGTGATGTTGTTGTTTCAGGAAAAGATGTGGCTCCAAACGTTGGAAACGCAATGTATCTTAGTGAAATTCCCCTAGGAACAGTTATTCATAATATTGAAATGAGACCAGGTAAAGGTGGGGCTATTGCAAGAGGTGCTGGTACTTATGCTCAATTAAGTGCACGTGATGGCAAGTATGCGATTATTAAGATGCCATCGGGTGAAACTAGAATGATTCTAATTACTTGTCTTGCAACTATTGGAACAGTTTCCAATGCAGAGCATAATTTAATGGTTTCAGGAAAAGCAGGGCGTTCACGTTGGTTAGGAAGAAGACCTAGAACAAGAGGTGTTGTAATGAATCCAGTTGATCATCCAATGGGTGGTGGAGAAGGAAAGAATTCTGGTGGACATCCAAGGTCTAGAAATGGAATTCCTGCTAAAGGTTTTAAAACAAGAGCTAAAAAGAAACATTCGAATAAATTCATTGTAGAAAAAAGAAAATAATTAAAAAGATATGAGTCGTTCGTTAAAAAAACCACCATTTGTACATTATAAACTCATGAAAAGAGTAGATGATGCTCAAGCAAGTCAGAGTAGAAGTGTTATCAAGACTTGGTCGAGAGCTTCAACAATTACTCCAGAATTTGTTGGGTTAACATTTGCAGTACACAATGGGAATAAATTTATACCAGTATTTGTTACTGAAAATATGGTTGGTCATAAGCTTGGGGAGTTTGCTCCAACAAGAAACTTTAGAGGCCATGCAGGAAATAAAAAAGATAAGAAAAGATAATAATCATGGGTGCTAGAAAACGTTTAAAGGCTGAAAAGATTAAAGAAGAAAATTCAAGGATTGCTTTTGCAAAACTGAATAATTCTCCTATTGCTCCTCGTAAAATGAGATTAGTGGCAGATTTAATCCGTGGCCAAGAAGTCAATAAAGCATTGAATTTACTTCAACATAATGCAAAAGATGCAGCTTTAAGTTTAGAAAAATTGTTGCGATCTGCTTTGTCTAATTGGGAACAAAAAAATGAAGGTAAAAGCATGGAAGAAGAAAATTTAGTGGTTAGTTCTATTCAAGTGGATAGCGGAAGAATGTTGAAAAGAATTCAGCCTGCTCCACAAGGAAGAGCGCACAGAATAAGAAAAAGATCAAATCACGTAACCATTGTTGTAGACAGTGCAAATTAAGATTTAAAGAAAATGGGACAAAAAACAAATCCAATAGGAAATAGATTAGGTTACATTAAAGGATGGGAATCTAATTGGTACGGTGGAAACGACTATAAAGATCGAATTGTTGAGGACGATAAGATTCGAACGTATTTATATGCTCGATTGACCAAGGCTAGCCTTTCTAGAATTATTATAGAGAGAACTTTAAAGCTTGTTACCGTCACAATAAATACCGCAAGGCCAGGTGTTATTATTGGAAAAGGAGGTCAAGAAGTTGACAAATTAAAAGAAGAATTAAAAAAACTTACTAGCAAAGAAATTCAGATTAATATTTTTGAAATTAAAAGACCTGAGTTGGATGCGTTTTTAGTTGCAGCTGGTGTTGCTCGTCAATTGGAAGCAAGAATTTCATTTAGAAGAGCAATCAAAATGTCAATTGCATCTACCATGAGAATGGGAGCTGAAGGGATTAAAATTAAAATATCTGGTCGTTTGAATGGGGCAGAGATGGCACGTTCAGAAATGTATAAAGAGGGAAGAACTCCTTTACATACATTTAGAGCAGATATTGATTATGCTGTTGCCGAAGCACATACAACATATGGACGTTTAGGTATAAAAGTTTGGATTTGTAAAGGTGAGGTTTACGGTAGAAGAGATTTATCTCCAAATATTGGAATGAATTCAGGAGGTCAAGGGTCAAGAAGACAAGGTTCTCCAAGAAGAAAAAAGAATTAATAAAGTAGAAATTTAGAAATTATGTTACAGCCAAAGCGTACAAAATTTAGAAAGGCACAAAAGGGAAGAACACGTGGAATTGCTCATCGTGGATCAACCGTAGCTTTTGGTTCATTTGCTTTAAAAACATTAGAGTCTGGTTGGATTACTTCTAGACAAATTGAAGCATCTCGTATTGCATTAACCAGGTACATGAAACGTGAGGGGAAAGTTTGGATACGAATTTTTCCAGACAAACCAGTTACTTCAAAACCTGCAGAAGTAAGAATGGGTAAAGGTAAAGGAGCCCCTAGTCATTGGGTCGCACCTGTCAGTCCTGGAAGAATTATGTTTGAAGCAGATGGTGTTCCTTATGAAGTTGCCAAAGAAGCACTTCGATTGGCCGCTCAAAAAATGCCTGTTAAATGCAAATTTGTTGTAAGAAATGATTATGTAATACCTACTAGGTAATTGAAATAATAAAAATATTATGAAACAGCAAGAAATACTTAAAATGTCGGATTCAGATCTTAAGAGCAAGATAACTGATATGCAAATCCAACTCTCAAATTTAAAATTTAATCACCAAATTTCTCCTGTAGAGAACCCTTTGAGGATTAGAATAATGAGAAAAACAGTAGCAAGATTATTAACGGAATTGTCTAAACGTTCTTAATCAATACTTAGAATAATATTATGGAAAAGAGAAATTTAAGAAAAGAAAGAATAGGGATTGTTACTAGCGATAAAATGAATAAATCAATTGTTGTCGCTGTAGAGAGAAAGGTAAAGCACCCTAAATATGGAAAGTTTGTTAAAAAAACATCCAAGTTTATTGCTCATGATGATAAAGATGACTGTAATATAGGCGACACTGTTCGTATTATGGAAACACGTCCATTGAGCAAAAATAAAAATTGGAGATTGGTTGAAATTTTAGAAAGAGCAAAATAAATATTGAATAATGATACAAACAGAGTCAAGATTAGCTGTTGCTGACAATTCAGGTGCCAAGGAAGTTCTTTGTATAAGAGTACTTGGTGGTACAAAAAGACGTTATGCATCTGTTGGTGATAAAATAGTTGTTACGGTTAAAAACGCTTTGCCATCTGGAGGGGTTAAGAAAGGAATTGTTGCTAGAGCTGTAGTTGTAAGAACAAAAAAAGAAGTGCGACGAGCAGATGGTTCTTATATTAGGTTTGATGATAATGCATGTGTTTTATTAAACCAAGCTGGTGAAATGAGAGGGACAAGAATCTTTGGCCCTGTTGCGAGAGAACTAAGAGATAATAATTTTATGAAGATTGTTTCATTAGCTCCTGAGGTACTATAATTTATAATAGAGATGCAGAATAAATTAAATATTAAAGTTGGTGATACTGTAAGAGTTATTACAGGAGAGTCCAAAGGTCAAGAAGGAAAGATTCTTGTCATTGATCGTGCAAATTCTCGTGCGATAGTTGAAGGGTTAAATAAAGTGAAAAAGCATATGAAACCAAGTGCTTCAAGTCCACAAGGAGGAATTGTTGAAAAAGAAGCATCGCTTCATGTTTCAAATTTAATGCTTGTTGTCGATGGAGAAGCAACTAAAGTTGGAAGAAAAAAAGACGATAATGGAAAATTTGTACGTTTTTCAAAAAAATCAGGAAAACTGATATAATTTTTATGTTATGGAGTATACAGTAAGACTTAAAGAAAAATATAAAGCTGAAATAAAAGGGCAGCTAGTAGATAAGTTTGGTTACAAATCTGCGATGAGTGTTCCTCAGCTTAAGAAAATTGTAATTAGTCAAGGAATTGGTGAAGCAGTTGCGGATAAAAAAATCATAGATAGTGCAGTTGCAGATTTATCTTTAATTGCAGGTCAAAAAGCAATGGCAACATTCTCTAAAAAAGACGTTTCTAATTTCAAACTTAGAAAGGGAATGCCTATAGGCACAAAAGTAACTTTGCGAGGAGATAGAATGTATGAGTTTTTAGATCGATTGATAGCAGTTGCATTACCAAGAACTCGAGATTTCAGAGGAATTAATCCAAAAGGATTTGATGGAAGAGGAAATTACAACCTTGGAATAAAAGAACATATTATTTTCCCTGAAATTGATATTGATAAAGTAAATAAAATATTAGGAATGGATATCACATTTGTTACTTCAGCTAATTCAGATGAAGAAGCATTAGCATTATTGGATGCATTTGGTTTCCCTTTCACAAAGAATTAAAGTTATGGCAAAAGAATCAATGAAAGCGCGAGAGCGAAAAAGAGAAAAGTTAGCAAAATCGTATGCAAAAAAACGTGAAGAACTAACTAAAATTTTAAAATCTACAGATCCTTCTGACGAAGTTCAATCTGCTAAATGGGATGCTATGATGGCTATTCAGAAGCTTCCTGTAAACTCATCAAAAGTTCGTCTTCATAATAGATGTGGATTAACAGGTAGACCAAGAGGATATATGAGAAATTTTGGAATTTCTCGTGTGACCTTTCGTGAAATGGCTTTGGATGGTAAAATACCAGGAGTAAAAAAAGCAAGTTGGTAAAATTAGGTAAAAGAAATAATTTTTAGAAGATATGAATACAGATCCAATAGCAGATTATTTAACTAGAATTAGAAATGCTAGTTCGGCGGGGTTAAAAGTAGTAGATATACCTGCTTCGAATATAAAAAAATCCATGACAGAGATATTAATGGACCAAGGGTATATTGAAAATTTTAAATTTGAAGAAGATAACAAGCAGGGAAATATAAAGATTGCGTTAAAATATAACAGAACAAATAGAATGCCTGCAATCACAAAAATTGATAGAATTTCTTCCCCTGGATTAAGAAAATATAAAGGAGCCGATGAATTACCAAGAGTTTTAAATGGCTTAGGAATAGCAATTTTATCTACTTCAAAAGGCGTAATCACTAACAAACAAGCAAAGAAGCTGAATGTAGGTGGTGAAGTTCTTTGTTACGTATATTAATAAAAATATAGAAATGTCAAGAATAGGAAATTCAAAAATAACAATACCACAAGGCGTTGAAGTTGTATTCAAAGATGGTGTGGTTAATGTTAAAGGAAGCAAAGGCGAATTAATGCAAGAAATTGATTCATGCGTTAATATCAAAATCGAAGAAAATGAAATTTCATTATCAAGAGAATCGGATGCGCCTCAGCATCGTTCTAAGCATGGATTGTATCGATCTTTAATTAACAACATGGTAATAGGTGTTAGTGAAGGATATAAAAAAGAATTGGAAGTTGTTGGAGTTGGTTATAGAGCTGTAGCTAGAGGGCAACAATTAGATTTGGCTTTGGGATTTTCACATAATATTATCATCGAATTCCCTAAAGAAATTAAGGTTTCTGCTGTTAGCGAGAAAGGAAAGGCTCCGATCGTTACTTTAGAGTCTATTGATAAACAACTTGTAGGTCAGGCAGCTGCAAAGATTCGTTCTTTAAGAAAACCTGAACCATATAAAGGAAAAGGAATTAAGTTTGTTGGAGAACAATTAAGACGTAAAGCTGGTAAAACAGCTGCTGCTAAATAATATTAAAAGTTAAAGCAATGGGATTAACGAAAATTAATAGAAGATTAAAAATAAAAAGAAGAATAAGAAAGAAGGTAAATGGAACTGGAGCGATTCCTCGATTATCTGTTTATCGAAGCAATAAGCAAATTTATGCACAGATTATTGATGATTTATCTGGGAAAACACTTGCTTCTGCATCTTCTTCAGAAAACAAAGATTTTAAAGGAAATAAAATAGATCAAGCAACAGAAGTAGGTTCTTCTATAGCAAAAAAGGCGAATGAGGCTGGAATCTCATCCGTTGTATTTGATAGAAATGGCTATTTGTATCATGGTCGAGTTAAAGCATTAGCAGATTCTGCACGTGAAGCAGGTTTAAAATTTTAATTATGGGAGCATTAAAAACTAAAAGAGTAAAATCAGCAGATATTGAACTTAAGGACAAGTTGGTATCTGTTAATCGTGTTACGAAGGTTACCAAAGGTGGACGAACATTTAGTTTCTCTGCTATTGTTGTTGTTGGAGATGAAAATGGAGTGGTTGGTCATGGTCTTGGAAAAGCAAAAGAAGTTACTGAAGCAATTACCAAGGGAATTGATGATGCAAAAAAGAATTTAATTAAAGTTCCAATACACAAAGGAACCGTTCCTCATCTACAAAAAGGAAAATATGCGGGAGCAAATGTTCTTTTGAAACCAGCTTCTGAAGGTACTGGTGTAATTGCTGGAGGAGCAATGCGTGCCGTTCTTGAAAGTGTTGGTGTTCACAATGTATTAGCAAAATCTCAGGGTTCTTCAAATCCTCACAATGTGGTTAAGGCAACCATGGATGCATTATCGCAAATGAGAGACGCTAATGATGTTGCGCAACAAAGGGGAGTAACAATTGAGAAAGTATTTAACGGATAAGTTTAAAATAATGGAAAAAATTAAAATTAAACAAGTTCGAAGCATTATCCGAAGACCTGCAAATCAGAAGGCAACGGTTAAAGCATTGGG
>Ga0163109_10002303_pt1 | contig 14979 bp, 14 predicted proteins | sample CRUFie1St13metaG_FD_108704 | JGI IMG/M metagenome (GOLD analysis project Ga0163109, IMG submission 108704) | Marine microbial communities from the Costa Rica Dome - CRUD Field 142mm St13 metaG | ecosystem: Environmental > Aquatic > Marine > Oceanic > Photic zone | place: Costa Rica: the Eastern... | reverse complement strand
GTGTAGATTGAGACTTTGGGGGTTTATCATTTTTGGTAAAGACAATCACAAAAGGAATCTTACTAATTCCTAGCCATGTGATAAACTCCATATCAATTGCTTGAGGAGGAATACGTCCGTCAATCAGTAAAAAGAGATAAAGAAGCTGTTCCCTACGCAATATATAATCCTGAATCATTCGCTGCCATTTTTGGCGTTGCGCTTTGGATATTTTCGCATATCCATATCCTGGAAGATCGACGATATACCATGATCGATCAATAAGGAAATAATTGAGTTTTTGGGTTTTTCCCGGCTGTCCAGAGGTTTTAGCTAAGTTTTTACGCCCCGTAAGCATATTGATTAGGGAGGATTTCCCGACATTTGACCTGCCGATAAAGGCGTACTCAGGCAATGAGCTGTTAGGACATAAATCCACGCGAGGATAGCTCGCAACATATTCGGATTGTGTGATGTTCATGCTGTACAAAGATATAAACCAAAAAGAAGGCGTTGGCAGAACACATTAAACCCTACGATTCATCAAGCGATAATAAGAAGGCACAAGTCGAAGACATGTTCGATAATATTGCCCATCGTTATGATTTTTTAAACCATCTTTTGTCCTTGGGAATTGACCGGAGTTGGCGAAGAAAAGCCATACGCTGGTTGAAGGAACATCATTCCATAGAGGGCGAACAGGTAATGGATATGGCTACAGGAACAGGTGATTTTGCCATTGATTTAGCAAAAAGAACAGAAGATGTAGCTATTGTAGCACTAGATCTTTCTGAGCAAATGTTGAGTAAGGGTCGCCAGAAGTCAAGCAAAAATGCTCTAGATGATCGCATCACTTGGGTAAAGGGGGATGCAGAAGCCCTCCCTTACAAGGACGATTCATTTTCAGCGATGACCGTTGGCTTTGGTGTACGAAATTTCGGAAATATTCAACAGGGCTTACGCGAAATGCATCGAATCCTAAAGCCAGGTGCTCCGCTTATTGTCCTTGAAGTTAGCCAGCCGAAAAAATTCCCCATGCGTCAAATCTTTGGCGTGTACTTTCGGGGTATTCTTCCCTTTGTGGGTCGCGTGTTCAGTAAAGATCATAGAGCCTACACCTACCTTCCAGAATCGGTAAAAGCTTTTCCCGAGGGTGAAGATTTTATAGCCTTACTTCATGAGGCAGGTTTTCATCAAGGGAATCATCAATCACTGACGGCAGGAATCTGTGCTATGTACACTTGTACTAAGTAATTTATATACAAGCCCTCAATTTTTTGGGTTAGGATACGTTCCTAAGTAAGATGTATCTTCAAAATATGTTCAAGCAAAAATCATCTTGGCTTTTTATGCTCCTTTTCCTTTTTGTAGCAGAACAAAGCCATGCCCAACTGAACTACCTCGAAAAGGGTAATAAACTAATCTATTTCGGGATTCATCTTGGCTTTAATCAAGGAGCAATGAAGCCTTTGCGTAACGTCAGCCCTGGAAGTACTGACTCTGTAACCTTTGTGAATTCTACCTTTGGTCCTGGATTTAACATCGGTATCATAGGTAACTATCAATTTCATAAATACTTCGATCTCCGGTTGATTCCAACGCTTTCTTTTTCGGACCGAAACTTGATTTTTCGCGACATTAACAACGTAGAGGTACCCAAAACCCTCTCCTCAATCTACCTTTCGTTTCCCTTGATGTTTCGCTATAAATCAAAGCCCATCAAAGACTTTAGGATGTTTGTATTAGGTGGGATTCGCTACGACTTCGACCTAAGTGCGAAATCCAGTCGTCGAAATGCCGATGATCAAATTCTGCTGCAAACGCATGATGTGAGCTTTGAAACCGGCTTTGGATTTCAATTTTATCTGCCTTACGTTATTCTCAGTCCTGAATTTAAAGTCAGTCACGGTTTAATCAATCGAAAATTCCCTAATGAGAACTTGATTTATTCAAGAGCTATTGATAAGCTTTTTTCACGGATGTTTACCATCTCGATAAACTTGGAAGGGTAATGCCTTATGTCCTTGAACATGACTTAGCTTCGGGATGGCGGGCCTTGTGGGAATTGAGCGAAACTGAAGACTACTTCCTTGATTTGAATATTTGGAACAAAGATGACCTTAAACGCCTTGCACAAATGGAAAATCCAGCACGCAGAATGCAATGGCTGGCGACCCGATTTATCCTGAAAGACAAACTAGGTACAAAAACCCCGTTAAGTAAAAACCAGCAAGGAAAACCGCAAATAGATCAAGGCTTTGTGAGCCTAAGTCATTCGAAGGAGTGTGCCGCCGTCGTCTTCGACCAAAACCATGAAGTGGGTGTAGATGTTGAAGAGATAGGAGAGAAAGTGAAGCGTGTGGCAAAAAAATTTCTAACGGATGAAGAATTCATCATTCTTGAGGGTCATGGAGGCGATGAAAACGTTCTGCTTACCAAAGCATGGACAGCTAAGGAAGTGGTTTTTAAATGGTTTGGTCATGGAGAGCTTCCCTTCCGTGAGGCCATACAAATTCAACATATTACCGGAGACACCATGGATGTAGTGCTTAGCGCAGATGGGCATGTCAAACTACACAGGATTCACCACCTCCAATGGAAGAATACCATAATGGCTTATCTCTAAGTTCTATCTTAAATAACTATCTTATAATGATGAAGACAACTTATCTATACTCAAGCCTTCTTGCTGCCCTACTCTTTGCCAGCTGTGGCGAAGATGATGGTGATTGCAATTGCGTTTTACCGCCTCCAGCGATTACATATTCGGTGGAATTCACCAATGGAAATGGAAGTCTAGAAGCCGGGGACACTATTCTAATTGATGGCAAAGAGATTATTGTCGAACGGATCCAGTTTTATCTTGGCGATATTAACATAAACCGAGGGGACTCCAGTGACCTCTCTATTCGAGATGTAGAATTTTTCTCATTGGAAAATGCTCCAGAAGATAATCAGTTTATTCGCACGCTTCCCAAAGGAGCCTATACGGGCTTAGACTTTTCAGTTGGTATCAATGAAGTGCTCAATCAAGGAAATACAGCCCAATGGAATGCTGATGATCCTCTCAGCACATCTAACAACATGTATTGGCCTATGGGAGGTTACATCTTCAGTAAGTTTGAAGGCCGACTTATCACAGACACCATCATCTCTGTAGTTTATCACATTGGTCGAGAAGCCAATCGAAGAGACTTAGTGTTTGACGAGAACTTCTCGATAAGTGGAGAGGGTAATGTTACCATCTCCTTTGATGTTCAGAAACTTTTTGGTGCAAACGGCGGCACAAGCATTGACCCCGCCATTCAAAATGAAACGCACACTATGAATGACCCGCAATTAGCAAGTATTATTGCTGATAATTATGCCAATGCTTTCAGCGTGACCTTTCCCTAATAATCACTCCTGCATTGAAGCGTAACCTTGTATATAGTTTAACCTTGGCAAGTTTAATTTGCGCATTACTTTGGGCTTGCAAACCTGATGAAGGAATTACTCCTCCTTCAAGTTTGTATGACCCAAGTCCTTATATGTTTAATCGACCTGAGTTAGAGGGACCCAACCGTTTGTTTCCGACGATGGTGATTCCAAGCGATAACCCCATGACGATGGCCAAAGTAGAACTTGGACGACATCTATTCTATGATATGAGGCTTTCCGTGAATGGCAATCAGTCCTGTAATTCATGCCACAAACAAGAATATAATTTTGGAGATAACATAGCCTTCTCAACCAATTCTAGTGGAAGCCGAAATAGCCGCAACGCTATGCCTCTAGTTAACCTAGGTTGGGCAAACAATGGCCTTATGTGGGACGGAAGAACCGTTGACTTAGAGGCGGCGAGTGCTGATGCCATTTTCAGTGAATTACATCCCAATCCAAGTGCAATACTTGATATTCTAAGTGAGGATTCATTGTACGCTAATCTCTTTGCGAAAGCCTTTGAAGATGGCGCAATCACCCTAGAAAACATTAACAAGTCCCTAGCGAGCTTTATGCGCTCCATCGTATCGATTGATAGTAAGTATGATCGCTACGTCAAGTTTGGCATCAATGAATTAAGCCAAGAGGAATTCAGAGGATTTGAGATGGTCTTTTCTTCGGAAGAGGGAGACTGTTTTCATTGTCATGCATCCTCGGATGTTCTCTTCTCTGATTTCAGTTTTCACAATATTGGGTTGGACAGCAACATCACCACTATCTATGATTTTGCCGACTATGGTCTTGGAGGAAGCACAGGCAACGAAGCGGATTACGGCCTCTTTAAAACTCCTACGCTTCGTAATTGGGCCTACTCAGCACCCTACATGCACGATGGACGCTTTACGACGATGGAAGAAGTTATTGAGTTTCACAGTACAGGCCTAAAGAACTCCCCAAACCTTGATGTTATCATGCTGAAGGATGGAAAAATTCAAAACGGTGGACTGCAAATGACAACACAAGAAAAAAGTGACCTCCTAGCCTTTCTTCAAACACTAAACGACACCGTCTTTTTAAACAATCCTGCCTATTCAAATCCATTTGAATAAAGAGGTTGCGCGACAATCTTGTCTTTCTTACTCAAAAAAACGGTCGGGATAATCTGTAATGATACCATCGACACCCATTTCGATAAGTCGCTTCATGTCCTCAACTTCGTTCACCGAATAAGGAATCACAAGAACACCTGCAGTGTGGGCATCCTCAATTCTTGAAGAATACATCAAGTTATAGCGCGGACTATAGATGTCGGGCACAAAGCCTAATTCAGCAATGATTTCCCTTAGATTTCCATTTTCACCGTCTAGTAAGACAATGGATAAATCTTGACTGTATTTACCCTCTAATTGACCCTTTCGTAGCGCGCGCAATACGCGGAGGTTAAAAGACTGAATACTAACTCTTCGCATAGCGGTGGAATCTAGCACTTGATATAACACACTGTAGACTTCATCCACAAAATCACTTGGAATAGGATGATAGACATTATCCCCTGCTCGACTTGATTTGATTTCAATAGAATACTTTATGGATGCCTTGCCATGTTCTTTGATATACGACTCAACTTCTTGGATTACGTCGCGTAACATGGGTTTTGCAGCTTTCGCATTGATCTGTTGGTTAAACTTAGGGTGCTGGAGAGAGCCGCAATCACATCGACTAAGCGAGTCATAGGTCATGGCGTAAATATTCCAAGCCTTTTCATCTGCTTTAGGAATCCGATTTCCCTCAGGATCCAAACAAATTGTGGCATTGAGCCAAGGTTCGTGGGAGAGTACTACTTTTCCATCGCGTGTTATCGCGACATCCATTTCCAGGGTTGTAACGCCAAGATCAACGGCATGAATCATAGCCTGTAAGGTATTTTCTGGATAGAGTCCACGACAGCCTCTATGCCCCTGTAAGTCAAAGGCAGTAAGCTCCTCCAAGGCAATGACCTCTGGTTCTATCAAATGGCTTAATAATGGCCCTAACTTGTCAGCTTGTATATAATCGATGTTCAATTCGATGCCCTTGCGGTAACATCGACTCACATCCCGCCTACCAAGGCAATCTAAAAAAACCGTCCCTCCCGTACTATGAATGGCATCTACATAGCGCTTGGTAAGTTGTCGAAACGGTACATTAATTATGGCGGATGGATTTGCTAAAAGCGTTGAATAAGTCGATTTCTTCTTCGCAAAAGGACCTTGACGAATGACCAGCGAATCTAAATGGAGCAGGTCGATCTGTGTTTGAATAGATTGGCGTAACGCCTCATCACTACAATGAAGAATAACCCTATGCTTTTCCATGATTCCAGAGGCGCCAATAACATCGATTAAGCGGATTGGGTCGCACTCTTTAATATCTAGATCGGGTGCTGTATTCGGAGTATTTGCAAGCAAGCTCAGGATAAGAGCTAACGTTGGAATGCGCTCGCCACCATACGACTTGCTAAACCAACTCCCAGCATCCAAGGACAGAAGTTCTTCATAAGTAAAGTCACGCAGATAGCCCTTACCATTTGTAGTGCGTTCAAGGCGAGCGTCGTGCATCAATACCAAGACCCCATCTTTACTTTGACGAACATCCATTTCAATACGATCTACGCCGAGCTCAATGGCCTTTACTGTGCTTGCCAAGGTGTTTTCAGGAGCACTTAACGAAGCTCCTCGATGCGCGACACATTCGACTTGACCAGACACCAGGTCACAGCACAGAGACAATATCACTGCGAAAGAAAATCGCAACGGAAAAGTAAAATGCTTAATCATCCCTATCTACTTGTTTTCCATCCAAAGACCTAACAATAATTTCATCCTATAAGGTGGTCTGTTAAATATAAGTCTGTTGAAAAGTGTATCAAGATATACAGCAAAAAAATTTGATTTTAGTTTCAATCAATTTCCACTCTATGAAAGCCAAAAGCCAACAGAAAATTTTCGTTCTTGATACTTCTGTGATTCTCTATGACCATCAGGCACCTACGGAGTTTGATGATAACCATATTGCAATTCCCATTCAAGTGCTCGAAGAGTTGGATAATTTCAAAAAGGGAAATGATACAAGAAATTTTGCTGCACGCCAATTTATTCGATTGATGGATGAATTAGGCAATCGAGAAAATCTTTTAAATGGCTGGGTACCCCTTCCTGGAAAAAAGAAAGGAAATCTTACCGTGGTCTTAACGCGAGAGACTTTACCCATTGATGCAGAAAAGGTTTTTGGAGAACGCAAAAACGATCACAAGATCATCAATGCTGCCTTGAAATTGCGGGAAGATTTCCCAGAGCACAAGGTGGTATTGGTCACCAAGGACATCTGCCTGCGTGTAAAAGCTAAATCGCTAAATCTACATGCCGAAGATTATGAAACTGGGAAGGTTAAGGATGTCGATGATCTATATACTGGTAAATCCTCAATTGAAGAATTGGATGCCTCCATCATTGATGACCTGGCGCAAGATCGAATAATCGACTACAAAAGGTTCCAAAAGACCAAGCCCTACGACAATCAATTCTTCACCCTAACCAATTGTACAAAATCTATTCTTGGATACTACAACCCAATGATCGATAAGATTGAACGCGTGGAAAAGAAGACCGTTTGTCGCATCAAGCCGCGTAATGCGGAGCAAACCTTTGCTCTTGAGGCCTTGATGAATCCCAAAATTAAACTAGTCACCCTCAGAGGGGCAGCAGGTACTGGGAAAACCCTTATGGCCATTGCTTCGGCCATTGAGCAAAAACGCAACTACCACCAAATCTATATTACCCGACCAATAATACCCTTATCAAACAAGGACATCGGCTACCTGCCCGGCGACGTGAAATCAAAGCTCGATCCCTACATGCAGCCAATTCACGACAACATAAAATACATTAAGGCACAATTCCCTGAAAAGGATCCTATGCGCAAGAAACTGGAGCAGATGATCGAACAGGAAAAAATCGCTATCGCTCCACTCGCCTACATACGGGGAAGAACCTTAGCCAACGCCTTCTTTATCGTGGATGAAGCGCAAAACCTTACACCGCACGAAGTAAAAACAATCATATCCAGAGCTGGAGACGGCACGAAGGTTGTCTTTACCGGAGATATAAACCAAATTGACACACCATATCTCGATGCAGAATCGAATGGATTGAGTTATGTAATCGATAAGGTTAAAAACAATCCCCTCTTTGCGCATATTACCTTAGAAAAAGGAGAGCGAAGTGAACTTGCTAATCTAGCGAACGAACTTCTGTAGGTTGAGTTGCTTTGCTGAATCCTTATTCCTCTTCTGTGGCATCCATTCGATCCAAAAAATTCTCCCATTTGGTGATTTGCCAAGGCACAAGATTCATTTTCTTTAAGTAACGCTCGCATTGACGCTTAAAGGCATCAGACCAATACTTTTCCAGTGTACTTTGGCCCTGACGCGCTAATCGAGAATTGAAATGCACTGCGGCATCCATAGCATGTCGAATTGCTCCATTCGGCAAATCTTCTAAATCTTGGATAGCATTGAGCGCTGAGATACGCGTTCTAAACTCATAGGATGGGCCGCACATATCTGTTAAGTCTTGAACGGCTCTCTTATCGTTCAAAATTGATTGTTTTAAGGCATAAATTCTTACCGTAGCATTTTTGACCTCCGCCACTTTGTCTATAAAACGACTTTGCTCTTGAGGAAAGGACTTACATAGTGCATCTAAGGCTAGGGCGATATTCACATATGAAGAATCTGACAACATCAAAACGACTTCCTCTTTATAGTCTAATGGAATGGTATCAAGGGCCCACAGTGCCTGTCGGCGAACCATGTGATCTTCATCGATTAAGGCGTCATGCATCCAAAGAGGATGGCCATTGGAAACGTATTGAAACCGAGATATTATTAAACGCTTCTCTAAGCGTGTTTGGGCCGAAGTGTACAAATCATAAAGGGCTATCTCATCAGAAAACTGGATATAGTCCAATCCTTCCAAGGCATCCATGCGATCCATAAAATTTTCAGCACGATGCGCTTGAGCTAGTAATTCATCCAAAGATCTTTCCCATGTTCGTTGACTTAGAACCTCTCGATTGACGTCGACTAAGGAAAAGGATAAATCACTGTGCATATAACTATCTTCCAATGGAATAAAAATTGTGTCTGTAAGACCTTCCACTTTATACCTTCCTTGAGTGTATTGGCCATCTGTATATACCAACTTAAAATCCATTGGCATTGTGAACGGACCAATAATTGAAGAAGTGTCATGGATTTGACGGATAATAAATTGAAAACCTCCAGCTACCGAATCTCTTCGGATAGAATAATGCGGTTCTCCTCCACCGTAGACCCATTCCTCAAAAAACCAATCTAAATTGACTCCCGTGCATTCCATAATGGCAATGTATAAATGATGGCTATCCACCATGCCATAAGGATGCTTTTTTAGATAATGCTTGATCGACCGCGTGTAAGCTTCATCACCAAGGACAAAGCGCATCATATCCAACACTAGGCTACCTTTATCATAATGCCTTGCACTGCCTCCTGCAATGGATCCAACAGGGAAATTGTCACGTTCAGCAGCACGCATGGAAGTGCGACGCTCTCCCCATCGAATCTCATCATATATTGCTTCTCCTAGTACTTCTCGACGAAAGTGTTTGGCATAGTGCGTCGCAAAGCTCTCATGGAGCCAGTGGTGCCTTCCACTCCAAGCCGTGATATAATCCCCAAACCATTGGTGTGCCAATTCATGAGCATTAGTTCCGATGTAATTGCGCTCAAGGGCTTCTCGATTATCTTGCAGGTAGACATCCGTAAAAATCGTTGAAGTGGTGTTTTCCATAGCACCATATAGAAAATCCCGTACAGGAATATTTCGATAGACTTTGGGCCACGGATAATCAATCCCCAATTCTGACTCAAACCAATCCATCATCTCGCGACTAAACCGGTAGGTCACCTCAGCGGCCTCAGGCTTGTCAGGATAATAATATTGTTCGTGCTGTACATGACTCTCGGATTCCATGGCAAGCACATCATACTCCCCAATGGCAAGCATGAGTAGATATAACGCATGGGGCTGGTCCATAGCATAATGCCAAAGTGTGTTCTCACCCTGCTCCTGCTTACTTTGTAATACGCCATTACCTATCACTGTGTACGCTGAAGGGAAGGCCACATGAACTGCCGTAATCAGCTTATCATTCTGGTCATCAAAACTAGGAATCCAATGTCTGTGATTAATTCCCTGTCCTTGTGTCCAAATCTGCTTTCTTGCTCGACCCGTTGGATCATCCCAACCAACAAAGTAGATTCCCTTAGCCGGTTGACAGGTATAGGAGAAAGTCAAACGGTATGTTTTATTCCAATCCAACGCATTCGGGAAATAAACTACAACCCCTCCTTCAGCATAAGCGTAGTTGAGCGTATCATCATCCAAAAGGATATGATCCATCGATATATCGACCGCATCAAAAAAAGCGGAATCAACTCCCTTTTGAATAGGTATACACTGATAAGATGCCAGGCCATTCACTCGACGATCTCTAGGATCTAAGTCTACCGTTAAGGCGAGCGAAATCATATCAAGATTATGCTCACGATAACGTCCTTCCTCCTCAAAAAAGCTAGAGTGGACGTGTTCTTGAGCCTTTAGTGTATGGGTCACTAGTCCAAGAAGTACAAAAAGTAAGGACGATGCCTTAGTTAACTTTATCATTGGGATAAGATTTAAAGAGCTTTTTACGGTTCTTCCAGAGCAAAAATCCCACCACAAGAATAATCAGCAATGGAAAGAGTAGCATATATAAAATGCCTGTATTAATCGCATGAGCCTGGCTATCCTGACTACCCTCTGCATTTAATGTGCACATAGCACATTGGGCTACGATCTTACCCATCGAAATACTGTAAAATAAAAACAGGAGTATTATTGTACGCATGACCTAATCTTTACGCTGGCGAGAGGCTTCCTTCTTTTTCACCTTACGCCATTTTTGAACAAGAATTATATCCGCCATGAGGCGATCAATTTTTTTAGGATATTTCCCTTCATAAAGGCCTCTAAACCCTCCTAAATGATCTAGCAGAACGATCATGCCCTTAGCATTTAGAACTGAAGCACCATCATCGTTAGGCCAAGGTAACCCCAACTGCTCATAATACAGCTCCCTTAGTCCTGCCGTATCTGTATCTAGGATATACCACTTTTCAGGAATAGCATTGTAAGATCTCGCTATACCTTGTTTAAGTTCAAGACCATTTATCTCATCCTTAAGAGCAATCGTAAAGACTTTCACTTCTTGATCATCAATATATTCTGTTTGAATGCGCGATAATTCATGCATCACCTGTTGACAAGCCGTATCCTCGCAACCCGTTTCATAGAAATACAGGACACAAATATTGTCTTCAAATTGCGTTTGACTGATATCTTGACCTAATTGATCTTTAAAAGAGGCTTCCAAGCTATCCTGTAAGACGCAAATACGATCAGGAAGCATTACTGGATCAATCCTAGAAAGCGGGAAAAATATCAGATAAAGTAGGCCAAGGCCTAGAATGATCATTACAAGAATAAACTTTCCTGATACCTTCCTTGGTTGTGGTATGTTCCCTGACTCGTCCTTCACGTGATATTAACTGCGCCTTCCTAGTTTAAACTATTTATGTTGCGCAGAAGTTCACCGAAATTACTCCCATCCATGCTAAATGCAACAATGGCAAGAATGAGAAAAGAAAATGGGAAAAGAATAGTGACCGTAAAACCCCGTTTTTCATGGTTTACGTGCATGAAGACCGCCATAATCCAATACGCTTTAATCAGCGAAGCCACACTCACAAAAATGCTTAGCACGATACGTGGATAGCCAGCAGGAAGAGCATACTTTTCATACATCAATGCCCCAATCACCTCAACAATGGTAACTACAGATAAAATCGCTGTTGTGCGATAGACCTCACGTACATTTTTTTTGTACTCCTCTTGAGTCATTTGCGCCATAATTATTTTGTTTTGGTGTGATTAGAGTAAATAATAAGCTAGGAAAACATAGACCCATACAAGATCTACAAAGTGCCAAAATAAGCCCACTTTCTCCACCATTTCATAGCTTCCTCTTCGATCGTATGTACCATTAACAACCCCAACAAGCAACCATATATTGATACATACTCCAGCAAATACATGCATTCCATGGAAGCCCGTTATCGTAAAGAAAAACTGACCGAAGTTCACAGGACCTTCAACACCCTCCATACCACTAAATGGATTAAAGCTCATACTCATGCCTTGGTGCATAAGGTGCGTCCACTCCAAGTATTGACAATACAGGAATGCCATACCCCCTAAAATGGTTGGGATAAGCCACATAATAACCCCATTTCGATTCTTCATAAACCCTTCCTGTACCGCACGGACCATCGTCACAGAACTAAGGATAAGGATAAAGGTCATTATAGAAACGAAGATTAACGGAGCTCCACTGTCTGTGATACCCGGTACGGATTGGAATACTTCATTGGAAGATGGCCAAATTTCTGCTTGGCGAAAACGCTGCATGGCGTAAGCCACAAGAAATGCCGCAAAAGTAAAGGTGTCACTTATAAGAAAGTACCACATCATTATTTTGCCATAACTGATACCGAATTCCGTTTCTTCGTGTGGAATTTCTATATGAGGCTCAAGATTTGGTGTTTTGGTAAGATCGGTAGCCATAGAGCTTATCTATAATTGAAAATTAGGAACAAAAATAAGTATATCCAAAGACCATCTACAAAATGCCAGAATAATGTCAGTACCTCTACGGCTAATACACGCTTTGGATTTATAATGTTGCGTAGCTCAAACAGTTCATCTTTACGGCTTCGCCATGCCTTAAACCAGACGACAAGAAGGGCGGAAACCCCACCTAAGAGGTGTAAAGCATGCATTAGCATAATCACATAAAAGAAAGCCGCAGAAACCACGCTTCTATCAAGTCCAATTTCAAGAACACCCTTCCAGGTGAACCATTGCACCAAAAAGAATCCGATCGCCGAAAACAAGGCAAAAAGCAGATGATTTCGGAAAGTTTTAAATTGCGCACTCTTGTAAAGCGCGGTAGCTCGGTGTAGAAAAAAGCTATTCAGTACCACGAGAATGGGACTATAATAAAACAACGATGGAGGTGTAAACACAAAAAAGTCTTGTCCCTTTTTAAACAACAGAGCACTAGTTAACGCCACAAAGAACATAGTCATGCTCAACATCGAGATATACATCGCCAATTTCTGAGGATGCATGCGAATCGCTGTTTCTCTATCATCGGCTGAATAATTCTCCGAGGACATTTGGTCCTTGTATTTAGTATTGTCTGTCATGTCTATATAACCGTATTGAGAACAAAAAGTGCTAAAAATATCGGGAGATAAATAAAGGAAGCGAACATTAATCTTTTAGCATTTGATGTATTCGGCTTCACGAATAACATCAAAGCAAAAAACGTATAAAATGCCCCCAACGCAACTAGTCCCAAGGTAATCCCCATAGGAATGATTCCCGTAGAGTAAGCGAATACTGGCAAAGGAATCAGAACTAAGGTATAGAGCACAATGTGCATCGCACTAATTCGTGTTCGACCGCTTACATTGGGAAGCAACATAATATCTGCACGCCTATAGTCATCATAGGAAACCCAAGCAATAGCCCAAAAATGGGGGAACTGCCAAAAGAATTGAATCATAAAAAGTACGATTCCTACAGGATGTAACTCACCAGTTATTGCGATAGCTCCAATCAATGGAGGTAAAGCACCTGGAATGGCACCGACTAATACGGCTAACGAAGAAAACCGTTTTAGAGGGGTATATACCAAAGCGTACAGCAATAGTGAAAGGAGTGCAAAGAATGCGGCCAAAGCATTGAAAAAGAAATAGAGCCCACATCCGCCAAGACAAGCCAAAAGACCCACAAATAGGTAGGCTTCCCACAGCTGACATTGCCCTAGAGGTAAAGGTCGATACTGAGTGCGATGCATCAATGCATCAATATCCCTTTCGATGATTTGGTTGAAAGCATTCGCCGCCATAGTTATAGCCATAGAGGAACACACAAAGACAACTAAGTTAACTACAGGATAATTCACAGGCAGAAGTGCAAATGCGCCTACAAATCCGGAAAAAACTACCATGAAAGATAATTTGACCTTACCAAGAGCAATAAGGGCTTTGAACTTAGCCAACCAGGGTTGATGTAGAGCAATACTATCCATATAAGCTATTGGCCAGGCTAGATCAGTGTGCTTGCTCTCCTTCCTTCATGGGAACATGCTGTCCTACGTCGCCATTTTCTGTACTGTAGTCATACGCCCAACGATGAACCGTTGGAATTTCACCCTCCCAATTTCCATGACCTGGTCGAATAGGTGTTGTCCATTCAAGCGTAGTGGCTCCCCATGGGTTCTTCTCTGTAACAGGACGTCCACGGAAGATGCTGTAGAAGAAATTAATCAAAAAGATTATTTGCGCTGAGAACACAACGAAAGCTGCAATCGTAATAGTCGCTTGCAAACTTCCCATCGTATTGAAAGTCTCGAAATTAGTGAAGCTCCAATAACGTCGTGGGAAGCCCGTCATAAAGTGCATTGGGAAGAATACGAGGTAAGCTGAAATCATCGTTACCCAAAAATGGATATAGCCTAATGTACGGTTCATGTGACGACCAAACATTTTAGGGAACCAATGGTATACACCAGCCCACATTCCAAAGAATGCCGCTACACCCATAATAATATGAAAATGCGCCACCACGAAATAGGTATCGTGAAGTTGAACATCCACCGCAGGGTTACCTAAGAAAATACCTGTAACACCCCCTGTAATAAAGAGTGAAACAAAACCTATGCAGAACAACATAGGAACCGTAAGCCTAAGGTTACCCCTCCATAGCGTGGTAATCCAATTGAACGTCTTAATCGCCGAGGGTACGGCTATCAACAAGGTAAATATCGCAAAGACAACCCCTAATACAGGACTCATACCCGTGACAAACATGTGATGTGCCCACACAAAGAAACCGATTACAACAATGGCTAACATGGAGATTAACATCGCCTTGTAACCAAAAATCGGCTTTCGTGCATGCACTGACATGACATCCGATACAATACCCATTGCTGGGATGATAATAATATATACCTCAGGGTGTCCTAAGAACCAGAACAAATGCTGATAAAGAATGGGTGACCCTCCTTTGTAGGCGAGTAACTCACCGTTAATTACAATGTTATTCAAGAAGAATGAGGTATCGAGTAAACGATCAAACTCAAGTAGAACAGCAGCAGATAATAATGCCGGGAAAGCAAGTACACCCAAAATCGCGGCGAACATCAATGCCCATATCACTAATGGAAGGCGACTTAATGTCATACCTCGTGTACGTAAATTAATCACCGTGGAAATATAATTTAGACCTCCTAGAAGACTTGAAACAATAAAGAGAGAAATACTCGTTAACCACATATCAAAGCCCAATCCACTTCCTTTATTCACCGCTATGTCCCGCATACCAT
>Ga0163109_10002301_pt1 | contig 14980 bp, 1 predicted proteins | sample CRUFie1St13metaG_FD_108704 | JGI IMG/M metagenome (GOLD analysis project Ga0163109, IMG submission 108704) | Marine microbial communities from the Costa Rica Dome - CRUD Field 142mm St13 metaG | ecosystem: Environmental > Aquatic > Marine > Oceanic > Photic zone | place: Costa Rica: the Eastern... | reverse complement strand
GCCGCGCGTACCGGGGTGCGTCCCGCCCACCAATGTCCCGACGCGCGGCCGCGCCCCTCCCTCGCGCCGCGCCCCTCCCTCGCGCCGCGCCCCTCTCCCCCCCCGCCCGCCCCGGCCCCCGCGCCCCCCCCCCCCCCCCCCCCCCGCCTGTCCCCCGGGCTCGGAGGGCTCGGAGGGCGGGGGGGCTGCCGCCGGGGGGGGTGGCCGGGGTCAAAGGGGCGGGCGGGCGGGCGGGCGGGCGGGCGGGCGGGCGGGCGGGCGGGCGGGCGGAGAGGGCGCGATGGCGGGGGGCGACCCGCGGGCGGAGTGGGTGCTGGGCGCGGTGGCCGGGGCGCTGGGGGGGGCGGGGGACCCGGGGCTGCGGGGGGAGCTGGAGGCGCGGGGCGCGGCGGCGCTCCAGGCCTTCCTGGAGGACGCCTCCGCGGGCCTCTTCCGGGCGTCCCGGGCCCCGGGGGGGGGCGCCCTGCTGGAGGTCTCCAACGCCGCGGTGCCGGGCGAGGGGGGCGGGGCGGGCGGTCCCGGCGTCGTGCACGCCATGCTCACGAAAGTCCGCGCGGGGCGGCTGGAAGTGGGAGACCTCCCGGGGGGCGTGGTGGTGGGCACGGTGGGGTCGGAGGGCGCCGCGAGTTCGCTGTACCACCAGCTTCGGACCGTCTACGCCCCCCTGCTGCGGACGCAGGCGCACGGCCGGGCCGCGCGCGTAGACCAGGCCATGCGGGACCTCGAGGTCGGGCTGGGGAACGCGTTGTTGGAGGGGCCCGGGGCGGGCGGGGGCGGGGGCGGGGGCGAGGGCCAGGGAGCCATCGCCTCCCCCATGCACGAGTACCTGTACTGGGTGGGAGTGGCGGGCGACCCCATGCGTGACCCGCGGGAGCGCGCCTGCGCCGCGGAGGTCCACCCCTTGCTGGAGCCCTTCTGCCGCCCGCTGGCGGCGCGCGCCGACGGCGCCCCGGGCATCGAGGCCCTCGGGGAAGACGTGCTGGGGCTCCTGGATGATGCGGAGGACGGGTTGAGCGCGCTGTGGTGCGTGCGCAACGGGGGGACGTGGGCCTACAGCTCGCAGCGCATGCGCGGCCTCATGGACGCCGTCGGGGCCGTCATCGAAGGGCACGTGCTGGGGGGCCACGAGCGCCTCAACGTGTGGCATGCACCCTTCGCTGAAGTGGACGACGCCCTGCAGCTGGCAGTGCGGGTTCTGAGCAAGTGGGGTCACATGGTGCACATGCTCACCAGCCTGCAGTGGATCAGCGGGAACCACCCGCACGTCTTCGAGGGCGGCGAGGCGGGCCTTACGACGGGCCGGGCGCTCCAGGCCCGCGTGGAAGACGTCCTTGCGCTGCGCTCGGCGCACGAGGAGATCAGGAACTTGCTGTCCGCGCAGGAGGCTGCGGCGCTGTCCACCGGGGAGGCCTTCGGAGCCTTCCAACAAATGCACCCTTTCCACGTGGGCGAGTTCAACGACGCCCTGTGGAAGGCCGCCAAGGAGGAGTACAGCAGGAGCATGGAGCCCGTCGAACAGCGCATCAGCTACAAGCTCAAGGAGGTGCTCACGGGGACTGTCTTCCCCGCCCTCAGTGCGTCCATCTCCCAACACGGGAGCCGCGATGCGCAGCCCGTCGCGCAGCCCTACCAGGTATTCCAGGAGCTTGAGAAGTACGGCAGGCTGTTCTCCCGCCCGCTGGTGGCGGCGGCGGTGGAGCCCGAGTGCCTCACGCTGCTGCGGCACATGGAGAGCTATCTGGAGGTCCTGCGGGGCGAGTTCGAGCAGCGGACGGACCCCGCCAGCCTCGCCCGGGCGGATCCCGGGGGCAGAGGCGCGCTCGGACAGGCGAGGGCGGGGGCTGCGGACTGCCAGAGGCTCAACAAGAACGTCTCGCCGCTGGTCAGCACCCTGGGCTGGGTGGTGCAGTGCGAGCGGAAGGTCGGAGCCACCCGCCGGATGTTCGAGACTCTGAACTGTCAGAGCCCGGATGCCGTGGTGGAGATCGTCAGCGGCACAGCCAAGGACCTGCTGAAGGACATTCGGGCGCAGAAGCGCTCCTTGTTCGAGACGTGGCAGGAGGCCACCCAGTACCATCTGGAGGACATCAAGATCGAGAAGAACGGGAAGCTGATGGACTTCGAAGGTCAGAACGGCCAGATCGTCTTGCAGTACAGCGACGATCTGGTCTCGCTCCTGAAGGAGACACGGCAGCTCGCGGCCATGGGCTTCGCCGTGACGGAAGAGATCGAGCACGAAATCGCCACCGCGCATAAGTTCTACCGGTACGGGATGGTGCTGAAGCAGGTGGCCAACTTCTACAACGACATCTCGACGCAGATGATCCCCTGCCAGAAGCCGATGCTGCTTGAGGACGCTGTGGAGTTCGAAAAGGTTCTGACGAACCCGAGGGACGGCATGGGGAAGACCATCACCTGGAGCAACCCCGCTGCGCTGGAGGGCTATGTGATGCGCCTCCAGGGCGTCGCCCACAAACTCACAGAGAAGAACCGGGCACTGAGGAAATGGCACAAGGTCTTCGCGGACAAGGTGTGCGTGCTGATGGAGACTGACCTGGTGCGCCGAAAAGATCGGTGGGCCGCGACCATCAAGGAGATGCGGAGCATCTTTAGCAGCTTGGAGCTCAGTTTCCCGAAGACTTCCCAGAGCACGTGGCGCTTGCATTGGGACTGCCAGCTTTACAAGGCTCTGGAGCACCAGTACCGGCACGGGCTCGAATTCCTGAACGAGAGCCTCCCAGCGATCGAAGTGAAGCTGGTCTTCAAGCACCGCAAGCTGCAGTTCGATCCTCCGCTGGAGGAGATCCGTTCGTCCTACTACAAGGCCATCAAGAGCTTCGTTTCCATCCCGCAGGTCCTGAAGGGGGTGGGACCATCCTCGGAGAAGGCCGGCTTCTTCCAGCCCATCACGTACACGAGCAACGCGGCGCTGGGAAAGGTGTACGAGCGGGCGGAGGTGCTCTTCTCCCGGCTCTCCGACGAGCGAAGGAAGCTGCAAGACTGGGTCGCCCTGGGGACGGTCGACCTCGAGGAGTTCGTCGACGAGAGCTTGGACGAGGTCAAGGACTGGGAGCTCAACTTCAAGATCTTGAAGCAGGCGCAGAGAGAGAGCGAGAGGATACCCTCCGAGGTCACCGTGGACTGCTTCACGGTATCCCTGCTGCCCGTGAAGGCGGCTATAGAAAACCACATGAAACTGCTTCAGGAGGCACTGCTGCACTCCCTCCGCAGGACGGCCCTTGCGCAGAAGGAGGAAGTGGAGAACTTCGTGGCGGAGGGGCAGAGAGTCTTCGAAGGCAACGCTCTTAGCATCGAAGAGATCGGGAACGCCCGGAAGGCCGCGCAGGGGCTCATTGGCAGCGTGGCGTTCATGAACAACCTCCGCCGGAAGATCGAGGAAAAAAACCGCCTGCTACGGGTGGTCGCACATGGGGGGCAGGCAGCGCACACCGTCGACATCTCCGCCCTCAACAACGAGTGGGAAGCGTTCTCCAACAAGCTTCTTCAGCTCGAGGGCCACTTGGAGGAGCAGAAGAACATCCTCAAGCTTGAGATAGAGAAACGGGTCGTGGCGTTCCGGGACAAGATGCAGGGCTTCTCAGCGCGCTGGGAGGAGCTCAAGCCCAAGAGTGCCTCCAGCGGGGACCCCAAGCTCATCACGTCACGTCTTGAGGACTTCTCCTTCTCTCTGGATGATCTGACGGCGGAGGCTGAGAAGATCAAGCAGGACTGCGAGCACTTTAGCATCGAGGAGCCCCACTTCCCCATGTTGGCAGAGGTGAGCAACGACATCCAGCAGACTAAAATGGCGTGGAAACGCCTAAACGAGTTTGCCGAGGAGAAGGAGGACTTCGCTCGGCGGGACTGGATCTCGATCCGCGGCAAAATATACGAGTTCGAAGACTTCCTGGGGAAATGGTCCGACAGACTGAAGGGAACGGCTTCCAAGGACCCCGTCGCGCTTATCATCCTGAAGGAGGTGGAGGCCTTCCGGAAGTGCCTGCCGATGCTCTCCTTCGTTCGTGGGGACGGCTGGGAGCGCACGCACTGGGCACAGCTATTCTCCCTCATGGCCTTCCCCTCGAAGGGGGCTGACGCTGTGTCTCTTGACAATCTCAATCTTGGGCACTTCCTCAACAAGGCAAACCGCCTCTTCGCCAAGGCGGACGAGGTCAAGGCACTCCACGCGCAGGCCCAAGGCGAGGTCTCCATCCGTGAGGCCCTTCAGCAGCTCGAGGCCTGGGGCCTCGACCGGGAATTCGCGCTGCTGCGCCACCAGCTCGGAGATGGCGCCCAGCACCTGGCGCTGATCAAGGAGTGGAAGGAGACCATGACGGATGTCGCGGACAACCAAAGCCTCGTGCAGTCTCTCAAGGACTCGCCCTTTTACGCCCCTTTCAAGGTTGAGGCCTCGACTTGGGAGAACCGCCTGGCGGTGCTCTCGGAGAGCCTGATGAATCTCAACGTCATTCAGCGGAAGTGGGTGTACCTCGAGCCCATATTTGCCCGCGGTGCCCTGCCCAACGAGCAGGCCCGGTTCCGCCGAGTCGACGACGAGTTCAAACAGCTCATGGGCGGTATTGAGGGGAATCCCCTCCTGGTCCATTTGGCAGACGTGCCTCGCGTCATTGACACGCTGCCCCAGATGCTGACGCAGCTCGAGATCTGCCAGAAGGCCCTCGCCAACTTCCTTGAGGAGAAGCGTTCGACCTTCCCACGCTTCTACTTTATCGGGGACGACGACCTCCTCGAGATCCTGGGCCAATCGAAGAACGCGGAGGTGATCCAGAGCCACCTGAAGAAACTCTTCTCGGGGATATTCAATGTCCAGTTCGGCTCAGACAAGAGGGATAGCATCAGCGCCATGAAGTCGGCCGTGGGGGAGGTTGTGCCGCTGAAGCAGCGCGTCGAAGTGTCGGATATTGTGGAGAACTGGCTGTGCGACATGGCCAGCGAGATGGTCCACACGCTGGGCGGCCTGCTCGTGGACTGCCTGTCCCTGAAGGACTACGCAAAGTTCCCGAGTCAGATTCTCAGCCTGGCGGACAATATTCACTTCACGCAGCTGTGCGAGCAGGCGGTGCAGGCCAACTCTCTGCCGCAGCTCCAGGCTCAGCTAAACGAGCAGCTGAAGGAGTACATCTCCGCCGACGTCCGGGGCCACACTGTCGTGCGTCTGAAGATCCAGTCGCTTATCCTGGACCTGCTGCACAACAGGGACGTGGCTGACCTCTTGGTCGCGAACGGTACGTCAAGCTGCAGCGACTGGACATGGAGCAAGCAGCTTCGGTACTACGCACCACGGGACGGGCAGTGCGTCGTGAAGATGGTCGAGGCAGAGTTCCAGTATTCTTTCGAGTACATGGGGAACGCCCCGAAGCTGGTGTACACCCCCCTGACTGATAAGTGCTACCTGACGCTGACCCAGGCGATGGCCCTGGGCTGCGGCGGCAACCCATTTGGGCCCGCCGGCACGGGGAAGACCGAGTCCGTGAAGGCGCTCGGGCAGTGTTTGGGGCGGCAGGTCCTCGTCTTCAACTGCGACGAAGAGTTCGATCTCAAATCCATGGGGCGAATCTTCATGGGGCTGATGAGGTGCGGGGCCTGGGGCTGCTTCGACGAGTTCAACCGCCTTGAAGAGGACGTTCTGTCTGCAGTGAGCCAGCAGATTCAGACCATCCAGGGCGCCTTGAAGGAGAAGGCGGCGGTGATTCAATTCATGGAGAGGGACGTCCAGGTCAACACGAACGCAGCCATCTTCGTCACGCTCAACCCGGCTGGAAAGGGCTACGGGGGGCGCTCAAAGATCCCCGACAACCTGAAGCAATTGTTCCGGTCCGTCGCCATGACGAGCCCCGACAACGAACTCATTGCCGAGGTCCTTTTGCTCTCTGAGGGCTTCATGTTCGCCAAGGACCTGAGCAGGAAACTAGTGTCTCTCTTCACACTGTCCCGGCAGCTGCTGTCGATCCAGCAGCACTACGACTGGGGCCTGCGGGCACTGAAGACGGTCCTTGGTATAGCCGGTAAGCAGCTGCTTCTTCTTGGCGAGGCGAAAGCGGAGGCGACGGTCGAGAACGAGAGCAGCATCATCATCAAGGCTGTTCGAGTCACCACCTTGCCGAAATTGGCGGTCGAGGACATTCAGCGCTTCGATGGGCTCATCAAAGACATCTTCCCAGGTGCGGAACTTATCAGCCTCAGCGACGAGGCACTGGAGCGAGCCATCCGAGAGTCCATTGTGGAGATGAACCTGGAGGTGGTCCCGGAGCAGGTGGAGAAGGTCCTGCAGCTGCACATGGCTTGCGCCCAGCGAATGGGGGTGATAATTGTTGGACCCTCAGGCAGCGGTAAGAGCACTCTGTGGCGTGTGCTCGTGGCGGCCTACAAGAAGCTGCCCGCCTACTCGCAGCCCAAGCTGCACGTGATCAATCCCAAAGCCGTGCAGCGGCAACAGCTGCTTGGCCACATGGATCTTGACACCCGCGAGTGGTTCGACGGGATCCTCACCGCAGCCGCCCGCCAGGTCGTCAAAGAACCGGCGGAGCAGCAGTCATGGATTGTGTGCGATGGAGACATCGACCCCGAGTGGATCGAATCTCTGAACTCTGTCTTGGACGACAACCGCCTGCTCACCATGCCCAGCGGGGAGCGCATCCAGTTCGCCTCCAACGTCAATTTTGTCTTCGAGTGTCAGGACCTGCGCTTCGCGTCGCCCGCCACCGTAAGCCGGTGCGGAATGATCTACATGTCTGAGGATAACGTGGACACGGACCGCATCTTGAAGTCTTGGATCAAGAGCCAGCCCGGCGCAGTCCAGGGCAATCTCGAGACCTGGACCAGGGAGTACTTCCACAAGGCCCTGGAGTGGACCCTGGGCCGCCCGATCGTCGTGGACACTACGAAGACCGGCGTCCTCAACAACGCCCTCTCTCACCTCGAGGGTGCGGACAGCCGCGCCGCGTATGCCCGGGGCCTCGCGATGGGCTTTGGAGCCCTGATGGAGGGGGAGGTCCAGCGGGAGTTCCTCTCGCATGTCTCGCGGTGGACTGGGGAGGCCGTCAACGTCGAGCAGGCCTGCGGGGCACCGGCGGCGCAACCTCCGCCCGGCCAGGCCGGGGACGCGCAGCTGGTGTTCACCCCAGAGGTGCAAAAGTACATCAACGTCATTTCGCCTTGGATCGAGAGCCGGCAGCCCTTCCTCGTGGTGGGCCCCGAAGGCTGCGGCAAGGCAATGGTAATCAACCACTGCTTTTCTGCGCAGCCACGGACTGCCGTTGTGGAGATCAATTGCAGTGCCCAGACTACGGCAACCAACGCCGTGCAGAAGCTGCTTCACGTGTGCAGCACCGCGAACACAAACAACGGGAAGGTCCTCCGCCCTAAGAACAGCGAGCACCTAGTGATGTTCTTCCGTAACCTGAACCTGCCCAAGACAGACAAGTACGACACGAGCCAGATTATCCAGTTTCTGCAGCAGCTCATTACCTACGAGGGTTTCTATGACACTAATCTAGAGTTCGTCCGCCTGGAGAAGATTCAGATCGTGGCGTCGATCAGCCCGGCCACAACGGTTGGTCGCCACAAACTGTCGCAGAGGTTCGTCGCCAACCTCCGTGTCCTCGGTATGGGGTATCCGTCATCGCAGCACCTCCTCCAGATCTACTCCCATCTGTTGGAGGGCGTGCGCGACAGCTTCTCGGAGCACAGCGCGGAGTGGGCGAACGCTGACGTCCCGCAGCTGGCTCAATCGATTGTGCACATTTTTGAGCACGTCCGTAGCTCGTTCTCGGTGGACGACCACCGGCACTACCGCTTTACTCCGCGGAACCTGTCCGAATTCGCTCTTGCTCTCAGCCGCTACGACCTCGGCTCAGGGGTCTCCATCGCGCAGATCGTGGGCTACGAGGCGTGCCGTATCTTCCGGGACCGTCTCGCCGGGTCTCAGGCTGCCAGCAACTTCGATGGTATGCTCGGGTCGCACCTCCGCTCTGTCTGGCGCACAAGTCCCAGCCAGGGCGTGTTCGTCACCTGGGGCGGGTTCCAGGCAGTTGACGGGGACCAAAAGTGCGAAACGCCGAGCCTCTGCCACATGGAGGGAGCAGACTTCGAGCAGCTCGTCTCTCAGAAGCTGCTGTCGTTTGAGCGCGAGCACAAGGAGCTCGACATCACCCTGTTCCACGAGGTGCTTGAACGCTTGGCGCGCTTCAACCGCGTCTTGTCCCGGCCGCGAGGATCCTTGCTGCTCATCGGCAGTTCTGGTGTGGGACGCCGGACAGGAATCACCCTCGCGGCGTACATGTCGCACATGGCGATGGTGTCTCCGAACGTCTCCCGCAAGTACGACCTCAAGGCCTTTCGCAACGACCTGAAGGGCGTCCTGGTCACAGCGGGCGTGGAGGGCGAGGGCGTTGTCTTCTTTATCGAAGACCACCAGCTAATCCAGATTGACTTCCTGGAGTGCCTCAACAGTCTCCTCTGCGGCGGCGAGATTCCGGGGCTCTTCTCGAACGAGGAGCTCGACTCCATCTGTCTGCCGCTCAAGGAACAGCAGGCGCAGGAGGGCTACAAATACAAGACCCTGTACTCGTTCTTCACCGCCCGCGTGAGGCAGAACCTCCACATCGTCATCAGCATGGACCCCCAAAACTCGAACTACCAGGCGCGCTGTGAGAGCAACCCGGCGCTCTTTACTCACTGCTCCGTGCAGTGGTTGGACTCTTGGTCGGCGAGTGGAATGGTAGCGGTCGCCCAAACCCAACTGAGGGAGGCCATGGAGGTCTCGGACGCGGACAACGATGCCAAGATTATCGAGCAGATCCAGTGGGTGCACCAGGCCAACTCAGCCCTCGGGGCGACCCCGCGCCAGTACGTCTCCTTCATGGGCATGTACAAGAAGATTTTCCTGGGGAAGCGCGAGGAGCTCCTGAGGCAGCGGGATCACCTGCAGGCCGGGCTAAACAAGCTCGGGGAGGCCGAGGCCACAGTTGACACGCTCTCGAGGGAGGCCGAGGAGCAGAGGGTCCTTCTGCAGCACAAGCAATCTCAGGCCGACAAGGCGCTGCAGGGTATCACCGTCGCCATGCAGAAGGCGTCCGAGAGCAAGACGGAGGTGGAACAGCTCCAGTCGAAGCTGGGACGTGAGGAACAAGACCTGAACGTGCAGAAGGGGTCAATTGAGGCTGAGCTGAGTGAGATCCAACCCCAGATCGATGCCGCGAGGGAGGCCGTGAGCCATATCAAAAAAGACAACATCACCGAGCTGCGGTCCCTGAAGATGCCACCCGACGCGATCCGCGACGTGCTGGAGGGAGTGCTCCGCATCATGGGCTTCAGCGACCTTTCGTGGAACGCGATGCGCCAGTTCCTGGGGCAGCGGTCGATCAAAGACAACATCGTGAACTTTGATGCTCACCAGATCACCCCCCAGATCCGGGCCAGTGTACAGGAGCTTCTGGACGCCCGTGGCTCCTCCTTCGAGCACGCCGTCATTTACCGCGTAAGCGTGGCCGCCGCTCCCATGGCCGCCTGGGTGAAGGCCAACATGAAGTTCTCCATCGTTCTGGAGAAGATCGCTCCGCTGGAGCGGGACCTTGGCATGCTCACAGAGTCGCTTGAAGAGTCGCGGGAGCACATGCAGAGGTGTGAACAGGACCTGCGGGAGCTGGACGAGCGGGTGGTGGACCTGAAGCAGGACTTCGCGAAGCGCACCGGGGAGGCAGAGGCCCTGAAGATCAGCGTCAAACGGGCCATGGACACGTTGGAGGCCGCACAGAACCTGCTCGGCAAGCTCGGCGGGGAGAAGGGCCGCTGGGCTTCGCAGGTGGACAGGCTGAAGAGCGAGATTGCCGATCTCCCGCTGAACTCGCTCCTCGCGGCGGGCTACACCACTTACCTGCCTGGGGAGACTGAGCTCGTGCGGATGCAGTCCCTCTCGGAGTGGGCCTCCTACCTCGGCGTCTCGGGCTTCTCCTACAGAATGTTCATGAGCTCAGAGAGCGAGACCCTCACGTGGAAGTCCGAAGGGCTCCCAGGAGACGACCTCTCCACGGAGAACGCCATTGCGATTCTCTCATGCATCCGCACACCCCTGATTGTCGACCCCTCTACCCACGCTACGAAATGGCTCAAGAACCACATCAGCTCTAGGAACGAGAAGGCAGTCGAGATGGTGACGCTGCGGGACCCCCGCTTCACGTCGCAGCTCGAACTGGCCGTACGTTTCGGCAAGACCTTCATCGTGGAGGAGGTGGACGAGGTGGAACCAATCTTCTACCCCATCCTCCGCCGAGACCTGGCGCGCCAAGGCCCGCGGTGGACCGTGCAGGTGGGGGACAAGACGGTGGACTACAATGATGACTTCTCCCTGTACCTGATTACCCGGGCCTCCGCGCCGACAATCCCACCGGACGCCGCGTCCCTCATCACGATAGCGAACTTCACCACGACGCTGTCCGGGCTCGAGGGACAGCTCCTGGGGCTGACCATCCAACATGAACAGCCTGAGCTGGAGCAGCAGAAGAGCTCCCTCCTGAAGCAGGAAGAGGACCTCAAAGTCCAGCTCGCATCCCTCGAGAAGATGCTCCTGCAGACCCTGGCCACGTCCCAGGGAAACATCTTAGAGAACAAGGAGCTCCTCGAATCGCTGAACGAGACGAAGGTTAAGAGCAACACCATCTCCGAGTCCCTGGACGAGTCGACGCGGCTGCAGAAGTCCCTCGATGAGCAGCGACGCATGTACCTCCCCGTGGCCATGCGGGGTTCCCTGATGTTCTTCCTCCTCCAGGACTTGTCTACCATCAACCACATGTATCGATTCAGCCTCTCCACGTTCCTGAAACTATTCGACGGCTCCTTGGCACGCAAGGTCGCGTCCAACGGCATCGCAGAGCGCGTTCAGGCGCTCTCCTCCACCCTCTTGCGCCTTGTGTTCCAATACGTGGGGCGCTCCATCTTCAAGGCAGATCGGCTGGCCTTCGGTATGTACGTGGTGAACAAGCTCGAGAAGCTGTGCCCCGCGGGAGAGTGGAGCTATTTCCTGGGCCAGGTCCTGCAGCAGGGCCGGTCGAAGTCTGTGCCGGTCCCTTCATGGGTCGCGTCTGCCGGCGGGGAGGGAGGCGCCGCGTACCAGGCCCTTCACTCCAATTTCCCCACCCAAGCGGCTCACTGGAAGATGGAGGACGCCGCCACTTGGGAGGGCTGGATGGCGAGTCCCGAGTGCGAATCGGCGTTCCCGGCTTCGCTCGGGCCGAACACGCTCTCGCCCTTCCACCGTCTCCTCGTCACGCAGGCCTTGCGACCCGACCGCCTTGAGTCCGCCATGACCGACTGTGTCTGCCAGGCCCTGGGGATCGAGGGCATTTCCCCCGCACCTTTCAGCCTGAAGCGGCTCGTGCTCGAGGAGTCGTCCTGCACGGAGCCGGTGGTCTTCATCACCACTCCGGGTGCGGACCCCAGCCAGGAGCTGGAGGAGTTCGCCCACCGGGAGATCGGCGCGGACAGGTTCTTCCAGCTGCCCATGGGCCAAGGCCAGACGGAGATCGCGATGGAGATGTTGCGCTCGTGCATCCAAAAGGGCGACTGGTTATGCCTGCAGAACGTGCACCTGGCCATAACCTGGCTCCCGGACCTCGAGAAGGAAATCTTCGCGTCAAAGCCGGCCCCTGGCTTCAGACTATTCCTGACCTCTGAGCCACATGACAAGTTCTCCGTCTCGCTCCTGGAGAACTCCCTCAAGGTCACCGTCGAGGCCCCCCCGGGCCTGAAGAAGAACCTCATCCGCACCTACGACGCCTGGAGCGCAGACTACGTGAAGCAGGGCTCGGGGCTCCGGGCGCAGCTGCTTTTCCTCCTCGCCTGGTTCCATGCCGTGGTGCAAGAGCGCCGGACCTACGCCCCTCAGGGCTGGACCAAGTTCTATGAGTTCTCCTTCTCTGACCTGCGGTCCGGCGCGGACATCATCGACATGGCGACCCGGGGCGGCCGGAAGCCGCAGTGGAACTTCCTGCACGGTCTGCTGAAGAACGCCATCTACGGCGGCAAGGTCGACAATCCCCACGACTTCACCATCCTCCGCACGTACCTCGAGCAGTTCTTCTGTGCCGAGGTCGTCGGCCAGGGGGGCGCGCGGGTGCGGCCAGTGCCGGGGACCCGATCGACAGTGCTGCCGACCTCGAACCACCATCCGGACTACACCGCCCTCATCCACACCCTCCCCGACGGGGGGGACGACCCAGGGCTCTTCCACCTGCCGCTCAACGTCTCGCGCACCATGCAGAAGTTGCACAGCATGACGGTTATTCAGCAGCTCAAGGCCATGTCGCTGTCTCTGCGCACGCAGCAGGGCTTCGACAAGGAGGCCTGGGCGGAGCGCCTCAGCCCCTTGATACTGACGTGGGAGAAGCTCATGGCGGACCACCAGCACCTCCGTCAGAGCCCCGGCGGGGCCGCGGCGCCGACAGGGCGGCCTGTCGACGACTTTGTCGCGCTGGAGCAGAAGCTCGCCCGGGAGCTGGTCGGGGTAGTGAGCTCCGGCCTCCAAAGACTGTCGCGCGTGCTCAGCGGGCTGGACCTGCTCACCCCCGTCACCCAGAAGCTGGCGGGGGCGCTCCTTGCGGACGAGGTGCCAGAGGCGTGGGAGCGTCTCTGGGAAGGCCCTGCGGCCCCGCTGGCCTATTGCGGTCAGGTGGTGGCAAAGGCCGAAGCCGTGGAGCGTCTCTCCTCCCTGTCCGCCAATGGCAGGACCCTGGAGGCCGAACTTGACTTCGGCAGTCTCTTTCGGCCCCGGACCTTCCTCAACGCGCTGCGGCAGCAGTGCGCGCGCTCCCTGCGGGTGCCGATGGGCACCCTTGCCCTCGCCACTTCCTGGGGGGCTTCTCCGCCCGGCTCAGGGCCTGCGGCGCGCGTGCGGGGCCTGAGTCTGCAGGGGGGCGTGTTCGACGGGAGGCGGCTGGCCCCCGTCACGGCAAACTCCCCCATCTCCAACCCCATGCCTGTGACCGCCTTCACCTTTGTCGCTGCGGAGCCGGCAGGCGCCCCGGCGGGGACGGGGGACAGCAAGGCCGGGACCGTCGTCGTGCCCCTGTACCTCTCCGACACCCGGGAGGCGCTTCTCACGGAGCTCCAGCTCCCCTGCGTCGAAGGCGCGGCGCGGTGGATCCTCGCGGGACTCGCGGCCGTTTGCGGGGCGGCGCAGTAGCGGGCTCGGGCCGACACGGGGCTGGGGTGGGCATGAATGCGTCGCGTGTGTCGTTGTAGCGGCCTCGCGATGCTGCCGATGGTGGTGCCGGCCAACAGCCGCGCCAGGTCGAGAGGCCTTCATTGTTCGTTTTATTAATGCGTGTGCAGAAATATGTGTAGAGTGACCGCGAGCGTTGAGCTCGACTCTTCTAGTCGTCGAAGCCGGGCCCGTGCCCTCCTCCTGCCGACGCCCCCGCTGGGCACGCCGCCCTCAGACGTACAGGAGCTGCGACGCCAGGGGGACGACGAAGGGCTCGAGGCAGAGCCGCGTGAGGAAGTAGAAGGCGACCCCGAGCGCGATTGAGATGGGGAGGGCAGGGAGGGCCTTCCGGTAGACCGCCAGGAGGACGAGGGTCGCGCCCAGCCCCGCCAGGATGGCGAAGAAGCACGCGAACGCAGTCATCATGTCGTACATGGACGCGCGCCCCACCATCACGGAATAGAAGATGAAGTCCCCGAGGCCGAGCTTGATTGAGTCGGGCAGCTCGTAGAGCTCTTCCTCCTCTCCGTCGTCCTCGCCCCCCTCTCCCGCCTCCTCTACACGAAAGCCCCCGTCTGGCCCGCCGCCCCCGGCGGCACCGCGCAAGCCCCCTGAGGCTCGCCGTGTCGGAGGCCCGCCCGGCTCTCCCCGATCGATGCCCCGGCGGGGCGGCGGGACGGCGATCAGGGGCGCGCCCTCCTGCTCCTCCTCCTCCTCCCCACTGCCCGAGGCCGAGACCGCGTCCCCCCGCGCGCCCGCGGCCGCGCGCGCCCCTGCGCCTTCCACCGAGACGGGGGCGCCCTCGCGCCCGCCCCGCGGAGCAGGCGCGGCGCCCCGCCCCGGCTCGCCGCCGGGGGCGCGGTCCGACATCGCGGCGGGGACGGGCGCAGCGTGCCCCTGGGGCGGCGGCGCCCCGGGGCGCCCCGAGGGCCGGGTCTCGTACACGAGCGCGGGGATGTCCTCGTCGCGTTCCTGCGCGAGCTCGACGAGCGCCTTGAGGGGTCCCATGGGACACAGCACGGCCACGAGGTCGTACAGGGCCATGGCCACGAGCAGGACCCAGGTCGTCCAGGCGGGGATGTAGCTGAAGACGAAGGCCGTGATCGTGCCGGTGAGGACGAGGTAGCCCTGCTTCAGGGCGATCGGGGCGCGCTGGAAGAAGACGGCCAGCACGCCGACCGTGGCGAAGTTGTAGAGCACGAAGGTGAAGGTCGCCAGGTCCACGCGCCACCCCCAGTGGGCGAAGAGCTGCACCAGGACGCTGCCGGCGAGGAGAAAGTAGATGGCGAAGCCGGAGAACGCCATGTACCCGCTGATGAGGCGGTAGCAGCGGTACTTGAAGAGCAGGAAGAGCACGGTCGTGAGCCCCCCGATGACCGCCACGAAGACCAGCGCGTTCACCAGGGCTCCCGCGAACTTGGTCCCCGCCGGGTCGCCCTCGCGCTCCTGGTAGTAGGCCTGGGCCAGGCCCACGGCGGCGCTCCCCTCGGGCGCCCCGTGCGGGATGAGCGCGCGCACCAGGGCCACCGTCAGGAGCATCGTGGCCGACACGGGGGCCACCACCCCCACCAGGTCGGCCCCCGCGCCCTCCAGCGCCGAGGCCGTCGCCGCCCCGCCCGCCGGCGGCAGCCCGGGCCCGCCCGGGGCCCCCGGGCCCCCCATCCCGCCCAGCCCCCCCCCCCCCCCAACCCCCCCCGACCCCCCCCGGCCCCCCCCAACGCCCCCCCCCCCCCCCCCAGGGCCCACCCCCCGCCCCGCGGT
>Ga0163109_10002300_pt1 | contig 14981 bp, 13 predicted proteins | sample CRUFie1St13metaG_FD_108704 | JGI IMG/M metagenome (GOLD analysis project Ga0163109, IMG submission 108704) | Marine microbial communities from the Costa Rica Dome - CRUD Field 142mm St13 metaG | ecosystem: Environmental > Aquatic > Marine > Oceanic > Photic zone | place: Costa Rica: the Eastern... | reverse complement strand
TGATCCTCTCATGCAGGAGCATCAGGCCGAACTGTTAGCAGGCCTTGATTCAGGCCTATGAACTTATCGGAGCTTTTAGGTTCGGATCGGATCCGGGCCGCAAAATGGACCATCAGCGAGCAGCGTTTGGTCATTGAAGAAGTTCTGGGCTTAGTCGTGGTTGATCAAATTCTTAGAGCACAAGAGTCGCTATCGCGGGAGCAGATTGAAAAACTTTTGACAATTGCTGCGCGCTCACAACAGGGCGAACCGTTGGCCTACATCCTTGGTGTGGTTTATTTTGATGGATTAAGGCTCGGTGTCACCCCAGACGTTTTGATTCCTCGGTTGGATACTGAGATCTTAGTTGCAGTTGCATCAGAATTGATGCAGCGAGAGGGTGCAATACAGGTACACGATATGTGCACGGGCTCCGGCGCGGTTGCTCTCGCGTTGAAATCTCGTTATCCACGGTGTGAGATGTCAGCCAGCGACATTTGTCGTAACGCCATCGCCTGCGCTCGGACTAATGCGGTTTCGCTCAAGCTTGATGTGCAATTTACACGAGCAGATTTGTTTGATGGGCTGGGAATGTTTGATCTGGTTACGGCGAATCCGCCATACGTTGCTTGGGGTGATCCCGAGGTAGAGGCTACCGTCATACGATATGAGCCAGAACAGGCGGTATTTTCGGTTGCAAACGGCTTAGCTTTAATCGAGCAATTATTGACTGACGCTTTGAATCACTTGCGGGTGGGGGGGATCCTCTGTCTTGAGCACGGACATCGTCAGGCCCATGATGTGCACTTAATGGCATCTGATTTGGGTTGGCAAGCCATCAAAACTTATCAAGATTTGGCCGGAAGAGATCGTGTAACAAGAATGCAAAAGCCATGATGACAGACTCTGAATTACTTCACTACGCGAGGCAGATACTTCTGTCTGAAGTTGATGTGGGTGGACAAAAACTCTTGAAGGATTCCCATGTCATTGTTCTTGGACTCGGAGGTCTGGGTAGCCCGCTTACCATTTATTTAGCGGCGGCTGGGGTAGGGCGTCTTACTCTGGTTGATGGTGATACTGTTGATGAGACTAACTTGCATCGTCAAGTCATTCATAGTCAAACGAGTTTGAACCAGCTCAAAGTAGATTCTGCAAGAGATCGTATTTTGGGAATTAATCCGTGGATTGAGGTTGATGTGATTCCTGAGTACGCTACTGAGGAAAATGTTGTTTCGGAGCTTTTAACCGCTCAGTGTATAGCGGATTGTACTGATCGATTTGCCACACGGTTTTTGGTTAATCGGCTCGCTTGGACCTACAAGGTGCCTTTAGTTTCTGCGGCGGCGCTAGGCATGGAGGGCCAGCTGACAACCATCGACCCGCGATTTGCGGACAACCCATGTTATGCATGTTTTACTCCTGACATACCCGAGATTGAACCCACCTGCGCGGAGACAGGGGTGTTAGGTCCGGTCGTCGGCACTCTTGGGACCCTTCAAGCCGTCGAGGTCCTCGGAATCTTGCTTGGTTGGCCTGATCGTCTGATTGGGCGGCTGTCACGATTCCATGCCAAAACTATGAACTGGAAGTCATTTACTTATCGAAAGGATTCAGCTTGCCGAGTTTGTAGCTCATCAAGTGAGTTTTGACGCGAGGATCTGGTTGACAGCTTGTGGATTGGCTTTTCCTTGAGACTTCTTCATTACCTGTCCGACGAAGAACCCGAGCATCTTGGATCGCTTGTCAGACGATGCGGCACGGTAGTTAGCTACTTCATGGGAGTTTTCTGAGATTACTTCATCGACAACGGCTTCGATCGCTCCGGTGTCTGTCATCTGCACCAACCCTTGTTCCTCGATAATGGTATCAACTTCGCCATCGCCAGTAATTAGTGCTTCAAAGACTGTTTTAGCGGTTTTTGAGTTCAAAGTGTCATCTTTTATTCGACCGAGTAAATCGGATAATTGTCGCGAAGAAACTGGGAATTCTGCAATTGCTAGATTGGCTTGATTGAGTTCTGCCAAAACGCTTCCCATCACCCAGTTCGCCGCCAGCTTTCCCTCACCTGACATATTTGCAACTTCAGCGAAATAATCAGCGAGGTCACGATCAGCAACCAAGACACTGGCATCATAGTCTGTGATTCCGTACTCGGCGATGTAGCGCGCTTTGCGCGCATCTGGAAGTTCGGGTAGCTTGATACGGCAGGTCTCAATAAAACTGTCGTCTATAAACACTGGTAATAGATCAGGATCTGGGAAGTATCGGTAGTCGTTCGCTTCTTCTTTGGATCGCATAGGGCGCGTTTCGTCTTTATCGGGATCATATAATCGCGTTTCTTGGACCACGCGCCCACCATCTTCAAGAATTTCGATTTGGCGGCGGATTTCCGTGTCAATTGCTTTCTCGACGAAACGAAACGAGTTTACATTCTTAATTTCTGTTCGCGTGCCCAGAAGTTCTGAGCCCTCGGGTCGAACCGAGACGTTACAGTCGCAACGCATGGAACCCTCTGCCATATTACCGTCTGATATATCTAGATAACGTACTATCGAGTGTATGACTTTGAGGTAAGCGACAGCTTCTCTAGCAGAATGCAGTTCAGGTTCTGAGACGATCTCTAACAGGGGTGTGCCTGCACGATTAAGATCAATACCCGTCATTCCGTCGAATACGTCGTGGATGCTCTTCCCTGCATCTTCTTCAAGGTGAGCGCGTGTGACATTAATAGTTTTTGTGTTTCCATCATCGAGCGTTATCGTGACACGACCCGGGCCAACTATCGGTTTTTCAAACTGGCTGATCTGATAGCCTTTTGGGAGATCGGGATAAAAATAGTTTTTGCGATCGAAGGTGGATTCTTGTTCGATTTTTGCATCGATTGCGAGGCCAAATTTTATGGCCATTTCAAATGCTTTTGCATTGGGAACCGGAAGAACGCCCGGCATCCCCAAATCAATTAATGATGCTTGCGTATTGGGTTCTGCACCGAAAGCTGTGGATGAGCCCGAGAAGATCTTGGAGGCTGTAGAAAGTTGAACGTGAACCTCGAGTCCTATGACTGCTTCATACATATCAGAAATTCTCCGGGTTCAGACGATGCCAGTCGGTCGCCATTTGAATTTGGTGAGCCGCATTGAGAATTATACTCTCGCCGAAGGCAGGACCGGTGAGCTGATAACCGGTTGGTAAACCGCTGATCATAGGTGCTTGGAAGGAACCACCAGGTAAGCCGGCCATGTTGGTTGCGACGGTGTAAATATCTTCTAGATACATTGAAACTGGGTCTGAGATTTTTTCGCCAATCACAAAAGCGGTTGAAGGTGTGGTCGGTCCGAATATGAGATCACAAGAAGCAAGCGCATGGTTAAAGTCGTCACGAATCAAACGACGAATTTGCTGCGCTTTTTTGTAGTATGCATCGTAGTAGCCCTCAGAGAGGGCGTAAGTTCCGATTAGAATCCGACGTTTAACTTCGCTGCCAAAGCCTTCGCCACGAGACCGTTCGTAAAGATCCAACAAATTTGTTGGTTTGTCAGCGCGGTAGCCAAATCGTACTCCATCAAATCTCGATAAGTTCGAGCTGGCCTCAGCCGGAGCGATTACATAATAAGCGGGAATCGCTTCGGCGACATGGTCAAGCGATATCTCCACTACACTCGCTCCGAGCGACTTGAAGACTTCGAGAACCATGTCCATTGCGTCACGCATGGAGTTATTGAGACGATCATCGAAAAACTGTTTTGGAAGACCGATTACCTTACCCTTTAGCGAACCGTTCAATACTTCTGTATAGTCAGGAACTGATCGTTCAGCTGACGTTGAGTCGCGACTATCGTGACCAGCGATCAGCCCGAGACCGTGCGCTAAATCTTCTGCTGTGTGTGCAATCAGCCCACCTTGATCAAGGCTTGATGCGTACGCAATCATACCGAATCGACTAACCCGACCGTAAGTGGGTTTAATGCCCGATGTGCCAGTGAATGCGGCCGGTTGCCGAATGGATCCACCGGTGTCTGTCCCCGTCGCTAAGGGCGTGAGCTTGGCTGCAACCGCCGCGGCTGATCCACCGGAGCTTCCGCCTGGAACGCGGTCTGTATCCCATGGATTTCTGACTGGACCAAAATATGAGTTCTCATTTGATGATCCCATGGCGAATTCATCCATGTTGAGTTTGCCGAGGGATACGAGTCCTGCGGCTTTACAGCGACTAACGACATGTGCGTCATAAGGCGCGACAAAATTCGAAAGAATTTTAGAGCCACAGGTTGTCAAAACTCCATCAGTACAGAAAAGATCTTTGTGCGCGATCGGAAGTCCGGTGTAGGCAGTTGCTGTTCCACGGCTGATCGCCGTATCGGCATTTTTTGCCGATCGCATCGCCTCGTCACGAGTAACGGTGATAAACGTGTTGAGCTTTGGATTAAGTGACTCGATGCGCTCGAGAAAAGCTAAGGTGATTTCAGTGCTGGACAGAGATTTCTCCTGAAGTGCTTTTTTAAGTTCAGAAAATGACAGGTCGGTGATGTCGCTCATTCAACAACCCTCGGCACCAAATACAGACCGGCATCTGCCTGTGGTGATGTATTTTGAAACTTTTCACGCTGATCCATTTCCGTGACCGCATCGGCTCGAAGTATTTGTTTAAGTTCCAATGGATGGGCGAGAGGCACTACGCCTTTCGTATCAATTTGCTGCATTTGATCGACGAGACTGAGGATCGAATTGAGTTGTGTAAGTGTTTCTGTAATCTCGGCGTCTGTGAGCCCTAATTGGGCCAATCTGCCAACGCGTTTGACGTGATCGCTCGTCAGCGACATGGGTTTCTCCGTCTTTGAAAATCGTATTTAGATCTACGAATGCTAGCATAAGGCTTCAGTATAGAGACTAGGTCAGCTAAACTCTTAAGTCTATTGCGCACGCATAACAGGATGAAGCTTGCATGTTTAAAGCCATACGCGGATTGTTTTCGAACGATATTTCGATCGACTTAGGCACAGCGAATACGCTGATCTATGTTAAAGGTAAAGGCATCGTACTGGATGAGCCTTCAGTTGTTGCAATTCGCACCGTAGGAACGCAGCGCTCTGTCGCCGCGGTGGGAATCGAGGCGAAGCGCATGCTCGGCAGGACCCCGGGGAACATTGTAGCTATACGACCTCTGAAAGACGGCGTAATTGCAGACTTCCATGTTACAGAGAAAATGCTTCAGCTTTTCATCGGCAAAGTCCATGAAAACTCAATTATTCGCCCGTCACCTCGAGTCCTTGTGTGTGTTCCTGCGCAATCGACACAGGTTGAGCGTCGGGCTATAAAGGAGTCTGCGCTCGGCGCGGGAGCGCGTGAAGTGTATCTCATAGAGGAGCCAATGGCGGCAGCGTTAGGCGCAGAACTTCCCGTCGATGATGCGAGTGGTTCGATGGTTGTGGATGTCGGGGGAGGTACGACTGAAATAGCGATTATTTCACTAAACGGAATTGTGTTCTCTGAATCAGTTAGAATCGGCGGAGATCGTTTTGATGAAGCGATTGTTGGCTACGTGCGTCGGCGTTTTGGTACTCTCATCGGTGACTCGACGTCAGAAAAGATTAAACACGAAATTGGTACAGCGGTCACGGTCAAGAGTGAGCAGGAAATCGATCTTCGTGGCCGTAATCTTGCAGAAGGGATACCTAAACAGCTGACCCTCAAGTCAAACCAAACTCAAGAAGCGCTCTCTGAGCCATTAGCCCAGATAACCGCGGCCGTAAAAAATGCGCTTGAGCAATCTCCCCCAGAATTGGCGTCTGACATCGCCGAACGAGGAATAGTGTTGACAGGAGGTGGAGCGTTGCTCAAGGGTCTGGACGAGCTTTTGGCGGTCGAGACCGGTCTTCCCGTTCTGATTGCAGATGATCCATTGACTTGCGTCGCTCGTGGGGGTGGTAAAGCGTTAGAACTGATTGATCGCGCTTCTTTTAACCTCTTCAACTCTGATTAAGATCTGTTCGTATGCGGCCGCTGTTTTCTGAAACAAGTGTAGCCGCAGTACGCCTGATCGTCGCGGTCATATTCTCTGTGGCTACAATATTCATCGATTCTCGATTCGATGCGCTAACATTAGTTCGTCAGACTATAAAAACCGGCCTTTGGCCGGTTGAGCAACTCTCATTGTTACCCGGCAAATTGGTGGGTGAACTAATTCAATGGTCGCAATCTCAAAACTTAATTGTACAGCGACTGGAGTCTATTGCCCTTGAAAATCAGCGTTTGAAAACTGAGCAGCTTAAGCTGCACAGCCTTCGAGCTGAGAATGCTGAGTTAAGACGACTCCTAGGTGTTAAAGAGCAAGTGAACGAGCGTTTGTTGCAGGCGCAGATTGAACGCTTATCAAATGACCCATTTATTCATAGAGCGACCATCAACCGAGGGTTATTGGCAGGGGTAATGATTGGGCAACCAGTGATCTCTGCTGATGGATTGGTCGGCCAGGTGGTCGTTACATATCCAAACACGGCCGATGTGTTAATGATGACTGATGCGACTCATCATTTGCCGGTACAAGTGACGCGGACGCGCGAACGTGCGATCGCGGTTGGGGTCGGTCGTATGGATCGAATCGAACTGCGAAATCTTCCCGACACTGTAGACATAGTTCCCGGCGATATCATAGAAACCTCAGGCTTGGGTGGGCGTTTTCAGCCCGGTATTCCGGTCGCTGAGGTGAAAGAGGTAATTCGTGCTCCTGGTCAGCCATTTGCTTGGGTTGTTGCTGAACCATTGGCACCACTCGCGCGATTGTCACTTGTAATGGTTGACTTATCGAAGGGCGGATCATGACTTTTGGATTAACATGGCTTTTAACTTTGCTGCTGATCGCCTTTCCTTACCCATCATTTTTATTATTTGTGTTACCGCATTTTGGGTATTTGTACGTAACCTGGTGGGGTCTGATGCGAAACTATCAATTATCCATGACACTCTTGTTAGTGTCGTCATTACCGGTCGACGTCTTGTATGGGACCGCCCTCGGATTACATGGTTTGCTATTCGCCTCAATTGCTTATGCTTTGACATTGCTAGGGCCATCGATACGACAGGTTAATTGGCTACGTCAGTCTACTGTAATTTTCGTCGTACTGATGGTTGCTTCAGCGATCTCATATTGGGTAAGAACACTTACAGGGCAGTCGCCAGAATTTTATATTCTCCTGTTACAAGCGCTTTTTTCAGCGTTATTTTGGTCTCCAATCCGCTGGCTTTATGATTTTTTAGCTCAGTACGCGCGAGACTCTGAGGTGCAACGATAATGATTCTTGCAAGTCAGTCACCGAGACGGCGTGACTTATTGGGGCTGATTACAACGGACTTCCAAGTTATGCCTGCTAATGTTGACGAATCACACCGAATTGAGGAATCGCCTGCGGAATACGTGTGTCGTCTCGCTAAAAGAAAAGCCCAGGCAATTGCGGATCAGGTGGCATCTGAAGAACCGATAATCGGGTTAGATACTGCTGTTGCTTGCGAAAGGCAGATTCTGAATAAACCTAAAAATAAAGAAGATTATCTGGCTATGATGGAGCTACTGTCTGGAGTCACACATCAGGTTTATTCTGGTATTTGTGTTCTGCAAGGTACCCAATCGATGGTCCGCTCTGTTCGAACAGATGTAACCTTTCGCAAACTCTCGATGTCAGAGCGGTTAAGTTACTGGGATAGTGGTGAACCTCTCGACAAAGCGGGTGGTTACGGTATCCAAGGCATAGCGGCTCGCTTTGTGAAATCGATAAATGGATCCTATACCAACGTCGTTGGGCTTCCACTGGTGGAACTGGAGGCTATGCTGTACGTTGCGTCATGAAATTTTACTGAACGTCACCCCGCTTGAGACTCGCGTCGCCGTCGTCGAGGAGGGGTTGTTGCAGGAAATTCTTATTGAGAGAGCGAGACAGCTTGGCTTGGTCGGCAATATATATCTTGGAAAGGTTGCTCGTGTACTCCCAGGAATGCAGGCTTGTTTTGTTGACGTTGGTCTCGAGCGGTGCGCATTCTTGCATGTCAAAGATGTCCCCGTTGCGGATATAGAGAGCAAAAGCCTGATACAGACGCTTGTGACAGAGGGTCAGGATCTTTTGGTGCAGGTGATCAAGGATCCCGTAGGTAACAAAGGAGCTCGTTTAACCGCTGAGGTCTCGCTCGCTGGAAGATATTTAGTCTTGATGCCATTTGCGTCACATATTGGTATTAGTAAGCGAATTGAGGATAAGTGCACCCGTGATCATTTAAAATCGATAGTAAAAAAAGCGCTTGCGTCGCAAGCGCTTGACTGTGGAGTGATCGTGCGGACCGCGGGCGATGGACATACAGCCGAGGACTTTGAGAGGGATCTCGACTACTTAAAGCGCGTTTGGGACGATATTCGAAAAGAGCAAAAAGAAGCGAAGTCGCCTGCTCTGATTTTCGAAGAACTTCCTCTGACGCATCGGTTGATCCGTGATCAAATCCGACGCGATACCATACGGGTGTGGATTGATTCGTTAGAAACTTTTAATAGGTTATCTCAATTTGTATCCAAGTTCATGCCAGACTTGGCCCATTTGATGCAACACTATCAGGGCGATCAACCTCTTTTTGACGTGTATCAGATTGAAGAAGAAATTGAAAAGGCATTATCTTGTCGAATCGATTTGAGGTCAGGGGCCTATCTGGTGATTGACCAGACCGAGGCCATGACAACTATCGATGTCAACACGGGGCGTTTTGTTGGTAAACAAACGTTGGAGCATACGAGGTTCAGAACGAATCTGGAGGCGGCTGTAGCGATTGGTCGTCAGTTACGACTCCGTAACTTAGGCGGTATTGTGGCTGTTGATTTCATTAATATGGAGAATGAAGACTACCAGAGGCAAGTGTTACGGATGCTCGAGCGCTCGATTGAAGGAGATTCAGTTAAGACTAGGATTTCCGAGCTAAACGAGCTGGGCATTGTCATTTTGACCCGTACACGTTCGCGTGGGTGTCTGTCAGATCTTTTGCAAGAGTCCTGTCCACAATGTCAAGGTACCGGTCAAATCAAAACTGCAGAGACTGTCTGTTATGAAATATTTAGGGCGGTGATGCAGGCATATCGGTCTTACTCCGCGAAGATAACGACGATCATCGCCGCTCCTTCCGTTATCGATCGATTAATAGACGACGAGTCTGATTCACTTGCAGATTTAGAGACGTTTATCCACCGACCGATCCGTCTTCAGGTTGATTCGAGCTTTTCTCAAGATCGCTTTGAGGTGGTGGTATCGTGATCCGGGGAGTCTTGACAACCAAAGCAATTATTATTGTCATCCTTGCCGCTGTTCAAGGAGTCGTTCTTGCTGCATTGCCGATGGTCAATTACTGGCGTACTGATATTGAGGAGCTCTTATCAGAGCGCTTAAATGCTAGTGTGACTGTTTCGGAAGTTGGTGCACGTCTGTCTTGGACTGGTCCCTATCTTGAAGCATTAAATCTCGTCATTCAGCGGGAGACTGAGTCACTCGAAGTCGGGCGAGTTCAGATACTTTTGGACCTGCCCGCGACGATTGCGGCCTTGGAGCCGGTCATCGGTGAATTTGTGTTAGATGAGGGAGAAATTATCCAGCAGGTAAGTGATAGTAGTGAGATCCCGGATCCATTTACTTGGGCTCAGCTTTTAACGAGCTTACACGAAACTATCAAAACGGTCGGTGCACTTAAGTTACAAAATTTTGATGTGCTTCTTGGCGATGTATCACTGAAGCGATTATCTTTGGAAATCAGTCCTGGTGTTGGTGTCTTAGCGAAGGCGCGTGTTGTGACAGAGGATATTTCTTTTCCTTTGGAGATTGACTGGCGGTATCCGACTGCCGAGAAACAGAGTCACCAGCTAAGGATGCGCACTCGCATTCAAAACGCAATCATTCCAATGGTCGGTTTAGAAGAGTTTTCGGTCGCCTTTGAGGCAACTAGTTGGTTAACTATCCGGGATGGTTATCCGGTCGAGGGCATCGCGAACATCACTGGTTTGGATGCGAGCGACCAGGGACTGAGCGGGAATTCAAAAATTCGCTTTGAGTTAACTGGGTTGTCTTCTGCGCGCGCATCCTTCGAATCATTACAGCTTCAATTACCCGGGCTCAGGGCCACAGGTGCAGGTGGCGGTTTCCATTTTGATGGCGAGAGAGTAATCGCGCGGTTGCCTGCCGTTGATTTATTGGCTGAACCTTTAAACGCGTTTTTAAAATCGTTCGATGTTGATCCGAAACTTGAAAGATTTCTATCTTTGAACAAACCAGAACTCAGTATCAGCGAGGTACAGCTCGACTGGCACTTAGAGGGAGCCCCGCTCATAAATGCTGAAGTGGACTCCTTCGCGATGCAGGCCGCAAGCTCAATACCGGAGATTGGACCTGTATCTGGTGAATTGTTTCTGCACGGGTCACGTGGCTGGTTCCATTTCCATTCAGAGGCAGCAATATTTTCGTTGCCGGAGGTTTTTGATGAACCATGGAGAAACCAGTCATTGACGGGTGTTTTAGCCTTCAGTCAAAAAGACGAGGGTTTGGTGATAAAGGGTCACGATCTGAAGGTTCAGGACGATGTGCAAAATGTGGCGGGTGCTCTTTTACTAGACTTGTCGCGCGATCGTGAGCAAAAAATACAGTTGGAGATGACTGTGAAAGCCGGCACCGAGGCGTTGAGAGGGTTTCTACCATCAGTTTTAGACAGTGAGGTTGCTTCATTTTTGAATCGTACGATTGAGAAGGTTTTTGTCGAAAATGGACGAATTTCGTATTCGGCCCCTCTTGGCACCAATTTGGATCAGACACGTAGTGAACTAGCCATGCGTCTCCCATTGAAGAGTTACAGATTTAAGCCGCTTGCAGATTGGCCTGCTTTTATCGGTCGCGCTGGTGTAGTTGATTTTGCCAATCGCCGTGCTCGCATTGACTTCCAGAAATCAAAATTTGGCGGCCTGTTTATAAACCGGGCCGTGGCTTGGCAACCGTCTGAATATAGTAGTCAGATCAATATTCGTGGTGATCTGGCAGGAGACGCTTCGACTGCTATAAAGATTCTCGACGCGGCTGGCGTGAAGCCAGATGCACTCGGCTCACAAATTGCGTTGGAAGGCCCACTGAAAGGAGATGTCCGTTTAGAAATTCCTATTGGACAAAGTCCGGAGGGCTCTGTGTTTGTGGAAGCACAGGATTTGTCGGTGACATGGGAGAATTTGAATGAGCCGATCACGCAAGTTAACGGACGCGCTGAATATCGTCTAAATGATGGGTTTTATTCAGATGTCCTGACGGGACGGTTGGGCGGTGACCCTGTCGAGGCTCGTATCACGGTTCTAGATGGTGAGACAGATATAACTGGGAAGGGGCGTATACAATCCTTTAATTTGTCCAAGGTCGCACAAATTGGTTTAACCGAAAAGCAGTTATTTGGATCAGGTGAATGGTCTTTTACCGCTAGTGTAAGGGACGGCTCGTCTCTATTGTCACTTGAAACGGACGGCTTGGGAATTGGCACAACGCTACCGTACCCATTCAATAAAGATCCAGACACCATTGGTCGAATTAAAATCACGTTATCGAGCGAGCCGGGCGGGTCTTCATTGGCTGTAAAATTGTTTGAGAAAACAGAAATTCGTGGAATTCTGAATACAGGTCCACTCGTACTAGAGGTTATCACGCCAAGAATAGATCTAATTGGTTGGACGACACTTCCTGCGTTGGGAACTGGTGTAGGGAATTTATCCTTGCTATTGCGAACAGAGGAGCTTCTGCTTGGGGATATTCCTTTGGCTGTTAGCGAGACTGCAATTAAGCTTACACCACAGGAGTTTAATGTATCTTTTAATGGTAAAGACCTCGCCGGTCTAGTTAGTCGCGTGGGTGATGCACCATTATCGGTAGACTTGGAACGATTGCTATTACCTGAGGGCGGTCGGTTGTTGGACCCACCGAGGGAGGACCCGCTTCTTGATTACGATCCCGGACAGCTATCCTCTATGAATATTCGGATCAGCACCCTTTTACGTGGAGACATCCGTTATCAGGATTTTGCTGCTGAGTTAGTGTCTGGTGAGGCACGAATTGACGCCACCACGCTTGAGTTTGATCGAGAGGGCCAGCGCTTCAAAGGGGAGTTTGCTTGGGCATATCAGGATGGTCGAGCGCAGAGCGCCCTTCTATTACGGGCACAAGGTGACCAACTTGGGAATATCTTACGGGTAAATGAAGATGATGCAATTCTTGAGGCCGAAGATGGTCGTTTTGTATCGAATTTGAGTTGGCATGGCTCACCACTCGGTTTTTCGGTCTTGAAAAGCCAAGGTACAGTCGAGTTGTCCCTTAAGAAAGGACGTTTTCTCGATTTGGGCAATTCGGCCGAAGTACTCCGTCTATTCGGTATTTTAAATATTGATACGATTACGAGACGATTGCGATTGGATTTCTTGGATCTTGTTCGTCCCGGCGTTGCATTTGACGGGGTTAACGCTGAGGCGAAGATTGTCGATGGTGAATTGATATTTGACCCTGGGCTTACCATGCAAGGACCTTCCGCGAACTTCCAACTTACGGGAAGAGCGGATTTGATTAATAAAGAGCTAGAGCAGAAGTTGGAAGTAGACATACCCCTAACCAATAATTTGCCGCTCGCATCCGTTTTGCTTGGTGCCCCTCAAGTCGGCGGCGCAATCTATTTGGTGGAAAAGGCGCTTGGTAAAAAAATTATTAAGGTCGGTAAAACAGACTATAGGATTGAAGGATCCTTTGATAATCCCCAAGTCTCCCTCATAACACCATTTGTCATGCAGAGGGCTAAGTGAATGTCAACACTTTTAAAGACCGTAGGTGAGTCGATCCTGACGCAGGGCGGGTTAACGGTTGATGATTTGGAACCGTTGGTCGGTGAATTGTCCGTTGGAGACGTCGACTTTGGGGATTTGTTTTTCGAGCGTACTGAGGCTGAAACTTTTTCGCTTGAAGACGGCGAGGTTAAGGATGCTAGTTATCATCGTGACGCCGGGGTTGGCGTCAGAGCTTGCGTCGGAGACAAACAAGGATTTGCTTATAGTTCCGAGATCACAGCATCACGAATCCTAGAAGCGAGAGATGTGGCCGTCGCACTTCAGAGCGGACGAGCACCGCGCGGTGGTATCAATCTCGATAAGGTTTCAACTCCCAAAATATATGTTGCTGAGAATCCAATCCCAGAGACAGTGGCCATTGAAAAAATTTCATTTTTACAAGACTTAGACGCCAAAGCGCGGGCGCGCAGTGCCCATATCATTCAGGTACAGGCAACGCTCTCGATTTCTTATAAAGAGATTTTGATTGCGGCGACCGACGGCACGCTAGGTGCTGACATTCGTCCTTTAGTTCGTTTGTCTTTGTCCGTCCTAGCCGAAAAGAGTGGGCGCCGCGAGCGCGGAAGTTCAGGTCTTGGCGGACGGTATAATTTGTCTAGGTTACTCACTGAACAACACGCCGAACAGTTAGTCTCCGAGGCGGTTGACCAAGCCATCGTCAATCTGGAGTCGGTTGATTGTCCAGCGGGTGAGATGCCTGTTGTGCTGGGTGCTGGTTGGCCAGGGGTGCTTCTGCACGAGGCTGTCGGTCATGGCCTCGAGGGAGACTTCAATCGCAAAGGCTCCAGTTTTTATTCAGGAAAAATTGGGCAACAAGTAGCATCACAAGGAGTCACAGTTGTCGATGACGGCACTCTGACAGACCGTCGCGGTTCGCTAAATGTCGATGATGAAGGTCATGTTAGTCAGTGTAATGTGTTAATTGATAACGGTGTCTTGGTGGGTTACATGCAAGATAAATTGAACGCCCGATTAATGGGTGTATCAGCCACTGGTAACGGTCGTCGTGAGAGCTATGCTCATTTGCCGATGCCGCGCATGACCAACACCTTTATGGAATCAGGAGATGCTAATCAATCAGATATGATCGAATCGGTCGAGCGCGGCATATTTGCTGTCAATTTCGGAGGAGGGCAAGTGGATATCACATCGGGGCAGTTTGTGTTTGCAGCGAGCGAGGCCTATCTGATTGAGAAAGGAAAAGTTACAGCGCCTGTTAAGGGTGCTACCTTAATTGGTCATGGTCCTCAAGTAATGTCAGCAATTTCGATGATCGGAGATGATCTTGCGCTTGATGCGGGTATTGGCGTTTGTGGAAAAGATGGTCAAAGTGTACCGGTCGGTGTTGGGCAGCCTAGCTTAAAGATTGATTGTCTTACGGTCGGCGGGACCGCTTAATGCTCGATCGTTTTATAGAGAAGGCGATAGAGGATTCGAGCTTCACCTTTATCTTTATCCAGTTCTTTGGCTTTCTTCGCGGCACGAATCGTTTGATTCAAGAGTTGAGCATCGATGTGAAACTGGTTCATGAAGTCCGTGGCCTGTTTTGGGTCAGCCAACAGGCGCTCGCGCCATTGGTGCGCCTCATTGTGTTTACGTTTGTCAGCATCATCAGTACGTTTTACAGCATCCACTTGCGTTTGCAGCGGTTCTGGCTCAACGCTCCTCATCAGCTTGCCGATGAATTGCAGTTGTCGACGTCTAGCCTCACGCTTTTTGGTTGGAATGGATCGATAAATCTTGAGGGCATCAAGCAGATTGTCCTCAGGAAATATGATTTTCTGAAATTGCTTTTCCGAGAGCGCGGCGAGTTCATGTCCGAGTGCTTGAAGTGCCAACATTTCTCGTTTTTTTGCACTTTTGGACGGAACCTCGCGGGAGTTTTTGTCGATCGGTTCCTCATTGTAATGGGAGTATTTGTCACGCATGTCCGTACAGTTTAACCCACAACAAGAAAAAAACCGCCTAGAAGCGCTAACGCGTAGCATTTTGGATAAAGCCAAGAACGTGGGAGCGGATGCGTGCGAAGTGGCTGCGAGTGCGTCTGTGGGTCTCGAGGTGCAGGCACGGCTAGGGCAGTCAGAGAAGCTCGAAATGATGCGTGACCAGTCTCTGTCGATAACTA
>Ga0163109_10002299_pt1 | contig 14984 bp, 16 predicted proteins | sample CRUFie1St13metaG_FD_108704 | JGI IMG/M metagenome (GOLD analysis project Ga0163109, IMG submission 108704) | Marine microbial communities from the Costa Rica Dome - CRUD Field 142mm St13 metaG | ecosystem: Environmental > Aquatic > Marine > Oceanic > Photic zone | place: Costa Rica: the Eastern... | reverse complement strand
GGACAACTGAAGAAGAAGACGACGTTCAAGGATGACAAAGGAGATGGCGTCTTCGAGATCTATTACGAAAACGGACAACTGGACAGCAAATATGCCAGGACGAATGGAGTTAAAGAAGGACCTATAGAGAGGTACTACGAAAATGGAAAACTGAAGGAAAAAGGCACGTTTAAGAGCGGGAAAAAAGATGGCATCTTCGAGATGTACGGCGAGGACGGTGAACTTCAGGAAAAGCGTATGTTCAAGGATGGCAAGCGGCAGAACCAGTAACCTTTTTGATATTGCGTTGGCGGTAACGGCGGGTTGACCAAATCATGAGCGAGATTATTGAGTCTTCAGGTATCCCATTTTGCAGAGGCAAACCTCTGAAGACGCTGGATACTTAAAAGTTGATTCAGCTCCATAATTGCTCAACAAACCATCGCTACCTTTACAGCATCATGAAGAACTCGGCTTTTGTGATAGCCATCGTGACCTGGGCACTGCTGACAGCACGCGGTGGTGATGAAGGCTTGACCTTTTTTGTGAAAGCATTGATCTTCGGCCACCGCGCGGTAGCGAACGGGAGAAAGCTCATGATCGTTGATCGGAGTTGTGCCGATTGATTTTCCATTGAGTCTCACGCTCAAACCAGAAGGCGAGCTGTTCACCGTAAGGATTCCAAAGTTGGGCGAAAGAGACCAACTGACTTTTTGGCCATCTCTGAGCTTCAAGCTTTTTTGTTTAGAAAGATAAGCGTTCCTTTTGCATGGAGACTTCGTTCCGACCTGGGCTCAGAGGTTTACTACAAGGGGTTGCTTGGCAAAGGAGCCGTCCATTCTCGGTACGATCTGGTATTTTTTACTCGCCGAAAGCTCAGTGGCGATGATATCCGTCAACTGCTCCACGGCATCTTCGCTTAGTTTGGCTTTGTTCTGGATCTCAAACACCGCCACCACAGGTTTGCTTGCCTCGACATTCAGGTTTACAAACAAACAAACAAAAAGCGCCGACAAAAAGACAGGTCTTCTCACGGTGCGAAGTCTAGCAGAATCCTTCTAAGACAGACATCCGAAGTCGCTCTCACCGTATAGATTGGTCCAAACTACACCGGCTTCAACTACCAGTTTTAGTGTTCCCGGCTTGAGTTTTTTGCAGGTGTTAACACCAAAAGCCTAATATGTTTACCAAGGCGTTGTTTTATGTATTAGATAGAGCCGTCTTACGCGGAAGCTCACAGCTGTAAAACGAAAATTTTCGGCATATCCGCAGTTGAGAATCACATTTTTGTTGGCTAACCTGCGTCTATTATAACCTATAATCACACTCTCAAACGATGAACATGAATATGAATAAATTAGATCGAAGGCAAATTATTGATGCGGCTAAAAAGACCTGTACGCTCGATGATCTCGTGGGTCATAGGTACTGCGCTGCAAACGCGAACTTCTTATTCGACTTTGATATCACTCCAGAATGCATTATGAACGGCCGCGAAGATGTCCTGCAAAAAAACTCAAACATCTTCCGTCACGGCGTATGTCACGGAAACTCCGAAGTCGTTGGAATCCTCAACTTATCTAAATGTAAATTGAATCATCATCCGCCGGGCGTAACAATCCCCTTTTTTTGGGTCTTACATGCAAACGGCGTCATAAAGTTTGTGCTCGACCCAGAATTACCTGAAGAGATGGCATTACGTCATACTCGCTTGGACAGTCTCAACGAAGAAGACACCCAGAAGAACATCTCTCACACGAATCGCCACGGCTGTTTCTGTTTAGGTATCTTACGTCCAGACGGCAGTATTGATCGTTATAACCGATGGGCAGAAGATCTCTATTTTTATTACACCATCTTTAGGCAAAACAATTACGAACTCTAAACTATTGCCTTAGCTGCCTAGGGAGTGCGCCGGAACGCAGGCTTTGAGCATTCGCGTGTTTCCGAAAAAGTTCCGAAACCGATATAGAAGGAACATCAGTTACAAAAGATCGAGCTTTCGCTAAATTCCAGCTGGGTATTTGCGACCACCTGTGATGTTCAAAATGGCACCAGGTATTATGAGCAAGGAAAAAGAAACGTTGCCACCAGCTCGCCGTAATTCGATGAGTTTCATGTGTATTGATATGCTCCGTCCACTCTCGAAGTCGAAAAGAGGCCGGTGCAACCGTAAGCAAGGCCAGGAACCAAATAGCAAGCATCCAGTGCCAGCCTTGACTCCATAAAGTAAAGAAGACGGTAACCAAAAGACCGCCTGCGATCAGCTGGTCCTTGCGAGAAGCGCCCACCACACTCCAAATCAGATTTAGAGTATTACGGGCAATGCGAATCCCGATTAAGTCCCGGAAAGCGAGCCCAAAAATGCGCGATGGAGTTATCGGTAGTTCCCAGTGAGGCGCATTCAGCGCCCTGAAATGCAATTCAGGATCATCTTTCGTTCCAACGTACCGGTGATGATCAAAATGAGATTGCCGGTAAGCTTTTAGGTCTCTGCCGAACGGCCAAACACAGAAGATATTGGTTAATAGGTCATTTACTTTCCGGTTTCTAGCTGCACGAAAATGACCACCATCGTGGGCCATTATGAATAGTCCATGTTGCCGAACCCCTACAAAAAGTACCGCAAGCACGTAGGCAATCGGGTGCTGAAAGTACCCCGCAGCAATCATGGCCAAGCCAATGATAAGCCAATCAAAGCCTACCGCCATCAAGAACCGAAGAGGACTTGGCCCAGACAATTCGACCAACCGTTTTGTATTTGAGGTTCCCTCCGTCCTATTTATGAAAGCGGTACTTTCCGGGTTATTCTCCTTCATCCACTAATCTCAACAAGAAACTCGACCGTCCGTAGCCGTTTACCTACTCCTTGGTCTTGATATCATATCTTATTTAGTTTGTCCCGGCGCATAGGAATGCTCCATCGAGACGCCGCTTACGGTGTAGGCTGATACCAGGTGTCTATATCTTCAAGACCAATCCGGTTGTCATCAATGACATGGTTTTCAAGAAACCACTCGCACTCTTTTTGGTACTTCTCAGAGAAAAACTCATCTGCCGAACGCATACGCTCTACTCGCTCTCGTATTCGCTGAATCACGCCTTTCGTCCATTTGAAATGATGAACCATAACGTCCCACTCCGGTCTGGTCCAACGTTCTTCATCAATGATTCGGTGGAGACCCACGCGATACTCAATCGCAGGCTTTGATAGTGGAGTCTTGCTTTGCAGAGCTCCGAGCGCATCCCAAGAAAAGTCAGAGCACACTGGAAACTGACGAAAGAGGTCTTTATTCATCGTTACGGCAGCTGTTTCTCCCCCGAGGGCAAACCGATCAACCAAACGTCCCCGCACGTAATCGTAATCATCCGTGCAAGCCGCTTCATAGATATCGCCCGGATGGCTGACGAATTCATCCGCATCGACAGCAAATACCATCCGGCAGTCGCTTAACTGCTGTTGTTTGTAGGCGGTGTAAAGTTCAACTCTAGCTTGCTCCGTCGGGACAGCCTCCTTGAGCTGAACACAAACGACATCCGGCTCCTTTCTAAGCATGTCATGAACTTCTTGTTCATTAGGTGCCGCTGGATTTTTCAGTAAGAGGAAATGAAACTCTTTGATACCTTCCTTACGATAATAGGACAAAAATTGACGAGTAAGATTATCGCAGCCATCGCCTGGATATATGCTGCACAAGAGTTTCATTGGCGCAGACGATGACAGACTTGATTGGTATATTCAAATCAACAAATGATTAGGAGACTTCAGCCCGAAGCCTCCTTCTGCTCCCGCATAACAAGACTTGATCTCCCAAAGGATCAACTAAGAATTCCTCTGAAACAGGAGTAAGGTACGGAGCAAAGCCCCAAGCCATTACACGTGCTTACCCCTAGAATTTCTAGTCTCAGACCTAGCCGGAGGGCTATAATCAAAGTAATTACAGTTGCTTGTGCCTCGGTTTCTTTATGGGAAACGGTCATTAATCTTCCCCTTGAAAATGGTATCTATGTGCTATGATGAGAGGGCTTGTTTAGGTTATGTCGAAGCTTACATCAGAGGCAAAAGCGCTGAAGAAGCGAATCAGTTCACAGTTACCTGAAAAAGTCTTCAGACGATACACCCCCGATTTATTTTATTTCGGTAGCTTCTGGGGATTGTCTGTTGCCGCAGGTTTCATTGCGGTTTCGAGTTCGAATTTATGGGTGCATCTCGTTTGCGGAATCATAATAGGAACAAGTTGGGGTACTCTATCCCATCTCACCCATAATATCTTACACGGTACCGTTGTCGGCTCTAGACGACTGCAAAATATGTTAGCTTTTCTTGGATTCTTGCAACACCTCATGCCACCCACATTCTATCGGTACTGGCATAATTATTTACATCATGGGTTTACGCAACGACACATTGTAGACCCCGACGCCTACCCGTCCACCTTTATGTATAAGAGCTCGAAGTTTTTTCAAAAGTTTTATAAGATGTTGCCGGGTTCAGGGACTTTCCTCAGTTACTTTTACTTCTTCCATTCGTTCACGACACACGGCCTCATCAATATGTTCTACCAGCGCTATCGAATGAAACAATACCGAAAAATCAACCATCGCAGAGTCAATATCGAGTTCATTCTGCAGGCGATAATTCTTTTACCCGTTCTCTTTTTTCTCGCAAAAGCAAACTTCCTGCTGCTGGTTATTCTGCCTTACGCGATCTGTAACTATATGATCATGAGCTATATCGCGACCAACCATGCACTCTCTCCGTTGACTCGAGACCTCGACTCTCTCGCCAATACGGTGTCCGTGAAGTCCAACCCCATTTCAGATTTTCTATGCCGCTACATGGGACACCACGTGTGTCATCACATCTACCCAAACATGAACCCTCGCTACTACCGCCTTGTCCATGAAATCCTCATGCGCGACCACAAAGAAAACTATCGCTATATCAACAAATGGACGGCCATCAAGCTCTTGTATAGCACACCTCGAATTTACCACGACGACCAAACCCTGGTGAACCCAGATTCAAATCAAACCTTCAAGATTTCTGAGTTACTACATTAGCGATGTCTAACAAACTAAACATTCGTCCCTACGAACCAGGCGACGAAACTCAAATAGTCGAATTGTTTCGAGAAGTATTTGAAACAGATACCCCTATCAAACACTGGCGTTGGAAGTATAACGAAAACCCCGCGCACGCTAGCAATATTATCTCGCTCGCTTTTGACTCAAATCAAAAGTTGATCGGACACTTCGCAGGACAAGCTCACTTTCTGAATGTAAACGGCAAAACCAAGAAACTGATTAACTGCGTTGATGGCTTCGTAGCACCGGAACACAAGAATTCATTTGTGTTTGCTGCCGTAAACAAAGCATTTAGAGAACAGCTCTCACAAACTGCGATTAAGCTATCTCTAACGGTCGCAGGTGACGAATCGCTAAAGTACATCATGATGCTTGGAACTCATCTTGGCCAGCTAGAGCGGTATGTTATTGACTTTGAAAACTCGTATGATGTCACCAACTTTAATTCGATTTTGGCTTCGCAGCAAAAGGGCCAAGACAAATTAGAACTGAAGACTTCAGCCCATTATCTCGATGAGTTTGGTTCTATTTGGAAAACGATGGCAAGCAGGGAAATTCTCTCGTATCGCCGTGATGCCGACTACCTAAAGTGGAGATACGACAGCAATCCAAGCGAACACTATGAGTACCTTTACCTCGTCAGAAACAACAAGGTTGTCGCTTTCCTCGTCCTCAAGAAAGCAAACCAACAATGTTTCATTTGTGACATCCAATCGATGTTTAAATCGACTGAACTCGCTCAGATTCTACTTTGCGAGGCGGTCAAAGCACTTCGCGATGACTATCGACTCGTAAAGTTCATCTCAATGGACCAATACTACTCTCGTCAAATCTTTCGTAATGTTCGAACCGCAAACAATTTTGACAACCATGTTTTTGCACTTTCTAACGACACCGAAACCAAGTCTCTTTTCGAAAACGATAAAAATTGGTCGATTCTTCTGTCAGACCATGACATGATCTAGCTGCTCAACCTTTAATAAGGCGCACCATTCACGACAAAACTTATGCTGACTGAGACACAGACAGATATCGTACAAGCCTCTGCTGACCACTCAGCGAGATTATTCACCGTTCTCAACCGTTACCCACGAAAACCAAAGGAACTTGAACAATTCAAAGCATGGCACCAACAATCGCCAGAAAAAGACAACTGTAATCGTGTACATCAAAACGCAATCCCAACGCACGTAATGCAGATGAGCATTGACGACCAACTTTTAGCGCAATTGAAGCGCGAACTGGCCCTTAAGCAGAAAGTAGATCAGGCAATCGCCCAACTGATATCTTCAGGAAGTTACTCTTCAATATCTACCCAGTTCGAAAACAGCATCTTGTTCTTGCCCTCGGCGCAGGAATTTTATCGACGAAACCTTCCCATAATACGCGAAGGCTTTCCGCAGCTTCACACTCACGTTGTTAATGCCTTTTACGTACCAGCAAACGAGCGACCCTATGGGGTACATAATGCGGGGAGTATTGCTTTTCAAAAGCCTGAATTATCTCTTCGCGGATACGGATTTCCCACCTCCCATATGAGCTTTCATACCGCTCTCACTCCTACTCCGCTAAGCAGACAGCCGTTAACGGTATTTGAAGATGCGGATGTGGAATCGCCTAGCACCGTCTACACCTACGAATTTCTCAATGAATGCGATCTCACTGAAGAGGAAGCCGAGCAAATTGATTTTGCATTTTATCTTTTGGGCAAAGGTATCATCTCACAAGTGGATGTACCCGCAGCGCGAGACTTCCTCCTGACCAAATACTGGGAAAAAAAGTACGCTAAGCATCCTTCTCAGGCAAAAGGCTATTTCTGTAATCTTCAACCGGGCCAAGCTGTTGTATTCGACAACTATCGCCCTCATGGGGATACAACTTTGCCTCTTTCGGGTGAAGACCGGGTCACCATCGATCTTAGATGTTTCTCCAAAGTGGTATATCCCGACAGTGCTTTCAAAGACGGCGCATCGCTATACTCCAAAAAAAATCTTTCAGAAAAACAAAGAAGCTTAGAATTTCTACTTCGAGTCATCGGCTACCAAAATGCCACGGAGTTCTTAAAGTTGGTTTACGGAAGTCGGGCCAAAGAAGTAGGTCTTTTTGAGATTACGACTGATCTCCAGATGGGATTCTACAACAAGACCCCTAACTATCTCGCTGACCAAGATCTCTCCGCTCATTATCAGCGCCTAGAAGAGCTATATCGAAAAATAGAACACACAGATCAGTTCACCATTCCAGATTCTTTAGTGAAAGACCTTGCCGAGTCCTAAGTGAGCCCTGAGAATCAAACATCAAGCTAGTGACGATTACAAAACGTAGGCCAGTATTGTAACGAATAGCGGTGATACAACTTGTCAGTTGGAACAGATGTCACTCTTCCGACACGATGGCGAGAAATTGCCGGAAACAGAACCAAGGTACGAGGCTTGAAAGGAATCCGAATCCCCTCGAAGAATAATTCACCGCCTTTAAAAAGGACCTTATCTTCCAAGGCAAGATACAGGTTCGCAGCCAAAAGCCCATAGTCGCGATGGTTCTGATAGACACCGCCTTCACCATATCTCGATATCTGAAAATGTCCTTCATTGAGATAGTGGAGCAATTCGAAAAGCTGGTCATTCATCCGGTCGAAGGCCGAAGACATTTCATCACTATAGAAACGCTCTAGAAAATAGTTAACAAAAGCGTCATCCGCCCCAAGCTTCATGAGGTAGTTATTCTTTATCTCAGTATTCTCATTGACGACTCCCGTACTCGCCTCATCCAGCGTGGAAGAAGGTTCCCGAAAAGTGCCACGCTCAAAATCGTTTTGATTCAAGCCGCGAAGAAACGTGTCCTGAGCCTCTCGAGAGACAAAGTCCTCAACCACCATGTAGGGTCTAGGCTCTCTGTGTATGGTCACGTTCACGCCGACACCCTGCCACATATGATGAGTGATTCCAATCGCCAACCGTCTGCTGTCACACGGAGACGGTCGAACTAAACATCAAACCTCTTTCGTACAGGCCAGATACACTTTCCATTCGGGCACACCCGAGCCATCGAATGAAATCTTGAAATGACTTACAAAGAGCCGTGAGGTCTCTCCGTCCGCTAATGCCTGAATATTTCCTCCACTGCGCATAAGCTCTATCAATTCGTCTTGCTCATCAGTTCGCCCCCAGGTTCTCCACAGCGAGCTATCTAAGACCCTAGCGCCGTAGTCTTCAAACTTTTCTGAATCGACATTAAGCTCGAATCCAACCCTTATAATCTCTGCATCACAAACATCGACAACCATGTGACAAGCTCTATCTTCAAGCACTGCAGCAAGCTCGTGTAATTGTTCTTTATGAACTCCAAACAATTCGGAGGAGGCAGCGCCCGCGCCACTATCGAGAAAATCACTGAGGGACCCACTCAGATAGGTTTTGAGTCGCAAACGACCATTACGCTTCCCAAAACCACAATGAGCCAAACGCATATTCTTCGAAACTCTAGCAAGAGTATCGAACTCATCACTCGATGCATCGAATCCAGTGCCAAACATTTCAAAAACCTTGCGAAGCTGCGTTCGACAGTCATCAAGTTTGATCCCTTCAAAATAATCCAGAAACAGGAAATTAAGTTGAGTATTTTCTTCGCAGAGTTCTTCGAAGGAGAAAGAAACGGCGCGAGGGAATAGCGGGTCATCAATTTGGCGATTCTCGATACTCTCAAATAGGTCTTGTGCCACTTTACTTGTAAAAGAATCAAAATCACCCACGGCACGAAGTAAACCAGCAGTAACTTCCCTTAAGTTAAGTCTAATTTCGGCAAACAGAACAACGGGAAGGACGAGGCTGAAATCTAGATTTTGATTCTTCAAATTCCATTCGTAGTATTGATGAAAACAAGAAAGCTCTGAATCAAAGCGATTCACAGAGGCAAGCAAAGTCTCCAATTGCATATGACTTCGCAGGGAGGTCGGCAGCACCTCACGGTGTGCCATGAGCATCTCACCCATCGCAGTATTCACTTTTTCAGACTGTGATTTCACTCTTTCATCCAAAAATGCCAGCTGACAGACTAAGTTTTACTTTGGTGACTCTTCAAATCCGAGAGGAAACGCTGAAAGCCCTCTTTGAGATGAACCTTAGCTTTCCACTTCAGAAGCTCAGTCGCGCGCGAGGGCTCGCCGATAAAATGCGCGACATCATACTCTCGTTCCGGTGCTTGCCGGATATTACAAGCGCCTTGGCTGTAGTCTCGGGCGAGCTGCGCGAGCTGAATGAGCTTGGTGCCCTGACCGGTCACCAAGTGAATGGGTGGCAAATGACCATCACCTGCTTCAAGTCTGCGGCAAAACTTCACTATTCCATCTACGACGTCATCAATATAGGTAAAATCAAAAGTGTGATTCGCGCCATCGACTCTAATTTCAGAACCGCTGATCGCTGCGTGCGCAAAGGCCGGAGTCACGCGATCAGGATGATCATTGATCCCGCCAAAAACATTAGAAAACCGGACAATTCCCGTCACTAAGCCATGCTCCCGCGCGGCAAGGCAGAGTCTTTCGCCCTCAACCTTTGCACGACCATAAACATTGATTTCTTTGTACGCCGCATCTTCAGTCGCAGGTAATTCGTCGGCTTGCCCGTAAACTTCACGGCTGCTGCCAAATAATACCCAGGGCGGATTGGATTGCTCTAGCGCTGCGTCGAGAATATTTTTTGTGCCTCCGACATTTACCGCATGACACTTTGGAGGGTCTTGTTCACCCCACACGACCCTAGAAACCGCCGCCAAATGAACAACGCCAGTGCACCCCTGAATTCTTTCGAGACAAGAATCTAAGTCGGCGACGTCGCGCGGTTGCTCGCCGCAAGCGATGTCTAAGCCAACTACGGAGACACCTAAGCCTGTGAATACTGAACTTAGTGCGCTGCCAATAAGCCCCGACGATCCTGTAATTAAAATTTTAGCCTTCAAGCCCATGGAAGATAGCAGATTTCCCTTCAAAACGCCCTTGTTTTCTCTTTTTGCATAATTTGACTTTCGGATCGTTTTTTTGGCGGCTTAGTCATTTTGTGTAGCGGTCCTGGATGCTACATTGCGAGCGGTAAGGCCGGCGGAATGACTAACGAAACAAGCGACAGAAAGAGCTTTCATAGATATGAAAAGATTCTTGTCGTGATTGCTCACCCAGATGACGAAACACTCTATTTTGGCGGACTCATTCTACAGTCAAAGCAGGTCGATATAATTTGTATCACTGATGGAAATCATAATGGCAATGGTCCTACTCGCCTCGACTGCCTAAACCAAGCCGCACGTGAACTCGGCGCAGCTTCGATTCGCTGTCTTCATTTTGAAGATGATCCTGTCTTCCATCTACCCATAGAAGAACTAGGGGAAAAGCTGGCCAACTTAGTCAAGTCAGACAAATACCACGCCGTCTTTACTCACTCGCCTTACGGAGAATACGGACATTTAGCTCATATGGACACTTCGATAAGCGCCTACCGTCACTTAAGTCACTTCATTCCCGTTTTTTCTGTCGCCGAGCTGACATATCCTGATTACAAGATAAGCCTTACCAAGGCGGAGCACGAGAAGAAGCAAGAGATTCTAGTCGAGCTCTATGGCGATGAAATTAATCCCTCATGGAGAAGATTACCGTTTTTGCCACACGAAAATTTTGAGCAGCTCTCCTTAGAAGAGGCCGAAGCAATCTATAAATTCAGCACCGAGGGCGTTGTTCCCCAGACCGAAGAAATCCCTAAGTATCATCGTGCTTTCAATATTTTGAAGGGACGCTCGACCGGTTTTTAGAGGTAAAGAATGTTTAGACACCTCGCGGGTCAACCATGCCACTAAAGATACTTTATGCAGTTTTGCCCGAGTTTCTCGGCGGGGCGGAGATTCATGCTAAAGCCTTGAGCGAAGCCATGCGACAGCGTGGCCACTCTGTGAAGCTCGCTTGTTCTCCATCTCTTTATGAGTTTTTCCGTAAGCAATACAAGGGGACCTCAAACGCCGAACATATTTATTCCGTGACAAATTATGACGAAATGGCGCATTCGATTGATAGTTTCCAGCCTGACGTATTTCAACATTACAACAGCCTGACGGCGGTTGCCGGGGTAGAGCTTGCGAATCATCGTCCCGTCTCTCTGCAAGTTCTTCACGCAAACCACGGTCTAGAGCCCGATTATCGGCATATTTACACCGACTTCACAGACCACATCATTGCGGTAAGTAATTCAGTCGAAAAACATTACCCTCGACGCAAGCCATGCCCACCGATGAGCGTCATACCCAACGGGATAGACGTTCAATATTTTAGCCCCAATCCACAAAGACGAAAGTCAGAACCAGGACTCCACTTTATTACCGTGACGCGTTTCAGTGACTCCTCGAAGCGAACTGAACAACTCTTGCAGAGTTACGAAAATGCCTATCGACCCGGCTGGACCCTCAAAATCGTTGGGGACCTCGCCGGTTCTGAAAAAATTCAGCAGCGTATAACCAAGCGCTCAACTAAGGACGTTAGCTTGGCGGGGCATTCGTCGAAAATGCCGGACCTTTATCGTGAAGCCGACGTTTACCTCCAAGGTTCTTTGACTGAAGGCTTCGGTTTGAGCATCGCGGAGGCCGCCGCTTCGGGGCTAGCTGTACTGACCATGAATTGCCAAGGCATCACGGAGTACATGAACCATAAGGAGGATATAATCATCAGCAATACCTGGGAGGAATTCGAAGAGATGCTCGCTGAGCTTGACCGTGATCGGTCGTTGATAGCGAAGCTCGGCAGTGCCGCTAGAGTGCTTGCAGTAAAGAACTTCAACCAGGAGCGAATGCTTACAAAATATGAACGATGTTACTTGTCTTTAGTAGCCTCGCAGAAGAATTAGTCTTATAAGATGAGCATTCATGCTGACCCGGCCTAAAATATCCGCGGTAACCGTCTGTATCAACTATGACGATTTTCTGGCTCATACCATCGGGAATTATCACAAGATTTTTGATGAACTCATCGTCGTTACCGAGAGTAGCGATTTAAAGACGATCGAATTGTGTAAAAAAACGGACACGCGCTATATCGAATCGTCATCAAAGAATGCGAAAGGTGAGGCCTTCAATTTACCCGCTTTACTAAATGACGGATTTCGCCAACTAGAAGGCAAAGATTGGCTCTGCAAGCTTGATCCGGACATATACTTTCCAGACTTAAGTTTACCGCTCATTCGTGCGCACCTTGTAAATCCCGATGAGTTATGGGGCTCGAATCGCTATTTTTGCGAAAATGAGGCGGACCTGAGTGCCTTTATCAAGACCGGGGACTATTCGGGTCTCGAGCCTCCCTACGAAACCACCGACGATGTTCTCGGTTTCTTGCAAGTCTTTCATTCCTCCTGCCAATATATCGAAGACAAAAAAAGGCCGTACGAACAGGAGTACCATGTTGGCCCCAGCCGAACGAATGATCGGCTCTTTGCTCAAAGGTGGCCGGTAGAAAAGCGTAAATGGTTCCCTTTCGAAGTCATACACTTAGGGCTGGAAGCGATAGGAAAAAATTGGCGTGGGCGTAAATCAGACAGGTTTACTTAACTATCAGTTAGGACTTTCTTTCGAATCACGTATTCTTTTTCGACTAGATATCTCATGAGTTTCGGGTCCTCAATCATCACGAGTTCACGGTAGCATTTTTCCAGTCCGTCCCAGTCCTGCTCTTGCGCCAATTTTTGTGCGCGACCGTATAGATCTTGGTCGCCAAAAGAAGATTCCTCATAGGTATTGATGCGGTCGATGTTTGCCCCCGTAAATCTCTGCACGAAACGCTCATATCCACAGTTCGGATAATGAAATATCGCTGGTCCACCCCTGTCTTCAATCAAGACGTTCTTGGTGAACCGCAACGGGAGAAAATGGTGAACTGAAAACGGAACGAAGGGAACATCTACATCTTTCATACGAAGTGCTGATTTGCCGGTAATATACGAATTGAAGAGTTTATAGGTCCCGGTTCGACCGTGCCACCCGGTATAGAGATGCTCGAATTCGCGGTATCTCATGTAATAAGGGCTCTTGCGAAACAAACTAACTTCAAAAAATGGATTACTCATTTCTGTCGTTTCTGGAACCGCCTCAAAGTTGGGGAATATGACTTCATCAAAATGTCTATCAACGCTTGCCAGATACTCCGTAACCAACGAAGTCGATTCGTAAGGCGCAATTAGCTCATCGCTGTCAATATGCAAAAGCCAGTTCATTCCGTCTTGGATCGCGAAATTCATAACCCAGGATACATTCAATAATTGGCGACGAACGACGTTATTCTCGCTGAAGACAGAGGCTGCAAGTTCCGGCTCGTGTTTCCTTAATAATTCACGATGCTCCTCATTGTTCGAAATCAGGCGAATGCTCACTTCCGAAGACTCAAAGTCAGGAACCCGAGTAAACACCTCTCGGTCTTCTTCTGGAGCATCAAAGATTAAGTAAAATCGATTAAATCCCTGTCCGATATGATGCTTCATCCAAGTAAAAAAAGAATCGTCAAGGTTACGCACCATCGATACGATCGCGAAAGCCACAATTACTCATATCAGTGCGAGGATCATTAAACAAAAAGAGGTATCGTCTACAAGGAGACGACACCTCTTCTAAAAGACTATTTTCTAATGGTTTAGGAGCTTATTTGCGTCTTGGCTTAGATTGCTGAGCCGTCTTTTCCCAGGGCCATTTCGATCGACCAGCAGCTGCTCGTGCACCACCAGCGACCGCCTCCAGCGCTTCATCGCTCAAGTCACCCTCTCCGGAGTCTTCTTCCTCGCGACCAGCGTTTACCAGCTCGTAAAGCGCTTCTTCGCTGGCACACGCTTTAAGTTGGACCACCGCTTCATTGGCGTGCTCGATGTTCATACCTTCAGATACAAACCAATCTCGCATACTTTCATCGCTTGCTCCGCTGTGAATATGCTCCCACATACTTTTTACAATTATTTTCGGTAATTTTTTTGCCATAAATAGAGGCCTCCCAGGGGATGAACATATAGACGCACTCAGTAAAAAGCAATTGAGAGCTTCCGGTAATTCGCGGAACTCTTCAGGAGCGAACAAGAACTTTTGACCTCTATCGACAGAATCGCTGTCATTCCGATGCTTTACTGATGTAATTCTTGATACTTTCCCACGTAGGCTTGACTGTAAACCCTCTGTTTTCCTTAGGGTCGACTCGAGTCATGATTCGCTCAAGGCTATATCCGGGGCGTCGTGTTTTGCGTACTAGAAATGGAGGTATACGTACTTATCGGCGTTCAAACTTCTAAAGAGAATCGAAGGACGCAAAACAGAATAGACCGCAACTAATTTTTTTCGGACCAATTCGTCACTTACAAAACTTGGCTGGGGCTGCTTTCTTGCTTGCAGATCATGACCGGCAAGGCCGGCTAAGCCGCGCTTAGATTCTTCCTTTTTCAGTTCGTGCCTCTAGAGCGCGTAACTCGCCTCTTCGTGACTATCGTAGGTCTCACTTCGCCGCTGACCTGTGTGGTCTGTCCACCTGATTCGCCATCGGCCTCTTTGTTTGATGGGTTTGTTTGATCTGTTCGCCATAGTTCTTGCTCCTTGAATACAGGGCAAGAAGCGGTTTTCTGCTTTTCGACTAAAAATGCGCAAATTTAGTCGAAAATGGAAATTCAATTGGCCTCAGACTGACCGCTTCGGACTCCTGTCCTCTCGCGGCACTTCCTACGTCCTGTAGGTCGGCCTCAGAATCGGAATGTCCCAACCACCCCAAAAACAAAAAACGCCGGCTTCCTCAATGAAAACCGGCGCTTACTTTTGTGGAGCCAATCGGGATCGAACCGACGACCTCTTGAATGCCATTCAAGCGCTCTCCCAACTGAGCTATGGCCCCGAATTTGGAGCCTCTGTGTACTCACGGGCAG